>Ga0310691_10005938_pt1 | contig 13169 bp, 9 predicted proteins | sample 176DNAGHGlowgp2_FD_203887 | JGI IMG/M metagenome (GOLD analysis project Ga0310691, IMG submission 203887) | Sheep rumen microbial communities from Palmerston North, Manawatu-Wanganui, New Zealand - 1766 DNA GHGlow gp2 (v2) (version 2) | ecosystem: Host-associated > Mammals > Digestive system >... | reverse complement strand
ATGGTAAAAACACTAAAAAAATTATTTAGTCAGTTATTTCCTTCCCTGATCTGTCAAAGAGCAGCGCCGCTGTGTTGCGACGGTGAAAATGAATATACTTCTTTCTAAACTTTTCGTCAATAGCTGACACGTGATTTTTATGCTTTTTTTTGATTTTTTTTAAACTTTTTTATATAATGCCCTCATGAATTACATATATGGAAATAAAGACGAAGAAAATAAATTGCTGGACCGTTTTTGCCGCTATGTAAAAATCTGGTCGGAAAGTGACGGAAAGGCTGCGGATGAAGGTGTATTTCCTTCGACTGAACGTCAGTGGGACCTTGCTAAGGTGCTGGTAAAGGAACTGCGCAATCTTGGCACCCGCAACGTTTATCTTACCGACTACTGCTATGTAGTTGCTAAAATCGATTCTAATATAGTTGATCCGGAAGAACGCAAAAAGTATCCGACAATTCTGCTTATGGCACACATGGATACAGTTGATGAAGTTACAGGCCAGAATGTAAAGCCTGTTATTTCAATTCTCTCAGATACAGAGTCTCCAACAGGACAGGCTGATACTATCGTAAAATCTGACGGAACTACCCTGCTTGGTGCAGATGACAAGGCCGGCGTTTCTGCAATTATGGCAGCTGTTGAATATCTTATGAATCATTATGAAGATGAAAATCTTAAGCACGGACCTATTGAAGTAATGTTCAGCCCGGATGAAGAAACAGGCCACGGCATGGATAAAGTTCCACTGAATATTCTCAAGGCTGATTTTGCGGTAACAGCAGACGGCGGCGATGAAGGTGAACTTGAAGCGGAATGCTTTAATGCCTGGGCCTGCACCATTAAGTTTACCGGAAAGGCCTGTCACACCGGCAGCGCAAAAGCCGGCGGAATGGTAAATGCAGTTACACTTGCAGGCGTTTTTGCCGCAGGATTACCACGCGACATGGCTCCTGAGACTACAGAAAATTACGAAGGCTTTATTGCTCCTATGGAAATCACCGGAAGCATAGAATCTGCCTCAGTTGATATGCTGCTCCGCTCCTTCAATATAGAAGAAATTGAAAAAGAAAAAGAAATCATAAAAAACACCGCAGAACGCATCACCGGAAAATTTGGCGGCTCTTACGAACTCAGTTTTAAGCAGCAATATCTTAATATGAAAGAAAAGCTGGACAAGCATCCGGAAATTATGCAGAGACTGGAACAAGCCTATAAAGACAGCGGCGTTAGGGTTCGCAAGCAGCCTATCCGCGGTGGAACAGACGGTTCCCGCCTTACAGAACTTGGAATCCCAACTCCAAATATCTTTACCGGTGCACATGACTTTCATTCACGAAATGAATGGCTTTCTCTAAACCAGTGTGCAAAAGCTGCCGATGTATTAATTAACTTACTAACTCAAAAGGTGAAATAATGCACGAATATGTAATTGAGGGTGGATATCCTATTCAGGGGACAGTTACAGCAAGCGGAAACAAAAACGCAGCCTTGCCTTGTATTGCGGCAACTCTTATGACAGACGAGCCGGTTATCCTTCACAATATCCCGGAGATTCAGGATACAAACGTAATGTTTGAAATCTTAAAATCTCTTGGTGCAAAGGTTGAAAAATTAAGCAAACACAACTGGAAAATCCAGTGCGATAAAATAAAAACTACAGAGCTTCCAAGCGACCTTACTAAAAAGGTTCGAGGTTCCATCGTTTTTGCGGGGCCACTTCTTGCAAGCAAGGGCAAATGTCAGATGACTCCTCCAGGTGGTGACGTTATCGGCCGCCGCCGCGTGGACACTCACTTCCTTGCCCTTAAGGCCCTGGGTGCAAACATTCATGTAAACGGTCGTTTTGAATTTTCTGCCACCAAGCTTGTTGGCGCAGATATCTTCCTTGATGAAGCCTCTGTAACTGCAACTGAAAATGCCGTTATGGCTGCTGCCCTCTCTGAAGGAGAAACTGTTTTACAGAATTGTGCCAGCGAACCTCATGTTCAGGACATCTGTAAGATGCTGGTTGCAATGGGAGCAAAAATCACAGGAATTGGAAGTAACATCCTTCACATCACCGGTGTAAAAAAACTGCACGGCTGTGAGTTTACAATCGGACCTGATTATATTGAAATCGGCTCATACATCGGTATGGCAGCTGCAACAAAAGGAAAGATTACAATCAAGGGTGTGCGCGCAGAAGAAATGCGCCCTCTAAAATACAGCTTTGCAAAGCTTGGAATCAGCTGGAGCATAAACGGCGATGAGTTAACTGTACCTAACACTCAGGAGCTTAAGGTAAACGACGACCTTGGAAATGCAATTCCAAAAATTGACGATATGCCATGGCCAGGATTCCCTGCCGACCTTACTTCAATCATGACTGTAACTGCAACTCAGGTTAACGGAACAGTTTTGATTTTTGAAAAAATGTTCGAAAGCCGAATGTTCTTTGTAGACAAGCTGATTTCTATGGGCGCAAAAATTACACTCTGCGACCCTCACCGTGCAGTTGTATGCGGACCTAGCATGCTTCACGGTGACCATCTTGTTTCACCTGATATTCGTGCGGGAATGGCCATGGTAATTGCCGCAATGTGTGCTCACGGCGAAAGCAGAATCAGTAACGTATATCAGATTGAACGCGGCTATGAAGACCTTGTGGGCCAGCTGCAGAAGCTGGGAGCCCACATTAAGACTGTTGAACTTACCTGATAATCAGTTCTGCAAGCGCAACAAAACTTGGCAGGAAAAGCATGCACAAAACGCTGGTAAAGGCAATTATGAGACTGGCGTAAGTTTCATCATGATTAAAGAGAACCGCAAAGCCCGGGATTGTTGTTGCCGCAGGACACATTGAACAAATCAAAACTACAAAGAGCAGAATACGGCAGTCCGGCACATTCGGGAAAAGCTTCCATACAACAAAGAGAATTCCAATATTTACGACAGCACAAATTACATGGCGGAAAAGGCTCACCTTTGCAATTTTAAGGGCATAAAGCTTTCCGTCAGCGGGCTTAAAGTTTGCAAGCAGAATACCAATCAGAATCATACTTACTGCAGTGTTAAGGTCGCCTATCATTGTGACAGGACGGGCAATAAATTCAGGCAGAGTCCATGGACTGCAGAAAATTGCAATACCGATTATAACCGCTATGATATTTGGATTTGTAATGATTTTTTTCAGGTTGATAGAACCGCTCATAATGTAGTAGCCGTAGGTCCAGATTGTAACATTGAAAACTACAAGATAGCCCATCAGATAAAAAACACCTTCATCTCCAAAAACACCGCGGATTAAAGGAATGCCGATAAAGCCACAGTTTGTAAAGCAGACTGCAAGCCGGTCTACCTGTTCCTTGCTTGAAAAGAAGCCTATCAAAATCATTACTGCATGAATGACAATTGCAACTAAGAAAACAAAGCCAAGCTGGGCAAGTTTGTCAGCATTAAACTCCAGATTAAAGGACTTAACAACCATGAAGGGATTAATCAAATACAAAAGAAGCTTACTGACAAACTTCTGCTGAGATTCTTCTACCTTAAAGATTTTTGCAAAAAGAAAACCGGCCAGCGCAATCAGAAACATTGTGATCAGCTGCTTCATAACTAAAATATACATATTACTTTCCTAATGCTGCAAAGAGTGCTGTAAATAAACCTAAACTTCCGGCCATCATAATAAGGCCGGCAAGTAAAACTCCAAGAGTAACCGCAATTACAGTGTCACGGAATTTCAATTCAAGAAGACTGGCTGCCAGAGTTCCTGTCCAGGCGCCTGTTCCCGGCAACGGAATTCCAACAAAGAGCAGAAGAGCAATAAAGATTCCCCTGCCGGCTTTAGCCTGCATTTTTTCACCGGCGGCTCTGCCCCTTACAAGACAGAAGGAAAAGATTTTACCGATGATTTTTTTATCCTGACCCCATTCAAGAACCTTACGCGCAAAGAGATAAATAAATGGAACCGGAAGCATATTAGCGATGATACATACAATAAATGAAGGAATAACTGGCAGCTGCATAGCCTGCGAAACCGGGATTGCACCGCGAAGCTCAATAAGCGGTACCATGGAAATAAAAAAAATCCAGAAATATTTTTTTAACATAGCTAAAGTATAATAAAATCCACCCGTCTTGAAAATATCCATTTTTTCCTATATTATAAAAATCACTTGCCGGGATGGCGGAACTGGTAGACGCCCAGGACTTAAAATCCTGTGCTGAGCAATCAGCGTGCCGGTTCGACCCCGGTTCCCGGCAACAGGCCTCCTGAGTTTTCGGGAGGCCTCTTTTTTTACGGTGGTTGAGTAGGCACAGAGTGCCGTATCGAAACCACCGCAGATTTCGGCTCATATGGTGGTTTCGATACGTTGCTTTGCAACACTCAACCACCGGGTTTTCAGGAGTTCTTATGACACCACACGTTTATCCGCGCCACTGCGCATTCAAATCAGTTGAAGATATCAAAGGCAAAAAAGTTACCATTATGGGGCTTGGTCTAAATGGCGGCGGAGAAGCGGCTGTTAGATTTTTCCTGAACAAGGGCGCTTATGTTACCGTAACTGATATGAAGACAGAAGAGCAGCTGGCCGCAACTGTGGAAAAACTAAACTCCGACAGCAGCCTCGACCATAGCCGCCTCACCTACCGACTCGGCGAACACAGAATAGAAGATTTTGAAAGTGCCGACTGCGTAATCAAAAACCCCGGCGTTAAATTCGAAGGTAACAAGTATCTAGCCGCAGCCCGCGCCATAGAAAGCGACCTCAGCATTTTCCTCCGCTTTACAAACTGCCCGATAATTGCAGTAACAGGCAGCAAGGGAAAGTCTTCTACAGTAAGTGCCATTTACTACGGCTTGTCTCAGGCAGGCTACACAACCTTCCTGGGCGGCAACATCACCGTGAGCCCACTCACCTTCTTTGACCAGGTAAACGGTGACACACCTGTTGTAATAGAATTTTCTTCCTGGCAGCTGGCAGATCTCCGTGGTCGCGGCGTACTCCGCCCTCACATTGCAGTTATTACAAAAATTGTACCAGACCATCAGAACTGGTACGGCAACATGGAATCTTATGTTGCAGACAAGCGTCTGATTTACGCAGACCAGACCAAGGGCGACTATTCTATTTTTGATTCTGATGACTGGGGAGATTCTTTTGCTGCTGAGTCAAAAGCAACAGTTTTGCGATATGGAAGTAAAGCCGGCTGGAAGCTTGATCTGGGAGAACTTTTGGTTCCGGGCGAGCATATGAAAACTAATGCCCAGAACGCAGCCCTTGTAATGCATCTGATGGGAGTACCTGATGACCGCATTAAGGAGATTCTTCAGAAGTGGCCGGGAATTGACCACCGCCTTCAGTATTTCCACAGCTGGAAAAAGCAGAACGCGGACGGCACCAACACAACAGTTAAGTTTTACAATGATTCCTGTGCAACTGTTCCCGAAGCCGCCGCAGCCGCAAGCCAGGCCTTTGGAAAGCCGGTTATTCTTATGACAGGCGGTACAGAAAAAGGACTCGAACTCACTCCACTTATTAAAACCCTGACAGAGCCAGAAGCAGCGGGTGTCAAATATCCTGTAAAAGACATTTACCTGCTCGCAGGAAGCGCAACAGATAAGCTCCTTCCTGAACTGGACAAGGCAGGTGTAAAATATCACGGACCATTTGATGGGCTGGACGCTCTGCTGCAAGAGTTCAAAGGTGGTTTCGATACACCGCTTCGCGGCACTCAACCACCGGAGAAAGAAGAAGTTTTTGTCTTCTCCCCTGGCGCTACAAGCTTTGGTATGTTTAGTAACGAATTTGACCGCGGCAACAAGTACATGGTCGCAGTAAAAAAGATATTCGAATAAAAAAAACGGTGGTTTCGATAAACCCGCCTTTGCGGGCACTCAACCACCGTTTGACATCTTCAGGATTGCGACGAAGCAATCCATTTATTAAACCTTAAACAAATCTACCTGAGAACCAATTCGGCTGATGGCATCCTTTACCTGGTCAGAAATCTCATTGAGGGTAACGCCGGTTTCATTAATCTTGCGTGCACCCACTGCCATTTCTTCCATACTGGTGTTCATCATTCCGGTTGATTCAGAAAGACTTGTCATATCCCGTACAATCTGAGCATTTCTATCATTCATCTCTTTTGAAGAGTTTCTAACTTCACTTGTAGAAGAGTTCAGGTGACGGAGGGCTTCCATAATCTGCTTAGAACCTTCATTCTGTTCTTCCATTGCCGAATGAATCTGAATAACAAGCTCATCAGTTTCCTTAATGCGGTTAGACACTTCGTTAAGAGCTGTACTTGCCTCATTAGAAGAACCTACAACATCAACAATAGAAGCCATAATCTTTCCAAGCTGTTCACCAATCTTCTTTGACTGTTCAGAAGAGGTCTCTGAAAGCTTTCGAATTTCATCTGCAACGACTGCGAAGCCTTTTCCAGATTCACCGGCATGAGCCGCTTCGATTGCCGCGTTCATAGCGAGCAGGTTTGTCTGTTCTGCAATATCAGAAATGGCAGTATTTGCTTCCTGCAGCATTTCCGACTGGCCCTCAATCTGACGAACCTTTTCATTAACGTCTTCCTGTTTAGAGAAGCCGATTTCTGCATTGTCTTCAAGAGCCTTGAAGGATTCAGACATCTTTTCTACAGACTTATTAACCGAATTGATATTTCCAATCATCTGTTCAACAGCGGCAGATGCCTGAGTTACACTTGAAGACTGGTCTTCAATAAGGCTGTCCAGATCTGTAATAGCACTGGAAATATGCTGTACAGAATCATTTGTTTCTGCAACGCTCTTACCCTGGCTAGTAATCTGCCCATGTATACTATCAATGTTAGCAAGGATTTCTGTAATAGAACTTGCTGTATCTTCCGTACCGGCCGCAAGGTTATCTCCACTTACTCCAAGATCAGCTTTAGATTCTTTAAGAGTGCGGACAATCTCATGCAGCTTATCCATAAAGTTATCAAAGTTGATAATCAGAGCTCCAATTTCATCGCGGACATAAAGATTACAGCGCTTTGTCAAATCTGCATCACCGCTTGCGAGGTCCGCAAGGAATACGGTTACGTTATTAATTCTCTTCATAATCCAGCGGACAAAGAAGTAACCTATTCCGGCAAGCAGAAGAATAAGCAGCACCGCAACAGGAACTACAAAAGATACTGTTCTGTTTCTGACATGCTCAATCATCTGAATTGATTTCGCAACAAAAATCATACCGGTAACAGATCCGTCTGAACTCTTAAGAGGAGTATAAGTAGTATAATAATCTACATTAGCAATTGTGTTTTCACCAATATACTGCTGGCCATCATAAAGAACCTGCTGAACTATAGCATCATTTGCAAGTTCTGTTCCAACCATATGAATACCAAGAGATGTTGCCTCACGTACTTTTCCTTTGAAAACTGTACACTCAACAGAATGATGATCATGAACAATTGAAACATAACCGTCACTTGCCATAGAAGCAAGATCATAAGCAATTACAAGTGCGCCAAGACGATTTCCATTTTTAATAACCGGAGATACTGAAATAATACCATAGTCAATAGTGCCATATTCATCATAGGCATAAGCCTTTTGCCCGGCAAGTCCGGCTTTTACAGCAGGAATGACATTATTATATCCAGGTTTTACCTCATAACCAGCGACAACCTTTCCACTGGTATCAGTAATTGCGAGAAGATCTACACCACACAAACCAGCCTTTTCTTTTAAATACGCATTAGCATCATCGGTGTAGCTGCCGTCAAGATAGCCTTTTATATGATCGGTTGAAGCCAGCATATCTCCATAGCCGGTAAGAGTATCGAGCCAGTCATGAATAATCCACTCTACACCATCTGTTGTATGGCCCAATTCATCCTTTGTCTGGTCCATAAGTCCGTTATCAAAAACTGCCAGAGATACAATTGCGGTTGCGACAACTCCAACGACGCTGGCGCCAACAATCATTGCAATAAGCTTTGTTTTTAGAGAAACATTTTTTTTCGGATTTGGATCAAATCGGTCCAGTGCTTTTGCCATAAATACACTCCTGAAAAGTAATAAAGAACACTAATTATATTATTTAATTATCGCATATTATGCCAGAAAAGCAATTATTTTCTGAAGTTCAAGGCAGAAACCACTGCCGCAATACCGGCACGACCTACGTTGGAACTCTTTCCTACACCCCAGACCTGTTCGCCGTTTTCTTTTGTAATCTGAACATAAGCCATAGCCTGAGTGTCTGAACCTGAGCCAACAGAGTGTTCATGGAAGCTTGTGATGTTAAAGGCCGGAGCCGGAGTCTGCTTCATGGCACTTACAAAGGCATCGAGAGGTCCGTTTCCGGATGCAGCAATTGCATAACGCTTTCCTTCCCACTCTACAGTTGCCATTCCTGCTACCTGCTCAGGCAGATCTGTTCCGCGCTCGCCTTCCACGTGGCGCTCTGTAATATCAATAACGTTAAGAGGTGACTTTGTATAAAGCCAGCTTTCTGCAAAAATATCGTAAACCTCGGACGGGCTGAGCTCACGCTGAAGCTTGTCTGCCCGAGCCTTAATAACAGCACCAATAACCGGATGCATTGCCTTTGGAGCTGCAATTCCAAACATAGTTTCCAGTATATAGGCTGCTCCGCCCTTTCCGCTCTGACTGTTGATTCTGATAATTCCGTTGTATTCACGGCCTATATCGTGCGGGTCAATGGCAATATATGGAACATCCCACAAAAGCGAAGCTGATTTTTCTGAACGGGCATTCATAGCCTTGCGGATTGCATCCTGATGTGAGCCGCTGAAGGCTGTAAATACCAGTTCTCCGGCATAAGGAGAACGGGGATGTATTGGCATTGCAGTAAGACGACTGAATTTCTCTGAAATTTCTTCAAGATTAGAAAAATCCAGTTCCGGATCTATTCCCTGGGTATACATATTCAGGGCAACAGTAACAATATCAAGGTTTCCGGTACGCTCACCGTTTCCAAAAAGGCAGCCTTCTACACGCTCTGCACCGGCCAAAAGACCAAGCTCGCACTGGGCAATACTTTCGCCACGGTCATTATGATTATGAAGAGAAATTATACAGTTTTCGCGGCCCTTAAAGTTGCGGCAAAAATATTCTATCTGATCTGCAAACTGATTTGGAAGATTACATTCAACGGTTGCCGGAAGATTCAAAATTATTTTATTCTCTGGAGTTGCGCCCCAGGCCTTCATAACTGCCTGGCAGATTTCCATGGCATAATCTGATTCTGTCTGGGTAAAATTTTCTGGAGAATATTCAAAGCGGTAATTTGCAGGCTTACGGCCAGCTGCTTCTGCTTCTTTGCTTACAGCGGCTATATATTTTTTTACGCACTTTACTCCACTTACGGCAAGCTCAATAAGTTCTTCCTTTGTTTTTCCAAAATTATACTTTCTTTGTGCCGGTGAAGTTGCATTATAAATATGAAAAATTACATTTTCAGCACCATCAATTGCCTCAAAGGTGCGGGCAATCAAAGGCTCGCGGGCCTGGCACAAAACCTGAATCCATACATCTTCTGGAATCAGTTTTTCATCTATAAGGCGGCGTACAAAGTCAAATTCTGTATCTGAAGCGGCTGGAAAACCGACTTCTATTTCCTTAAATCCAATTTTTACCAGCAGCTTAAAGAATTCAAGCTTCTGCTCTATTCCCATAGGATTTACAAGAGCCTGATTTCCATCGCGCAAATCAACAGAACACCATAAAGGTGCCTTAGTAATTGTGTTTGAGGGCCATTTTCTGTCTTTTAAGGGAACCGGCACAAAAGCCTTGTACTTTCCGTTTGGATTCATATATCTCCAATTTACCGCATAAACATTATTGAATTCAACTGCTATTATATAGTAAAATTATACATCTTAATTACAGGAGAAAGATATGAAGAAAGTATTTAAGGCTTCATTGGCACTGCTCGCAGCAGCCCTCATTTTCAGCGGATGTACAAAATCAGACGCTAAAAAAGATTACATTCTTGCAACTGGTGGTACAAGCGGTACTTACTATCCGTTTGGTGGCGCAATTGCTAACATCTGGAACACAAAGATTGCTAATATGAACGTAACAGCTCAGGCAACTGGTGCTTCTGCAGAAAACCTCAGACTTATTAATAAAGGTGAAGCAGAGTTCGGAACTGTTCAGAACGACGTTATGGACTATGCTTATCACGGAACAGATATGTTTGCAGGCGAAAAGCTTTCAAACATCATGACAATCGGAACTATGTATCCTGAAGTTGTACAGATTGCCGTTTCTGAAAAGAGCGGAATCAAGTCTGTAGCAGACTTCAAGGGAAAGCGCATTTCTGTAGGTGATGCAGGATCTGGAGTTGAATTCAACGCTAAACAGATTCTCGAAGGTTATGGTCTTACTTTTGATGATATCAAAAAGAGCAACCTTTCTTTCAAGGAATCTGCAGAAGGTATTCAGAACGGTACTCTGGACGGATGTTTCATTACAGCCGGTGTTCCAAACTCAGCCCTTCAGGAGCTTGCATTTACTGCAGGTCTTGTTTTGATTCCAATTGATAAGGATGCTGCTGATGCTATCTGTGCAAAATACGGCTTCTACACATACACAACAATTTCTGGCGGTACTTATAAGGGAACAGATACAGACACACCTGCTCTCGCAATTAAGGCTACACTCGCAGTAAGCTCAAAGCTCGACGAAGAAACAGTTTATGAAATGACTAAAGCTTTGTTCGAAAATCTTGATGAACTTGCCCGCGGACACGCAAAAGGTAAGGAAGTAACAGCTGCATCTGCAATCACAGGTGTTTCAGTTCCATTCCACCCTGGTGCTAAAAAGTACTACAACGAAATCGGATTGAGCGTAAACTAAAATCTTGAGGCGGGCGGTACTTTTATTCATAAAGGCCGGCCGCCATTATTATTTATGACTAAAAAGAAAACATTACTTACTTTATTAATTACATCTTTTATTCTTCTTATTATTTTAATAGCCCTTTTTTCGCCTTTTATTACCGTGCTTTCTGTAAGCAGTAGAAAAATGCAGCCCCTCCGCTTTTATTCAATTGATGGTTATAAAAAAGGCTTTGTTATTTCTTATACACATTCTGTAAACAAGGGCCGTGTACACGATTTTTATAAACCTACTGCTGACGATAAACTTGAATTATATAAAACATCATTTGTATCTTATGGGGCTGGTATACCGGAACCTGATGAAATACCAGGTGCTGTATTTGCAGTAAAAGACAAAAATTATGAAATAAGCGGAATCAACCGTGTTGTGCCTCGTCTCGTTATGGCTGTAGGCTTAATTGCTGAGCATTCGATTACTTTTGACGAGGCTGTAGAAGTTGGTCAGAAAGAATTCTTCCTGACAGACTTTTTTGAACCACAGACAAGTATTATTTTTGAATATAAAAAAGTTTCTTTAGTAAATTATTTATCAAACAGGATATAACAGATTGCTTCGGCTTCGCCTCGCAATGACGTACAGGTTCGCCTTGTAATGAAATGCAGGACTGCTTAGCAATGACAATATAAAAAAGGAGGCTCCTCATGGACAAAGAACCAACAGACGAAAGGCTGGAATCTACAGAAATCAAGAACAGCGCTATCGACAACATTTTACCAACTTCCAACGAAGATGAAATGAAAAATCTCATGAAAGACCTGGACAGAGAACAGGCTTATCGTGAACATAAATGCTGGAGACAATATATAACAGTTATTATTTCTATTATTTTTGTTCTTTTCCAGTTATATGCAACACTTTCAGGAACAGTTACTGCACAGATACTGCGTGCTACACACCTTGCTTTTGTTCAATTCCTGGCTTTCCTCCTCTTCCCTGCAACAAAAAAGATGCCCCGCAACACACTTCCTTTCTACGACGTTTTACTTGGCCTTGCCGGAGCCGGCTGCTGGATGTACATTGTAATCAACTTCCAGAATCTGGTTCGCCGCTCGGGAAATAATACCACACTCGATGTTGTAATAGGAATCATAGGAATTCTGATTCTTTTTGAAAGCTGCCGCCGTATTGTTGGTCTTCCTATTATGACTATTGCTTCTGTTTTCGTAATCTATGCTTTCGTTGGTAAATATCTGCCGGGCTTTTTACATCACAGAGGCTACTCGCTTCAGCGTGTAGTATGCCACCTTTTCTATAATACGGAAGGAATTATGGGAACTCCAATCGGAGCCTGTTCAACCTTTATCTTCCTTTTTATTCTTTTTGGTGCCCTGCTTGAAAGAACCGGAATCGGACAGTTCTTTATTGATGTATGTAACGCAATTGCCGGTGGTGCAAGCGGAGGACCTGCCAAGGTTGCAGTTCTTTCTTCTGCACTGCTGGGAACAGTTTCCGGCTCATCAGTTTCAAACACTGTAGGCTCAGGAAGCTTCACAATTCCTATGATGAAAAAGCTTGGTTATAAGGGAGAGTTTGCTGGTGCCGTAGAAGCTTCTGCCTCAACCGGAGGACAGCTTATGCCTCCAATTATGGGTGCAGCAGCCTTCCTTATGGCAGAAAGCCTTGGCATGCCTTACATTACAATCGTGAAGGCAGCTGTAATTCCGGCCCTGCTCTACTTCACAGGAATCTTTATTACAGTTCACCTGGAAGCAAAAAAGCTTGGTCTTAAGGGACTTCCCCGCGAACAGCTGCCACGCTTCCTTCCTCTTTTCCTCAGCAAGGGTTATATGATTCTGCCTCTGATTGTAATTATTTACTTCCTTTGCGCAGGTAAAACAGCAGTATTTGCAGCCCTTATGGGAATCGTTTCCTGCCTTCTGATTGGAATTGCAGTTTCTATCGTAGACCTTGCAAAAGGCCGTAAGCCAACCTTTGGTTCACGAGACCTTATTGATGTAATGTGTGCCGCAGCCCGCAATATAATCAGTGTAGCAATTGCCTGTGGTATGGCCGGAATTATTATCGGTGTAGTAACCCTTACAGGACTTGGCCTTAAGCTTGGTGCAGGCCTTGTTTCACTGGCAGGCGGAAAGCTCTTCCTTACCCTGGTATTTACAATGCTCGCTTCAATCATTCTTGGTATGGGTGCACCTACAACTGCAAACTATCTGATTACTTCTACAATTACCGCAGGTGCAATTATTCAGCTTGGCGTACAGCCTCTTGCTGCTCATATGTTTGCCTTCTACTTTGGTATTATTGC
>Ga0310691_10005937_pt1 | contig 13170 bp, 8 predicted proteins | sample 176DNAGHGlowgp2_FD_203887 | JGI IMG/M metagenome (GOLD analysis project Ga0310691, IMG submission 203887) | Sheep rumen microbial communities from Palmerston North, Manawatu-Wanganui, New Zealand - 1766 DNA GHGlow gp2 (v2) (version 2) | ecosystem: Host-associated > Mammals > Digestive system >... | reverse complement strand
ACTTATTTCAATTGGATTACCTGCCGCAGGTGAATCTTTTAGCTATTCATTAAGTCAAATAGCTATAATGGCATTTATTAATACAATTGGAAGAAATGGTGTTATATTAAATAATCTAGAATTAATATCAGCACCAACTGCAAAAACCTACGCCTCAATGATTGTTTTAATTACTTATTTATTTGTTAATGCGGCAAGTCAGGGTATGCAAATATTTTTGGGTAGACTAATAGGTGCAGGAGAAAATGAAGCAGCTAGCAAGCTGGTTTGGAAAACACTTATTGTATCTATTATAATGTCTGAAATTATTGCCACTATCTTTGCCCTAGCCTCTGGCTTTATTTTTGGATTATTAACAAATGACCCTGAAGTGATTAGCCTAGCATCTAAAATATTATATATAGAAATAGCATTAGAGCTAGGTAGGGCCGTAAATGTAGTTATGGTAAGAGCACTACAAACCTCAGGTGATGTAATGTTTCCTACAATTACAGCGATTATATTTTGTTGGGCTGTTGCGACAGTTGGAAGCTACATATTAGGCATTTATTTTAATATGGGTCTTGTTGGTGTATGGATATCTATGACTGCAGATGAGCTAATTAGAGCAGTAATATTTATATTCCGCTTTAAAGCAGGAAAATGGAAGACAAAAAATATAGCATTAGCGTAAAATTTTATTAATTTTATTATAGTTTTATGATATAATATTATAGTAATAGGAGAAGTATGTTTTATGAATGTTGAAGAGATGTTAAAGTTTTTGGGAGTAAGAACTCAAAGCAAAGAATCAATTGAATTATGCTTTATGATGGACGAAGAAGCATTTAATATGATGTCTGATGAAAAGAATGATTTTAAAGAGGAAAGATATATTTATAAATGCGTATTTAAAAATTTAATGGATGAATTAAATTATAAAAAAATACATGAAAATGAGAAAAAGGAAGTACTAGATGTAATATCTAAAATAGATACTACTGAAGAAGATAAGAATTATAGAGATCTTCATTTTACTGGTCTTGAAAGAATATTATTAAGATTTAATAGATTTGATTTAATTGGTTATCAAGCAGTTAAAGAATCAAGCATTGATGGTATGGCTAAGGATGCTTATTTATATGAATTAAATGGAGATTATATAATGGCAGGAGCTTATTATAAAAAGCTTGGCTATAATGATAGATTAAAAATTGTTGATGAAAAATTAAAGAAATAAAAAAATGAGCAACTAGTTATTCTGGTTGCTCATTTTCATTTAATAGGGCTTCATTTTCTTCTTGAAGCTTCTTTTTTTCTTCTTTAGTTAAAGGTACAGGATCATATCCACCCTTAAATAGAGGATTACATTTTAATAATCTTTTCGTTGTTAAAAGTGATGCCTTTACAAAATTAAATTTTTCATAGCATTCTTTAGCATATTGGCTACATGTAGGTATGTATCTACATTTAGGCACTGTATTAGGAGATATTTGATTTTGATACCAATTAATTAGCTTAAGTGGTAATTTATTTTTCATAATAAATATGCTTCCAAACAGTATTCAATACATCCTTACCCATTGTCTTTTCAATTATTGCATAAGCAAAATCGATTGAATATGCAACACTTTTAGCTGTAATTAGATTACCATCTACTACAACACCATTATCTTGGTAGAAGCCTCCAAAATCATCGTTCATAGATGTAAAGCATGTATATTTTTTACCCTTTAAATGTCCAAGCATACCAAAGATAGTAGGTGCTGCACAAATACCACATACAATCTTATTACTTGAAAAGAAGTAATTGATCATTTCATGAACCATCTTAGATTGTCTTAGGAAAACATAATGTGGTCCGCCAGGAACTAATAAGCAATCATAATCCCTATAATTTATTGAATCTAATAATGTAATATTTGATAAATATATATCATGATTTCCTTTAACTGTAGTTTTATTAGAAGCAATTGTTAAATTTACACCAGCACGTCTAAGTAGTGCAAAAGGAGCCATTGCCTCCTCCTCTTCAAATCCATCAAAAATAATAGCTAATATTTTCATAATAACCTCCATCATATAAGGAAATTATAGCATTTTTATTTTTTAAATACAAATAGAAAAAGCTACAGTAGTAGCTTCACTTATTTGTTTTGATTCATTACTCTCATTGCTGCAATACCACTGAATATTTGTAGTGTAGCAAAACTTCCAATCATTGATATTTTAAAAATCCATCTTTGTTTAGAAAATAATCCTGCAATTGTTAGAAAAACTACTTCTAAACTAATTAATAAAAGACATATATAGATTAGCATTAAGAATAAAGGAATTATTAAAAAATATAACCATGGATTAATTTTTATATCTCCTTTAAATGTGAGAAACAAAAGCACTATAGCAACTGGGAGTGTTATAACAAATTGTATGATGAATAATGCTAAATTCGCACCACCAATTTTTAAATCATAATTTTTTATAGAAGAAGGATCTTTCTTTTCTTTATTTGCTAATATTATTCCAACTATTCCTGCTCCAACACCGACATAATTAAAAGATAGTATAGAAAAAACAATTGCTAAAATATACATTATTTTATTATTAAATGCCAACAAAATTAATAAATATGTAATCGCAATTGAACTAGCTACAATCGTATATTTTAATATTCCCAATGATATTTCTTTGGTTTCTAATTTTAATTGTCTTACAATATTCATTTCATAAAGAAAATCTGCATCTTGTAAAAGTAATATAATAGCACCTAAAAGAATTAGTATCGCTATTAAAATTGAAAATGTTTGTAATAGATATTTTACTGTTTTCATTATAGTTTAACTCCCAACTTTTATTTAATTATATCATTATTATTTAATAAAATAGTATATTTTTAACAATTATATTTATAATTTTGATAATTCATTTTTTCACAAATAAAAGTCATTTTCGCATAGATGGGACTTTTCGTTTGAAACATTATTAATATTATTATAAAATAATAATACAAAAAAATACGTTTTTAATTCGGCAAAACTAGAGTGATTTAGTGACGCAAAGCTATAGGGTCTAACTTAGACAGCCAGTTGCATTTTAGTATAGCAACTGGCTTTTTAAAATAATACTATTAATTTTTATAGAAAGAGAGGTATTAATATAATGAAAAAAATGATTTTAAATATAATAACATTATCAGTTACTACCTTTCTTTTGGTTATTACACTTTTAGCTTGGTATACATCAAATAAAGAAGTAAAAGCATCAGGTATTATTGTTCAAACAGCTTCTAGAAGAGATTTGCATACAACTGTTAAAATTTATTCTTTCTCTAAAAGAACAGGTGACGTTTTTACAATTGATTCTGATATTCCAACAACTGGTGAAACTATAGTTATGAGATATGATCCAAATGTCGCACTTGATCAATCTAAACCCTCACTTAAATTAATTGAAATAGATTTTTTAGAAAATGGTGTTAATTTATTTGATTTAACTGTGTTAGGTGAGACTTCATATTTTGCGGGATATAATAATGTAGTTAATCCTGGTTGGGTTACAACTGCTGAATTAAATTCTGGTTTACCACTATCAAGTGTGGTTAATTTTAAATTATTTGATAGTGTTGTATTTGATGATGATGATCTTCCAACAAGCGTAACATTTAGTGGCTTTGATAGTTATACATATATGGATTTTGCTGATTCAAATGATGATGGATTATTAGATGAAACAAAAATTGATTTATTAGAAGGTAATGATAGAAATAATATAACAAAAATTTTCATTTTATTAGATTTTAATCAGGAATCTATGGAAAAATTATTTTCTAACAACTTAGGAAATGAAGATATGGAAGAAATCTTGTATGACGATTCCAAGAATTTGACATTTAGATTAGATTTTAAATTCTTAATTACAGGAGAAGAGGTGACATCAGCATGAAAAAACTAATTCGTTCTTTAGTGTTAGTATGTTTTACAATTGGTGTTTTAATTGTTGCATCATATGCCTGGTTCACTAATTCAGAATTGATAGAGCCTAACTTATCAGGTTATAGTGTTGCCGCTTATTTTGGTGGTGGTGATGGTTCTCAAGAAAAGCCATTTGAAATTAAAAATAGACGTCATTTATATAATCTTGCTTGGTTACAATTTTTAGGTTATTTTAATAAGCCAGGTGTTAATAATATAAAAGATGAGGAAAATACTACATCATATACTCAATTTTCGTTTGTTATAGATAATGATATTGATATGGAAGATTGGGTATTACCTCCAATTGGAACAACTGAGTATCCATTTATTGGTAAGCTTAATGGTCAAGGACATACAATTAGTAATTTGACTGTATCAAATGATTTTTCTGAGATCTCAGCTACAGGAAGATATCCAGGAAGCGTTAATGCAGATGGAACAAATGATAAAAAAGCATTTGGCAATGCTGAAATAATAGGATTTGTTGGTTCCATTGGCGATTTAAATAATATGTATGGTGCAAAAGTAAGTTCAACTAAGAATAGTTTAACTAACGTGAAATTAGAAGAAATTACTGTACATACGAATACACCTCAAACTTTATGTGGAATTGTTGCAGGATATATAAACGCAACAGTTTCAAATGTAGGCATTATTAAAAGTAAATTAAATGTAGGTACTGCAACAGCATTAGCTAATCAAGATGCAGTATCTAATTATACAGTTGCAGGATATGCAACTGATGATTATGTTACAAAAGTAAGCAATAATAAAACAGTTGTTATGAATCCTAATGTTGAAACTACTAAATTTACTTATGAAGCTCAAGGCGATATTCTCGCTTGGGGTGGATCTGTTAATTTTTATTCAATGTATACAGATGTCTTATTACCTAAGTGGCAAACTAATAAGCATCATACTTATTATACAACTGAGACAGTAACAATGGATAAAGATGGCAATATTTCATCAGATGTTTATGGTGGAAGTACTTATGAAACATGGTCTGCTTCATCTCCAACTCCTGCAAGTAATTATTACTATAATTACGACTATAGTTATATTAATGATGATGCATCTAATAAAAAAATTGCATCATACTCTTTTGTTTATCGTGATGCAACGGATGCTTATATGTACTTTGCTGGTAATAAAGAAAGAACAGTCTCTAATGCATTAACAATTACTACAAAATATCCTGATGCATTTTTAATTAATTATGATACTCATTATTTATCATATAATACAACATCAAGTATAACTGATTCTACGACTACCAGTTTAAATACATATTGGTATATTGATGACTCTAATCATATTTATAATCTACAAGGAACAAATAAATATTATTTAAATGATAATAATGGTAATCTGGTTTTATCTATTAATCCAACAACTACATGGACTGTTAACGAAAATGATTATTATTATTTGGATAATTTTGGTAGATATTTAAATTATGACAATGGATGGAAATTAGCTAATTCTTTGAATGGTACTTTTAATGGTTACAAAATAAAACAGAATAATAATTACTTAAATTATAGTAGTGCAACTAGCGTAACTGGCGGTACAAATGTCAACAACGCTAGTATTTGGTATACAACCACTGGAAATACAAAGTATTTATATACGATAAAAAATGGTAATGTATATTATTTATATAATAATCAAGGTGCAGTTAGATTAACAACTAATAGCAGTCAAAATAATCGTTATTATTTGGATAATAATGACAATATTAGATATAGTAATAATTATTGTCTGCGATATAATAATGGTTGGACTAGAGGAAGTTCTTATGCTACATATGAAAATAGTTTTACAAATGCATCAGAAACAGTAAGAATAGTAAAACATATTTATAAATATTCAGCTCCAGATATCGTACAAAATAATGTAACGGTTACTTATAAAACAGAGCCAATGTATATTCCTCTTCGTTTTGGTGAAGATGTTAATGGTGATAATGGTGTTGATAAAAAGAATACTGGATACATAATAGGAGGTTCATATAGAAATTCTTCTACTCAACCATCAGATATTCGTGTTTCCGATTATCCTATTACTAGCATTGCAACGTCATACACTCCATCTAATGGGTTTAAAACTCTATATACAATTAATGATTCAGGTATAAAGAGCATTAATGATAATATAATCAATAATCTTGGATGGACAAAATATAATGCATCTAAAGCGGATTTTCTTACATCTTTGCAAAGGAGTTCAAGTTCTGTTTATGGACTTCATTTTATGAATTCAACTATAACTAAAAATCATACTATTCGTGCAGATTGGGTATCTATCAATGGCAGTGAATATATGGATAATTACGAATTGCCAGAAGATTGTATCGATTTTAATCTAATGGAAAAAGGTAAAGTAAATTTTTTTGCAGGAGATTATTATAGTGATAATAATAGTTTCTTTTCATATCATGAAATTCAAAGAATCGGAAAAGATATTATTAGTATTAGAGAAATTTCAGAAGTATTAAGTGATGGAGTTGATTCTCATTCTTATGTATATAAATATTCTAATGGAACATATTCTGTACCATATGTAATTGAAAATAATAATGGAACAAAAATAAAAAAGAAATTAGATGGAACTGCTTATACAGAATATTCAACTCAAAACTCTATTCCAACTGGATATAGTACAATTTTTAAAATGAGTTGGATTGGAAAAAGAACTAGTTTCGAAAGTACAAGAATTTTCTATTTTGAAGTTCCAACTAATGATGGAGAATATGCATTAGGAACAGTAACTAATGCTAATGGTGCATATTTACTATATCTAGATATTGGTGCAAATGCTCAACAAGTAGAGAGAACTGAAATTCAACAAAAAACTACAGTTACTAAATATGATTATGTATATCCTAATGGAATTGCTGTAATATATGATTCAAATTCAGCTATTGATGCAGCAAGTTCAGCAGTAATAAAAGTAACATCTATTGGTGAAATTTACCTTGAAAGAAAATCAGCAACTAGAATTGATGCTACAGGAACTCTTCCTGATAGTGTAGCTCTGGTTTCTAATTATATTGCAAGGGGACTTACTCTAAATGATGTCTCTAGCGCTGTTTTAGCGACGGCAGTTAAAACTACAACAACTATCTACTCGCAAATACAGTATATAGATTATAATGTGACAACCCAGGATTTATTTGAAACTAATTTGATAAGGTCTACAACGACATATTCAGATAGTGATTCTAAGGTAATAAGTCCAATAGATTTAAGTATCTATTATATTAAAAATGGTAGAGAGAAGATGTTTGATACTAGAGATGGTGATACTGATCCAACAGCTGATACAATCAAAACACAAGATGGTTTAGTTTCATGGAAATTATATGGTGTATATAAAGATAGTTCGAATGTTTATAGAAATATTACATTTAGATTAACTGGTGAACAACCTAGATTTACAAATGAGACTAACGAAATGGTTACTAGACGTAATACTGCATTATCAAATTTAACTAATACGTTAACAACTATTGAATCTTATAACGATTCAAGTGTATTAGAATATGATTATGATACAGCTGCAGAAAAGAATGGTGATCAACCACCTGCAACAATTAGTAACACTTATGATGCGCTAATTACATCTACAAAAGATACATCTAATACTACTGGTACATATTATAAGGCAACAGGTGATAATATAACTGTAACAACTAATAATACTGGTGGAACAAAGATTTATGTAACAGTTGCTAATACAACATATGTATTTACTATCAATGCTAATACAGCTGATGCTACTACTAATAATGAAATAACAGTAAGTCAGTCATAGTTTATACCAAATATAATAGAGGCATTATCTATAATTATGATATTGCCTCTAGCTTTTAGCCCTCATATAGTTATGGGGGCTATTTTTTCGTTTTACGAGCCTTAATAAATGCCAATAATCTTGTTTTTTGTCAAAATATATTATATTATATATAATATGGATTTATGTATCGTGGGAGGTATAAATTATGGATATCAATTTAGAAAAGGGAACAGTGACAATCTTTGGAAAAACAGGTAAATTAGATACTTTAATTAGAAAATTTGCTATGCTATCAGGTGAACAAGTATATCATTTTTTAGTAAATAGAGGTATACAATTACCTAGAAAAATGAATTGTCTTGCATTAATGTCAGTTTTAAATAGAAGAATTAAATTTTTAAATTCTAAATCTTTATCTAAGGATTATTTTACTAGATTACAATATTATAATTCTTTTACGGAACAACAATTATTTAATTTATTTGTAAAAATTTGCAATGATCCAGATTCTTTTTATGCATATCGCTACAATTTATTTAAAATTATGTTTGTTAACTTTGTAGCAATGGATTTTACAGATGGTGAATTAAATTATGGTAAAACCCTAAAAAAGGCAACTGTTGAATCCTTTGAACAATATTTCAATTATATTAGTGGTGCTGCCCTAGAACAAGAGGATACCTTTGATGGTCAAAATAGAGACGTTGTATTTGAAAATCTTGAATTTAGTGCGTCAAGCCAAGAAATATATGATATTGCAGGTAAGTATGGAATTGAATTACCTCAAACATTAAATAAAGAGAATTATTATAATTATATCGTTTGGTATATGACACAAAACGGAAGCTATAACGATGAGATTGCTGAAGGATTACAGGAAATGTCAGTATCACAGCTTCAAACATTCTCTGAAAGAATGAATGTTCCAATGTCTCCAAAGCTTTCAAAAAAGGAATTAGTTAATTATTTAATTTTTATGTTAGATAATGGCACATTAGAAACAACAAGCATTAAAAGAATTGATACAACAGATGAATTTAAGCCATTCATATTTACTGTTGATTTAAAGGCTGTTTCAACATTTGGTAACGCAGAGGCTAAAAAGGTTATTCATTATGAAGGTGAAGATGAAGACACTGAGGAATTTAATCAAGTATTAATCAAGGAAGAAGAAATTCCTGAGGAGGAAGAGACTGAAGAGGCACCTATCCCTGCTGTAATACCTGTGGCTGAAGAAGTTCCTGTTGAGGTAAATGAGGCTAAACCTGAAACAGCTGATGATGTTCTAGATTCTGTTTTAGACGATGTAGTTGCTACAGAATTTGTAGAGGCTGTATATGAAACAGGCGATAATAAAAAGCCTGAAGAACAAACTGAGGAACCAACAGCAAAAGAAGCGCCTGTGGAAGAAGCTCCAACTCCTGAAGAGGTAAGTGAAGAGGCTGCTTTTGAAAACACAGAAGCTGGTGTAGTTGAAGAAGCTCCAGCTGATAATCAAGAAAATGTAGATGAATTATTAGGGGAATTTGTAGGAGAAGGAGAGAATGATTCAACTCCATTATTAGATGAAGATTTATCAGATATTGAAGCTGCAAGCGATGAAGAGATTGCAGAATTATTAGAAGAAAATAAGGAAGAAAAACCAGCTCCTGAAGAGATTAAAAAGGATGAAACATTTAATACTTCAGTTGTTAAAAATGAGCAATATGGTTCTGAAAAGATTGTTAGATTAGGAAATAAATCAACTGGTAAGACAGTATTTTTAGGCATTGTACTTGGAGTGTTAGTTGCACTATTAATATTTGTATTAGTTGCATTATTAAAATAATTATCTAACTTTAGTAGGTGGAAAAATGAGTAGTGAAGCAAAGTACAGCCCAATGATGGAGCAGTACCTAGAGATTAAAAACAATTATAAGGATTTCATATTGTTTTATCGTGTAGGCGATTTTTATGAAATGTTTTTTGATGATGCATATACTGCATCAAGAGAGCTAGAATTAGCCCTAACTGGTAAGGATGCCGGAGTAAAGGAAAGAGTACCAATGTGTGGTGTTCCCTTCCATGCGGCAGACCAATATATTGAAAAGCTAGTCGCTAAAGGCTATAAGGTAGCAATAGGAGAACAAATAGAAGATCCAAAAGAAGCTAAAGGCTTAGTAAAAAGAGGAATTATTAAAATAATTACTCCAGGTACTATTGATTCAGGCCTACAGGATAAGGAAAATAATTTTATTGCTTCTATTATTCAAATTAAAAGAGATTTAATTTTATGCTATAGTGATGTTACAACAGGTGAAGGATATGTTGCAGTTTATAAATCATCTGATGTATTAATGAATGAAATATTAGCTTTACATATAAAAGAAATTGTTTTAACACATGATTTTAATAATAAGAAGGTAATTGATTTTATAATCTCAAATCAAATTGCCCTATCTTTTATGGATGATACATCTATACCTACTAATTTATTATATATAACAAAGGATATCGATCCTGCTTATCATAAATCGATAGGTATTTTAATTCAATATTTTATTGAAACTCAAAAATGTGAACCAACATTTTTTAAAGAATTTAAATCATATGTAGGTAAAAGCTACCTACACCTAGATGCATTCACAAAGAAAAATCTAGAAATAGTTGAAACACTAAGATTAGGAACAAAAAATGGTTCATTACTTTGGCTATTAGATAAATGTCAAACTGCGATGGGCTCACGCTTAATGCATAAATGGCTTGATAAGCCTTTAACTGATGAAGCTGAAATTAATAATAGATTAGATTTTGTTGAATCATTTAATAAAAATATAATTATTAAGGATGATATTAAACAAGAATTTAAAAATGTGTATGACCTAGAAAGAATAATAGGAAGAATATCATCAGGTAGTGCTAATGCTAAGGATTTAGTATGGCTAAGAAGAAGCTTACATGCTATACCTATTTTAGCTAAAAGCTTAAGTGAATTAGATATAAATGAAGCTAAGGAGCTTGCTTCTAATATTGATTTACATGAACAGTTATGTGACCTATTAGATAGAGGTCTAGTTGAAAATCCACCATTATCTGTTAAAGAGGGTGGATTAATTAATGAAGGCTTCAATGAAAAGCTTGATGAAATTAGAAATATATCTAAAAATGGTAAAGAATGGATAATGAATTATGAAGCTAACCAAAGAGAATTAACTGGTATTAAAACTCTTAAGGTTGGCTTTAATAGAGTTACAGGCTATTTCATTGAAGTAACTAAATTACAAATTCCATTAATACCAGAAGAATTAAATTATGAAAGAAGAGCTACATTAGTTAATTCAGAAAGATTCATAACCCCAGAGCTTAAGCATTATGAAGAAATGGTATTAAATGCTAAAGATCAAATAGAGGCAATAGAATATGAATTATTTGTAGCTCTAAGAAATGAGGCAGCTAAATATACTGTAAGCCTACAAAAGCTTGCAGATATTATATCTACAGTAGATTGCTATATTTCTTTATCAGATATAGCACTTAAATATAATTATATTAGACCTACATTTAATAATAATAGAACAGTTAATATAGTAGATGGACGTCACCCTGTATTAGAAACTATTATAGGATCTAATTATATTGTTAATGACGTAGTTATTAATAAATATAATATGATATTAATTACTGGTCCTAATATGAGCGGTAAATCAACATATATGCGTATGCTTGCATCAATTATTATCATGGCTCAAATTGGCTCATTTGTTCCTGCAAAGGTTGCTGATTTAATGATATTTGATTCAATTTATACAAGAATTGGTGCGTCTGATGATTTAGTATCAGGCCAATCAACATTTATGGTTGAAATGGTTGAAGCTAATTATGCAATATCTAATGCTACTAAAAATAGCTTAGTACTATTTGATGAAATAGGTAGAGGTACCGCAACATTTGATGGTATGGCTCTAGCTCAGGCTATATTAGAATATTTACATGAAAAGGTTGGTTGTATTACATTATTTTCAACTCATTACCATGAATTAACTGATCTAGAAGCTAAGCTTAAGAGATTAAAGAATGTCCATGTAGAGGCTAAAGAAACCGAAGATGGAGTTGCATTCTTACATAAGGTAATTGATGGTCCTACAGATAAATCATATGGTATAAATGTTGCATCTCTTGCAGGCTTACCTAAGAGCTTAATAGAAAGAAGTAAGCAAATATTAAATAAGCTAGAAGAAGATAATAATACTAATAATAGTGTTACTCTAGATTTATTTAATTTTGATGAATATGATAATAAGCCTGAAATAAAAGAAGAATCAAAGGCTGAAAAGGTTAAAAAGGCTTTAGATGAGGTAGATGTTAATCGTATTTCACCTATTGAAGCCTTAAATATATTAAATATGCTAAAGGAGATTTAATATGGGAAAAATAGTTAAAATGTCTCCTAAGCTAGCTAATTTAATTGCGGCAGGTGAGGTTGTTGAAAGACCATCATCTGTTGTTAAGGAATTAGTTGAAAATTCAATCGATGCTAAAGCTACATCTATTAAATTATATTTAAAAAATGGTGGCATCGATGAAATTAAAATAAATGATGATGGAGAAGGTATGGATAAGGATGATGTTGAAGCAGCATTCTTACCTCATGCAACATCTAAAATTAAAAATGAATATGACTTACAGCGTATTAAGACATTAGGCTTTAGGGGTGAAGCAATCGCCTCAATTGCTGAGGTTAGTAAAATGACTATTGAATCATCACAAGATGGAATAGAAGGCTATATGTGCTATTATAAATATGGAATTAGACAAGAGGGTAAAATCACTAACCATAATAAGGGCACAACTATTACAGTTAATAGCTTATTTTATAATACACCTGCTAGATTAAAATATTTAAAGCCTGCTAAAACTGAATTATCATCTATTATGTTTTTTATAGATAGAATAGCTATAGCTCATCCTGAGATTAAAATTGCTATTTATTCTGATGAAAAAATGATATTTCAAACAACAGGTCAAAATAATGATACTAACCTAATGGCTGAGGTATATGGTAAGGAAGTAGCTAAAAAGCTAATGACAAAGGAATATGTAGGTGAAGGCTATAAGGTTAGATTATTATTTGCTAAGCCTGAAATATATCGTTCAAATAAATTAGAAATTACAATGGTATGTAATGGAAGATATGTTAAGAACTATAATATTACAAAGGCTGTAGTAGATGGCTTTTCTACCTATATTCCAATTAATAAATATCCATTAGGTATTTTATATTTTGATATCGATCCATTAATGGTAGATGTTAATGTTCATCCTACTAAAACTGAAATTAAAATAGCTAATGAATTAGATATATGTATTAGATTAACTAATGAAATAAAGGATATGCTTGAGGCTTATAGACATATTCCAGAAAGAGAACTTTCTGCTA
>Ga0310691_10005933_pt1 | contig 13180 bp, 14 predicted proteins | sample 176DNAGHGlowgp2_FD_203887 | JGI IMG/M metagenome (GOLD analysis project Ga0310691, IMG submission 203887) | Sheep rumen microbial communities from Palmerston North, Manawatu-Wanganui, New Zealand - 1766 DNA GHGlow gp2 (v2) (version 2) | ecosystem: Host-associated > Mammals > Digestive system >... | reverse complement strand
AAAATTTATCATTGATTTTTGTAATATAACATTCAACTGTGTATAAATCTCCTGCTTCTTCAAGATTTAAATTTGTCTTTTGAAATTCAGAATTAGCCATAGTTACAGAAGTAATTTCAGTTCTTACGTTCTCATTAAATGCTTGTTCCAGATATTCTCTAGCCGTTAAGTTGCCTTCTATATTTAATCCATAATCTATAAAACAATATAGCATTTTTGTATGTTTTTCATTCATTGCAATAAAATCATATTCAATAACATTTTTATATTTTTCTTTTTCGCTTTTAGTAAGCAATTGCAAATCATCTTTTGGAGTAAATTTAATGTTTGTATTCTTAATTATATGGTTGTTTTCTCTTATTTCTACTATTGTTTCTGTTTTTGAATTAGTACCATTATCTTGAAACTTTTTATTGTTTCCAATAATTGTGAATATAACAATAATTGCAATTACAAATGTTGATGCAATAAGTGTTATAGTTAATAGTTTAGCATTTCTGTATAATTGATCATTTTGCGCTCTTTCAGAAAAATAAAATTTTCCTTTATACTTTCTAATTATTTGTTGATCCCTGATCAAATTAAAAACTTGAATAGCTCTTGCTTCTATCATTGTTTTACTTAACTCAGAAATAATTTCTTCTCTTTGGGCAGCATTTTCTTTGCTCATAGCATTTTTATTACCAAAAGCATCTTTAATTTTTTGAATTTCCTCTGGTGATACAGATTGATAACTAAATAATTGACTTGGGTTAATGTCACCTGTTTCATTTGTTTCTTGTTGTTTTTTAGTTACTGTAGTTATTACAGCAATCGCGCCTATTAAAGCAATTCCTATTGACACAATATAATCAAATAAAAATGCTGACAAAAGATTCCAATTCTTTAATGTATTTGGTATCCATTCAAATGTTATATTAAATCCATTTACCGCTTGTCTTATAATTGGCATAATCACCAAAAATGAAATTGTAACAGTTAGTATTGTTGAAAAAAACACTAACTTAGAAAAATTTTTATTTATTTCATTTTTGGTTATCTTATATCCCATATAACTGCCAATCGCAATAAAAATTGATAGTAAGCCTATAATAACATTACCCAAAGCATATGCTAGCAACCAAGGTAAAGCTCCTACAAAAGCTCCTAGTATTGAGCCTAATATTCCAAACAAATTATTTTTATTTTGTTTCATTTTTTCACCTTCTACTAATTTATCACTTATCTTTATTGTGCTACTTTTTCAACTAAAATCATGTTGTAAACATAGTTTTCATAACCTACTTTAATCATCTTTTCGCTTATTTTTCTATATTCATCATTATTAAAGAATTTATTGTAGTAATCTGAATTATCTGAATCTATTATCCAAATTCTTCCATTACACTCTTTTAAGAAATCAGTATTGATATAAATCTTTAATTGTTTTCCAAATGCTTCATATGCTGCTTCTACGCCCCAATTTGATGGATTGTAGTAAAATTGTTTGTTATCTGTAAAATACAAAGATACAACAGATCCAGTTCCAAAATTTGATTGGTCGAAAAGTATTATGTCATCTTTTTGAACATTTTCTTGAAGATATGCGATTGGTGTCATGTTATTTTTGTCATATGCTTCTTTTATTTGAAGTGTATTACTCCAAATTGCAAGTATAACAGTTATTGTACAAATTGTACCTACAATAAACTTATTCTTTTCCTTAGCAACATAATAGCTTATAAAGAATATAAATAATCCTGTTATAACAAACAAATATCTATAATACAATATTGAAGTTCTCATAATTGCAGTTATTAAAACTGCTGCTAATATAACTGCAAAATAAATTCCAATTGATAAAATTGCAAATCTATCTTGCTTTTTATTATTTTCTTTGTCTTCTGTTAACTGCTTTGCCTCTTTACTCTTTCTGTTGCTTACGATTTTAAATATGACATATATGTACATTGCAACAGCAAAAATAAATCCTATTATTTCTTTTAAATTTCCTGAAAATTGTGTACCAATTAATTGGAATAAAGTTTTTGGAAATTCAAATCCTATCCAAAATCCACCTGAAACATTCTTCAATTGTTTCATAAAGTACATAATCCATGGAATATATGCAACTAATTGAATAACTCCTGAAACCAATAATTTAACGATTGATTTTGTTTTCTTTTCTTTTATGAACCAGAATAATAAAACGCAATTTATTATTCCTGCAGCCATCAACCCATAATAATGAACATAGATACATGCTAAACTTGTAACTCCAAATATAAGCCAATTCTTAGTGCTATTCTCATTTTTAAATAGTCTATATGCATAAATTGCTAATATTGTAACTAACAATATAGCTAAAGAGTACATTCTTACTTCCGCTGCATATATGCATATTACAGGTAAAAAATATGAGAAAAATGAGAAAAATGCTCCTACTTTTTCTCCAAAATCTTTTTTTATGTGAGTAAATCCAAGTATTCCTAAAAGTGAAATACATATAGCAGAAAAAATTCGATATGCTATAATTGTTTCGTTTATTCCTGCTCCAAAAACTTTAGCCACTAAATAAATTATATGTAAAATCCAGTAATACAATACTGGGTGAACATCGTTTCCTCCGATTGTCCATATATCGACAAAGGATTTGTTTGCAATTCCAACTGAGTATGCTTCATCAAACCATAGATTTGGATGAAATATGCTTATACAGTTAAATAGTATTCCTGCAATTATTATTGCAATATGTATGTTTTTTATTTTTTTCATTTTAATTTTCCTTTCTTTGCTAAATTTATTAAACGTTTTTGGAACGGTCTTAAAAAGACTGTTCCATTATTTATATAAAATTAATCTCCTAGACAAATTCCTATGTTTCTAGCTGTTTTTACTAAATCGTTATCCATATTAACTTTTCTTATATTACTTTCAGCTGTATTTCCAGAAACAGCTCCTATTGTTTTGTTATTTCCAACAACATCTTCTAATGGAACACAGTCTAATTTTCCGTCTTTTATAACCGTTAATACATTAAATTTTCCTTCTAAAGCAAGTTCCATAGCTTTTGATCCATACTTTGTTGATAAAACTCTATCAAATGCAGTTGGGGTTCCTCCTCTTTGCATATACCCAAGAACAGTACATCTTGATTCTAGTCCTGTTAATTCTTCTAATTGTTTAGCTACAACGTTTCCAATTCCTCCAAGCTTTGTATTATCAACACCTGCGCCATTATCTCTTATTCCTTCTACTGTTATCGTTCCGCCTTTTGGCATTGCCCCCTCTGCAACAACAACAATGCTGAAATTTTTTCCCATTTCTCTTCTATGATTAATCTTCTCTACAGCTTTATTTATGTCATATGGAATTTCTGGTATTAACGCAACATCAGCTCCACCTGCTATCGCTGATTCTAAAGCAATCCATCCAGCATATCTTCCCATTACTTCAAGAACCATAATTCTATGATGTGTTTCACCTGTTGTATGCAATCTATCTAATGCATCTGATGCAACTGATACTGCAGTATTATATCCGAATGTAATATCTGTACAAGCAACATCATTATCTATTGTTTTTGGTACTCCAATTACATTCACACCTTTTAAAGTAAAATCTCTTGCTGATTTTTGGGTTCCATCCCCGCCTAATGTGAATAAGCAGTCAAAACCATCATTTTTTAGATTTTCAACACATATATCAGATAAATCTTTATAAACCACTTTTCCGTCTAATTGTGTAACTTTATAGTTAAATACATTTGCATTTGTTGATGATCCTATAATTGAACCACCCTTTGGCAAAATTCCTGAAGCTTTTCTACTATCTGATGTACTTAAAGATACATATTCATTTTTTAATAATCCTCTATATCCATCTATAAAACCATAACATTTTACTCCATGCTCTTCTGCTGTTTTTACTATTGCTCTAATAACAGCATTAAATCCTGAAACATCCCCACCATTAGCTAAAATAGCTACCTTTTTAACCATTCGTACTTCCTCCTTTGTTTTTTCCATTGTATTCCTATTTATTATACCAATAATTTGGAATTTTACAACTAATATTCGATAAATTTTTAACAATAAAAAAAGAAGCCCTAGGCTTCTTTTTATTGAAATACATATTGCATACATGTATAAACTTTTCCAGGCCATGATGTTGGATCACAATAACATCTACCAACACCCGTTATAGTAGCACCATGATAAAAACTTGCACCAGGTGTTAAATATCTTTCACCTAATAATTTTATCATTGCTTCAAATCCTTCTTCATCTGTAGCATATGGAATAAGTTTTCCACCGCTCATTAAACTTGAATAGTTGTGAGTATTTTGATGCTGTGGTGCTGAACACCAAGCTGATTCTATACCACAAATACCAAGTACGAAGATTTCATTAACATTGTATTTTTGACAACATTCCCAAATCCATCCAGCATTTTTAGCTAAGATTTTAGTTCTATCATATTTCATATTTTCAACTAATGAAATAAAGTCTTCTTTTGATAAACCACATGTCTTTGAAACATCCATATCAAAACTTATTTTTACATCTTCTAATTTTATATATTCTTTAAGTTCTTCATATGTTTCTGGATCTTGGTATGTCTCCTCGTTTGTGTTAATATATACTTTTCCTAATCTACTAATTTGCATTGAACGACTTGATACTGATTTATTTTCGATTGATGAATTTCTTAATTCTTGAATATTGTTTGATTCTGTATTTTCTGATTGATTTTCATTATTTATGTCATTTTCATTATTTAAATTGTTTTCTCCATCTTGAGAATTTACTGTTGCTGTTATTTGTGCTACGTCACTATCTGTAATAGTTCCTGTTTGCATTGCTATAACTCCTGAAATTGTTGTTGCTAATAATACTGTAATTATTATCATTATGCCAAATATTTTATTATTTTTCATTTTTAAATTACACATCCTTTTCTTGTTTTTTAACAACAGTAATATTATAACATATTTTCCATAAAATGTCAAAATTGCACTAATAAAAGTGAGGCAATTTAGCATATTTTTCTATACTAAATTGCCTCGTTTTCATTGGCTTAAAATTGCCTATTCTTGCCAAATATATACCTTAGCCTTTAATAATCTCAATTGCCTTTTCAACGCAAACTGTTTCTTGTTCCCCGGTTTCCATATTTTTTAAAGATACAACATTATTATTAATTTCATCTTCTCCTATAATAATAACATATGGAATACCTAATCTATTGGCATAATTGAATTGTTTCTTAATTTTTGCATTGTCAGTATAAATTTGAGTATTTATGCCATTTTGTCTTAGCTTTGTAGCAACTTCAATACTCTTACTAAAATCATCAACCATAGATACTATCATTACTTTGGAAATAGATCTATTTCCTGCTTCTATTATTTTATTATCTGTTAATTGGAAGAATAATCTTGTAAGTCCTATTGAAATACCTACTCCTGGCATCTTCTTGTCTGTATAGTAACTTGATAGATTGTCATATCTTCCACCTGAACATACGCTTCCTAATTGTCTATATTGATTTAAAAATGTCTCATAAACAGTTCCTGTGTAATAATCAAGTCCTCTTGCTATTGTTAAATCTATTTTATAATTTTGAACTGGAACACCAAATAATTTAATATTTGATGCAACTTCTTCTAATTCATTTACTCCTAGATTGAATAATTCATTATCTATATTTAATCCTCTTAAAGCTTTTATTGTTTCTTCCACATTTCCTGTAATAGAAATAAAACTCATAATTGTATCAATTTTATTTTGATCAACACCTAAATCTTTAATTTCTTTTATTACATTATCTTTTCCAATTTTATCTATCTTATCTATTATTCTTAATATATCTACTGATTTATCATTTAATTCTAGAGATTCGAATAATCCATTTAAAACTTTTCTGTTATTAATGCTTATTGTAAAATCATCAAATCCCAATTCTTTAAACGTATTATAGATAATACTTGGTATTTCTGCATCATTAATTAGACTTAATTCGTTTTCTCCAATAATATCTACATCACATTGATAAAACTCACGATATCTTCCTCTTTGGGCCTTTTCTCCTCTATATACCTTTCCTATTTGATATCTTCTAAATGGAAATGTTAGGTTTGGATAATATTCAGTTACATATTTTGCTAAAGGTACTGTTAAGTCAAATCTTAGTGCTAAATCTGAATCCCCTTTATTAAATCTATATATTTGTTTCTCTGTTTCTCCACCTGCTTTGGCCAGCAATACTTCTGCTGATTCTATTATTGGTGTATTTAATGGTAAAAATCCAAATTTTTCATATGTCTTTTGAATTTTTTCCTTCATTTCATTAAATAATATTTGTTCATTTGGTAATAATTCCATAAATCCTGGTAATGTTTTTGGTTGTACTTTTTCGTTCATTTTAATTCCTCCTTTACTCTTTTAAGGAAATTTTTCACTTCCATTAAAAACTAACATATATTTCGTATTTTTGTCAAGATTTCACAATCCTTCTTTTTATATGCAAAAAAGACTATTCGTAAGTTATACTTCCTACAAATAGTCTTCTTATATCTATCTAAAAGAATACTTTTAAACTATCGTAGGCGCATCACTTTTTAGCCTGTACCTACGCATTTTTATGCCATAGTTACAAGCTTCTACAATGATGATGTAGTTGGTTTAAAAACATTCTTAATTTCATATTTTTTCCTCTTTCCTATTTTTTACATATTATTATATTAACACTATTTTCACATTATGTCAATACTGCTTTTTTAAATTCGTTGTATTCTCTATCTATTTCAAACTAATATGAATGCTCTCTGCATCAACACCAATCTCTCTGCAAACAATATTCTGAATTTTAGCAATATCAGCTTCTTCCAATTTTTCAGCTTTAACAATTACACTAGTACTAGTATCATTTACAAAAATCACAACATCCTGAAAACCAAGGTTTTTAATTAAATTCTCGGCAATCATTATTGAATTTTTTTTGCTATTAATATTTGTAATTTCTTGTGTTGAAATGTTTTTTTGTTCCGATGAAATTGTACTACTCTCTAGCAATCCTTGATAAGTTTCCAGCATTTGAGAATACATTTTGTCTCTTTCTAACCTTGATGATACAAAATAATCTGCTTGATAATCTACTGCAGTTGTTGTTTTAGCAGAATTATTTGTACTTGATTCTTCTTTTGTTGATGTACTACTTGCTGATGATTCACTTAACTCATTTTGATTGTCTATACCACTTTCTGCAGTTTCTTTATCATCTTCAATATTAGTATTTACATCACTATTTACTGTATCATTGCTGTTAACCAGCTTAGCATCACCAATTCCAGCCATTTTTTCAGAATCCATTAAAGCTCCTGTTTCTGCTACATTTTGCATGTTTGAAGTAAAACTCACATATCCAACTGTTATTAACATTAATGCTAATACAGAAATAATAATTTGATTTCTTTTCAAAATTTTCATATAAAACTCTCCTTATGCAAATTTTTATAGGCTACTTCATTTCAAACACTTGTATCTTATGTGTTGGAAGTCCTGTAGCCGCTTCTACAGCTTGTATAATATTGCTTCTTACTACTCCATTGTTTGCACCTTTTGCAGTTATAACTGCACCTTTAATTTCCGGTGTTATTACACTACTTGTAACCACGTTTCTTTGTCCATTACTTTCTTCATAAACTACTTCTCTTTTATTAGAATTTTCATTTATTGTTCTAACACCCCCTCCGATTATCTTCTTCTTTGGTAGTACTTTGCGTATTATCTTCATTGTACATTGGTATTACCTTATTAGTTTCAGAATATGTAATTAAAACTTTTACATCTCCAACTCCCTCTAATCTCTTTAGTATATCTTCCAGCTGTTTTTCTAGCGAATCACTAATTTCATTATCACTGCTGATTACTGTATTTGTCGTTTCTGCCAAATTAACATTTTGGGATTTATTTTTATCATTCTTTTTATCTCCATTCCATATATAATTAATAAATATTATTGTAGCTATTAAAATTATTACAAATACAATTAAATTTTCTATTGATTTTTTGTTGCCACCATGTTCAATTTTAGCCAAGAACTTATCTTTGATATTTCCCATGCTTAAGACCTCCTTTTAAACTAGGAACCAGAGAAGATTTTAAAAAATCAAAATATTTTTTTCATTCACTTCATAAACTCCACTCAAATATTCCCTAAGCTTTCTTTTCTCACTCTCGCTAATTACCGACTTTTCTTCTTTTTTCTCGTCCTTACTGCTACCCCCTAAACTAACTTTTATATTTTCAATATTTTCAATAATTGTAGTCGTGTTATTAGCACTATTTTCTTGATTATTGTTAGAAACATTGTTTTTGGCAGTAACTCTAAATTCAATTTTGTTTAATGTATATTCACCATTATCCAAAATTTCCAAATTAACATCCCCTGTTGAATATCCTTTTTGATTAACTTTTGACTTAATATCTACTTTTAGATTTTCTTCATACATCCTTTTTATTGTGTTTTCATTACTTAAATTGATATTTGATGTTTCTATAGATTTGTTATTGGAATTTTTTATATAGTCATCAGCAATTATTAACTCTTTATTGTTATTTTTGAATTTATTTATCACAGGAGAAATTATAGTAAACAGTACAAACATGCCTATTACTACTTTTACATATTTTGCATTACTGTTACTCGGTAATAACATTTCGATAATAGTAGCTATAATTACTGCAATTATTATTCCCTGAGCCCACATAGTTATAAAAGTCAAAATATCACCTCCAAGTTATCATCCATACATTGCTCCACTATTTGAAATCTTCACAATCAGTGTTACCCCTACTATCAACATCACAGATACACTACATAAAACTGCTAATAAAAGTTTAAATGTATCTCCCATATGTCCCAATAATTTAATGATTTTTCCATCTGCTATTGGCTGGCACAAAGCTGAACATAGATAATACATTGTCATTAGCGTAGTTAATTTAATTATAGGGGTTATGCATATTCCAATTATTATTATCACTCCTACAACACCTAGAGCATTTTTCAAAATTATGCTACATCCCATAACAGTATCTACTGCATCCCCAAGTATTTTTCCTACAACCGGTATAAAGTTTGAAACTGCTGCTTTTGTTGTTTTGGCAGTTACTCCATCAACACTACTACTTAAGCTTCCTTCCAATGATGCAATTCCAACAAACAATGTCAATATTACTCCTAACACCCAAATTGTACTTGACTTGAAAAATTTGGCTAATTTATCAATTTGAACTTTATCTGAAATTTGAGATATAATTCCTAGTGCTGTTGAGACAAGAACTATCGGAATTATTACATTTACTATAAAATTGCCGATTATTGTTATCATAAAAAGAATAATTGGTTCTAATGTTGTAGCTGATGTTATGCTTCCTGTTGTTATCATTAACGTAATAAGAATTGGTATTAATAAATTAATAAATGCAACCAAATTCTGAATAGACTCTTTTACCATTGTGACTATTTGTGCAAAACTGGTCATTACTAAACCCACTATTAATATGTACTGAATATAATATGCAACCTGAGAAACACTGGCATTTCCTAGACTTTCACTTATACTTTTTAATATTGAATGAATAACTACTATAACAATTATGCTACTAAGAATTGCCGCTGAATTTAATACTTCTTTTCCTAACAAACTGAATAATAATTTCATTAATTTCACATTATCTATGTTTCCCGAAATTGCAGTCGATAGTAAATTATTTAAATCTATACCCGGCATTGATGTTTTTGTATATTTTTCCGCTTCTTTCATAAAATCCGATATATTGAGATTATCTTTCTGAGCATTAATAATATCATTTTGATTTTGCATGCTTGCTTTGTTTGTGCTACCATACGCATAGCTTGTACAATTTAAATAATTATGTGGATTTATGAATATTATTAATTCCAATAATAACGTTATAATTAAAACTTTTTTCATATGTATCACCTTTTAACTTAAATGAAACAAAACAAGACCGTCCCCAAATGTCTCATGGAAGAACTTTAACTACTGTCTCTAGCAAACTCGAAATTATCGGTATTGAGACAGTAACTATCATTATCTTTCCACCAATATCCATTTTACTAGCAATTGCACTTTCGCCACAATCTTTGCAAATACTAACTGCAAATTCTGTTAAAATTGCTATTCCCGTAATTTTTATCAGCAAAGCTATAAAAGTTGTATTTATTGCTGTTTTATTTGCTATGTTAGTTAATAGATTAATTACACTAAATAGTTTTTCAAAAACAAGTGTTAGGATTAAAATACTAGCTGCTAATGATACATATAATGCAAATTCTGGTTTGTACTGTTTAACTATTATAATTATCACTAGTGAAATTAAACCTATGCCTATTAGTTTTACTATATCCATCTTTTGTAATTCCTCCTTGTACTAAAGATTAAACATTGTCTTAACTGTACTAAACAATGTACTTATTTCTTTAATAACCATTGTCAAAACAATTACTAAGCCTGCTAAAGTTGTCATCATTGCTTGATCATCTCTTCCTGCTTTTACTAAAACTTGATGTAATACCGCAACCAAAATTCCAACTCCAGCTATTTTAAACAATAAATCAATATTCATATATATGTACCTTAACCTTTCTATTTTTTTCTTTGATATCATTGATGAGCACTTACTTATATAAGGACAATCACTAGCATCAATCCTACTATTGCTCCCAGTTTTTGATACATTTTTTCATTTTTATGTTTTTCTTCGTCAGCTTCATTTATTTGTTTATCTAAAAATGCACACACAAGTTGAATTTGATTAATTTGCCCGTCTATATCAGTTTTACCAAGCAATTTTCCTAAAGTTTTAATGCAACTTATATCTTCTTTTTTTAGATTAGTTCCATTTTCATCAATTGCTTTTTCCCATGCTTCTCCTGCAAGCATATTTTGTTGTTCTATGTTTTTTACTGTTTGTGCAAAAATTTTACCTGCCGTTCCTTTTATTTTTTCCGCTATTTCATTAAAAATCTCTGGGATTGTTTCAAAAGAAAAATTTATTTTTACTTCGAAAATATTTAATGCATTCTTTATATCTTTTAAGGTGCTAACTCTGTTCGAATATCGTTTAGAAATTAATACTCCAATGATTGTGCTTGTACAAAATAAAAGAAACAGTAATGCAATTTTAAGTATATACATACTTTTCACCTCTTACTGTATAGTATATTCAGACATAATCTATTTTAGAACAAAAAAAGAAATCAAAACGTTTGTTATTCGTTTTGATTTCTTTGATCAGATTATTCATTATTCGATTTTACTATACTAGATTGAAAGTCTGCCACTGCACTTTCAAAAGTTGAAGCTTTTGCAAACTCATAAAGATCAATCTTAAAAATAAAATCTTCAAAATCCAGTACTGCCTCATTAAAATATTTTTCATCTGTTTCGAGCCGTGGCTGTAAATTTTGATATTCTTCGACTACTGATGCAAATTTTTGGATTACATCTTTTATTTTTAATGACGTTTGGTATGTAATTCTTTTTTGTGCATAAACATCGTATAATTCGTCTAATTTTTTTAAACACTCTTCACTTAGTTTGATATTTAATACATGTAAATTGTATTTAATTTGTGAAACTTTTTCTAATATAAAGCTAGCATTTTCTTTCCAGTCACATTCCTCTTTTTTCATATCACTTTCGTTTTTTATCATAAGAAAATATAAAAATCTTATAATAAACATAAATAGATGTATTATGCAAAGAATTAATGCAACCCATTTGGTTTCATCAAGTATAAAAAATGCCCACATCCAGCTTATCGTTAGAAAAAAATACGTAAAGACAGAAATTAAAACCCGTTTTTTCTCAGGCTTGGATGTTGTATTTAAAAAATTCAAACCTGCTAGAACTAGTATACATACCTTGCACAAATCTTTTGCTTCCATATTAACCTCCTAAATTATTATTGGAGTAATATTAATTAGCCCTGACCTAGCTATCCAAAATAAAATAATAGTGTACTGACCTCTAATTATAAAACTATACACTATCTATTATTGGGATTTTCCCAACATATTCGTGGTTATTTTACCATAATGTTATGTTCATTTCAAGCTAAATCAACTATTTCTACCACTATATGTCTTTTTATAACTATTTCTCATATTTTTCCGAAATATTTTTATATAGCAATTTTAAATAATTTGGATTTAATCCTGCATCTAATCCTTCGTCAGAAATTCTTTTTAAAACTGTATCAACAAATTCAACAGACCCAGGGTGTTTCACAACTGGACCTGGCTTTTCATTGTTTGTCCAATACTCAAATGGTTCTTCTTTCGTCCATTCTTTTCCTTTATATGCCATTCCAGCTGCTATTTTATCGCATACAGCTTCTACAATATATTTATATGGCATAAATACCGGTATTCTTTTATTTCTATCCATGTCTTCCCAATACTCAAAGTGATGTTTGTTTCTGCCTTTATGATGTAACCATGATAGGCTATATCCATTTAATTCTCTGCATACACGTAACGGGCTTTTGCTTCCATTATAGTATTTTACACTTTCGAAAAATTCGGTTGGAGAAAACTTAGATAAGTCATGTAGAAATCCTCTCCATGGAATTCCTGCTTTAATTGATAATTTAAATACGTACCATCTATGTTTGTTAACTAAGCAAAAATGTTTCCAGATTTTTGCTGCCAAATTTAATTCTTTCATTTATTTCACCTCGTATTTCGGCTTCTATTTAGTAATTCCAGTTCTTTATTTCATTTACTAAGCCCTGTAGATTTTCAAAGTGAAGATTATGTCCGCCTTCTATAGTCACAGTCTTACTGTATAGATTCTCGGAAATCTCCTCGTGCATCTTAGTATACTCTGAATACTGTTCAGTATTGACCTTTGATAAAACATTTAAAACAGGTATACTTTCAGGTATCTTCATATCATAACATTTATCCACATTTTTATCCATAAGCTTTATTTCATTCATCTGCGTTTTATTAGTTGGTATGGTTCTATCCATTGCTAGGAACAGCTCTACTTCTTTGTCTGTAAGAGTAGGTATCTTTTCTTTAACTGACTCAGTATTATAAGACGGCATTAACCTGTCTAACCCTAAGAATATCCAACAATGTGCCATCTTCCAAAACGTGT
>Ga0310691_10005930_pt1 | contig 13186 bp, 8 predicted proteins | sample 176DNAGHGlowgp2_FD_203887 | JGI IMG/M metagenome (GOLD analysis project Ga0310691, IMG submission 203887) | Sheep rumen microbial communities from Palmerston North, Manawatu-Wanganui, New Zealand - 1766 DNA GHGlow gp2 (v2) (version 2) | ecosystem: Host-associated > Mammals > Digestive system >... | reverse complement strand
CGGCCCGGTTAGCCCGGTGACGCCCGAATCCTTGAAAAACGCAGAGACCAAGACCGGCCTTCCTATGAGCGGTATGGGTGAGAATCTTTCCGTTAGCGGTGAGGACTACGCGTTGAGTGTGGGCAAGATAACCCTCCTTCGCGCTGTCTCCAAATTGCGTTATGTCTTTTGCCAGACGCTCAATACCGGCGAAGACGCAGAGTCCATAGAGGTGCTGCGCGTAGAACTGGATAATAACCTCATTCCCAACCAGGAATATGTATTTTCTCCTGGTGGCGGATTGCGAATAAAGGAAAGCGAAGGATATGTGGACAAGAAGATTACGACCCATCAGTTAGACGGAAATCAGGAGGAGCTTCCTTATGAGATCCCTTCCAGCGCCATTCCGGAACTTTATACCTATACCGGTTCGGGTGCAAGCGGTGCGGCCGACTATGAGCGCTTGGTGCTGGATGCAATACAGGAGAATAAGCTCCTGTGCCCTGCAACCTATTATCTTCGGGAGAGCGATAAACCGCTCAGTGGCAAGGTGTACTATCAGGTGAAGAAGAATGGCGTTGTAGTGGGTGAACCCCGGGTCAAACCCTTCGCCATGAAGACACCGGATTTTTCCCGAAACCATACCTGGACCATGTATGGCTACTTCATCAGCGACCGAACCCTCATCCTTTCCTTGAATGTCCTCCCGTGGGATATGAATATCTACAACATTGACTTTTTGACTTCCTCGGCCAGCGTTACCGTACCGCTTACCGTGGATCCTTCTTCCGTGAGATCCATTGAACAGGTGGGAGATACGGATGATTTCAAAGTTTATATGAGAGAGGGAACCCCGGCAAAGGCTTTTTTAAATATCGTCACCCCCAATAATGGTACCATTGAGGTAATAGTCAAGGGTGTTGTAGATGGCTCCGAGCATTGTTTTGAAGTGACACAGAGTTCAACAGAAATCAACTCCAAGATAAATCACGGACGCATAGACATTTCTGTTGATGCCAAACAGCCGTTCCTGGAGTCCTATCACGGGAAATCCATCTCTCTGGACTTTAAAGTCTATACGCTGGATAATTCTCAGGAAGTAGCGTTGGGCTCCGAGGCCATTAATCAGAATTATATTTTTATCTTGCCGTGATGCGTCGTTTAGCATATGCGTTGCTGCTTACGCTGCCGCTTCTTTCCCTCTCCTGTGCCAAGGAAAGGGAAATGACTGCGCCGTGGAATGGCCCCGTGATTGAACTCACTTTGTCCTGCGACGACCTTGATATGACCAAGGCGGGTCTTGACGATGTTCGTGACGGGGATAATAACTATTTCGAGAACGTGGTAAAATGGGTAGATTTCTATTTCTATCCTGTATATCCTGAGGGGAATGGCCGTGCTATTACACATCCTTACCATAAGCGGGTCGAATTGACTAACAATGTTCTTACTTTCCGCATTGAAGTTACGTCCAATCAGGTGAATAACCAGATTTTCCCTACGGATGAATGCGAGGTATTTGCGTTGGTGAATGTCCCTAGTGAAAAGTTGGAGGCTTTAGACGATTTCTCGCTGGAGAGTCTTTATTCCGTGATGGAGACTACTGACTTTGAGAAAAAGACAGACTCGTTTAATCATCGGCAGATGCAGTTCATGATGAGCGGCCTGCAGTTGCTGACGCTTTCAGATGATGGGGGGCGTACAGCCAAGGTAGTGTCCAAAGGGATCGTTCCCGTAGCCAGATATGCCTGCAAGTTAACGGTAGGCATCAAGGTGGATGATATTGTTCCCGTAGACACAGGCCGAACGCAACTGGATGAGCAGACCGGTGATGAGGTCCCTGTCTACGAGGATTGGCGGCCTTCCGTAGAGGAAATGTATATTTATCTGGTAGATGGCGTCAAAAGTGTCACGCTGGATGGTAATCCGGTGGATACAGACCATCTAAAAGCGAATGAGGAGGACCACCCCGTTCACTTCAGCTATAAGAAGAACCCCATGTATTTTTACGAATATCAGACCGATAAAACGTATAAACAGATATTCGATAAAGATGGGGATTATTATACCACATATCCCACTTATACCTATCCTCAGTATTGGACGGGGCAGAATGTGCACGTTCCTTACCTGAAACTGGTTCTTCCCTGGATTCGTTTATCCGACAATCTGAAAAGGGTTTGTTACTATAAGATTATCATTCCCCAGAACAGGCAGGAAGGGGTTCCGGATGGGAAGAATGCTTTCCTTCGGAATAACTGGTACCATTACAACATTGCCGTGGGTATGCTGGGTGCCGATACCGATGATGCAGAGGTGACGGTGAATCCCATCGATTTCTTTATCTATTACTGGCAGGACAAGAACGTGGTGATTAAGCAGGCCAGCATTGGGAATGCGCGTTACTTATCCGTTGATAAGGAATATAAAGAGACTGACGAACCGGATGATCAGAAGTTTTACGAACTGAACAACGAGACCACGGTAGACATCAACTACACCAGCAGCCATCCTATTACGTTTGATGTCCTGAGCGTCACCAGGCCTTATTATGGTAAGAAGCCGGAGGCCGATAAGGACAAGTGGAACGATAATTTCTCGGCATATATCCGTCGATCAAGAGGTCCGGTTCTGGATCCGGGTGATGAGGTTCCGATTAAATATGGAGACAAACTTTATCCCAAGGGTTCCTACTACCTTGAGTATAAAACGGATGCAGCAAAGACTAATTGGTTTACCCAACATGCCACATATATTCATTTTGGACACGCGTTGAATAACACATATACGGACAAGAAATTTGATTATTCTCCTTATACCATCTTCCTTTCCGTGCAACATGCCGATGATCCCACGACGTCGAAGGAATATTCCAAGATGGTGAAGATTATTCAGTATCCTGCAGTGTATATTGTGGGAGAGGAAAATTCGGATCCAAGGAAACAGGATGCGGTTATTGATGATTCCGGAGAGCCGAAGAATGAGAGAGCGTGGAATAATTTTGCAAACAACGGATATGTGTTTGTGGACGGGGATCGACGGATGCGTCACACCAAAGATGATAATGATAACGGTCCTTATGGAACGCTGGCAAAGCGATTAAGGGATAAGTATAAGTATCCATGGTCCACGACTAACAAAGAAAGTGTAGTTCGTAGGATGTTGGAGTGGATGCAGTGGCGTGTTGTCAGTTTCACCGGAGGTAACCGCAATATGTTCAATATTGTTGTTACGGTATTGCCAACCGACAGTCCCTACGTAATTGGAGACCCCCGTACATTGCAGGCAGAAACTTGGGATAACGGTGTGGAGTCTTATTCGACGGCCGATCCCGATATCATGTATTACAACTGGTACGATAGAAATGAAGATGGATATCTTGATCCTGGCGTGACAAAGGAGGGAGAATATACAAATCCAGATGAGGATTGGGCATTTACTTCCTATTTTCAAGAAGCCCCGGCTCTCTATGATGAAGGAGAAAATGGCAAGCGTAAGCTTAAATACTATTATCCGGCAGATGACTCTGACAGGACTAAAAATATGCTTGCGCCGTCCTATCGCGTGGCCTCCAAATTTGGTGGGCTGGAGTATTATGATGGAGTTACCAAACGTTCGGCCGAATTCAAATGTGCCACTTATCAGGAAGATGGATATCCGGCAGGCCGCTGGCGTCTTCCTACAAAAGCTGAGATTGACTTCATTGCCACCTTGTCGGCAAAGGGAACTTTTGAGGTCCTTTTCGGTACCGGCTCAAACTACTGGTCGGCCCATGGTGCCGTAAAGCCCGGTGGAGGATTACAGAATGTTACCTATGCACTTGCCCGTTGCGTTTACGACTCCTGGTACTGGGATCCTCTGGATGACCGGCTTCCCCCTGATGACCGGAATCGTTATGTTTTTGGAGATATGCCCCGAACCCGATGAGAAGATACTTTTACATATTGCTGCTTTTGCTGCCTCTTTTTGCCTGTACCCGGGAAGTAAGCCCGCTGGTGCTTGAAGAGCTGGTTGATGATGCGCCCAAGGGAACTGTGAGTGTTACCTTCTCTTTTACCGTTCCTGCAGAGGATCCGGCCACCAAGGCGTTGGGTGAAAGCAGCGAGCTGGAGACCATGCATCTGGCCGTCTTCGGCAGTAGTGGTTACTATAAGAAATATGTGAAGGCAGAGAAGATGAGGGGCCCAGATCAGTGGACAAGAACTTGTGGGGGCGTAGAAAGGACCGTTGATGTTTATCAGTTTCAAGCCGAGTTGGAACTTTCCAACACGGCGCGTATTATCCATTTCATCGGCAATGGCCCATCTACCATCCGTGTAGGTAATGCAAAGGAAGTTCTACCTTCGGAGTTGTCCGGTTTATGGAAAACAGGTTTTTGGCAAATGGTTGAGCTCCCCAAAATTGCCGCTCAAACTGACATAGACGACGACGGAAACGAATACTATGTAGCCGACAGCGATGGCGATGGTGTAGCCGATGGTAAATATGGTGAGCATCCCGAGACAGACCGTTATGTAATCAGTGAGGAAACTCTAAAGTATTTCCAGTATCATTTGGAGGGTTATGACGATGATGAAAAGCCCATATTTTCGACAGAAAGCGGCATTCCCCTCATTCGTAACTGGTCAAAGGTATGTCTGAAAAATGTACCTGGTTCTCATTTTACGCCCATCAGTTTTGCGGTTGTTCATGTACCCAAACAGGGTACGTTGGTTCCTTACGGCGGTATTACGGGCTTTATCCCGAATTATCAGGATATTGCATTTGACGATTTGACAGATGCCGAAGGCCTTTATGCATATAAGGGAAACCTGCCGGATAAGGAGGACCTTTTTGACGAGACGATTCCGGATGCATCGGATTTTGTCTCTCCTTCAGGCAGAGTGAGGCCATATGACCACCGATACGATCCTAATCAAGAAGGTTATGATCCAGGATTGCCAGAGGAAGATGAGCCAGCGGTGTATTTGTATGAGCGTCCTGTTCCTACAGATAATATGCCGCCTTCCTTTATGATTGTCTATGGTACATATTTGAATCTGGACGATCCCATCTTTTTTGATTCAAAAATAGTGGATGGATGGCCCGCTCGTGCAGATTATAATCCTGAGGCAGACTATTCTAATCATTCTAGTGATCATACCGAAGACGGCCTTTCTTTCGACGAATTTTATAATGGGATAAAATGCTATTATAAGGTAGACTTTATGACAGGAGGAGCCTATTATCCCATCCTCAGAAACTTTAAATACCAGGTAGAAATAAAAAAGATTGAAGCCAGGGGATTCAATACCCCTGAGGATGCGGCTCATTCGGCAGGTAGTGCCGATGTATCGGCCGACGTCAACGCTTCCCACTTGGCCGATATTTCTGACGGTACCCGCCGTATGGCTATCCAGCCCTGGATGGCAAAAACTTTTATTAAAGCTGATGACCCGAGTGATAAGGTGCCCACTCATCTGTTTGTCAAATTCTTTGATGACATCAACGCTGGGGATGGCGGTATCAATATTGCTGAGAAAAGGGAGAATGCAGATGGTGAACTCGTTGATTGCGTTACCTGGTCCTTTATAGATGGGGATAATGGGGTAATCAAGGAGGTCAGTATTGACCCGCCTGGGGAGGATTCCAATAATCGCGATGTGTATGGTTGGCGGGCAATTCACTTCAGGGTTCAGGAACCAGATATGCACGTGGCCAAGACACAGACGCTTCGCATTGCCTGCATGAGTTATCTTCGTGATGGGGGTGAACTGATTAATCCTAATGAGCAGCCATTGTACCGGGATATAGTTATAACACTGCAGCCCAAGCAGGATATGCGTGTGCGGTGTGAGCGGGAGAGCCTTCCCCGTCAGACCAAAGAGGCACAAAAGGTAACCATTAGTATACCAGACGGTCTTCCACGGTCCATGTTTCCTCTGGAGTTTATCGTTGAACCGGAGAATGCTACCCTTACTGCTTCTACTGATGCCAGCACAGAGAATCTTCCGGTTATTTATGGCAAATCCATTGTCCCGGGAAATGAAAACAAGTCGGCTTTCCAGTTTAAGCGGACCGTTACGTGGGACGCCTATAAGGAAGTGCAGCCGGAAGATGTATTTCAAGACGAAAGCCGTTGGCGCAGTTTCGATTGCCATTTCATTACGAATTGCAGGGACAACGAAACAGAGGTTTGGGTGGCCGACAAGGATAAGTATTTCCTGGCAGGAAATGACAATGAGGAGTCCCACGATGGCTTTACCAACTATAGCAGTTTCTTTACCCCGGTGTTTTTAACGTCCATTCCCCGTGACGCAGATCCTGCCAGCGCCAATGTCCGGGTGCAAACAGGTGTTTATCCTGAGAACGTGGGAACTGACGACTATTTCTTTATGGAAGCGGTGAACTTATTGCCTGAATCGGCCGACGGTGCAGACTTTGAACCCGTGGGCGATAATCTTTATAAATTTGTTCCCACTGCCGAGACCATTGTCTTCAATTTCAAGACGCAAGTTGACGACGGTAACGTGTCATTAAAATTCAAGTCGATAGACGACTCTTACGTTGAGGCGTCGCTGGCTCCCTGGTATTTCCGGAATCCGAGTATTTTGAGTGGTTATGATCACAATAGCTTCTCCGATGTGGCTTACGGTCATGTCTGGTCTGCCACGGATAAGTGGTTTTTGGTGAATTGTCTCACAGACACAAAGAACGCCAATCCTGTGATAAGCGTCAAGAACTTGAGGGGCGTAAAAGAAGATGCGGGTAGCTTCACTTCTGTTGGGACCTACTATGAGAAATGGTTCCAGACAGAGACTGGACTGAGTGTTGATCCGGAGCCGGTTTCTCTCACCCTTTCGGCTGTAGGATATGTGGAGGAAACCGTTTCTGCGCCCAGATTCAATGGCGAGGTTTATTCATGGGTTATGGGCAATGAATTGAAAAATTTAAAGGATGGTGCCACTATCAATAAAGAGGTGACACAGGGCACCATTACCGGTCGTTTTTCACTGAAGATTTCGTCAACAGTGGAGGGAAAGACCCCCACAGCGTCTGGTAATGCAATCATGCTGCCGGCGGGCGGTCATTATATTCTCAATGCTAGCATCACTTCAAGCAACACGGATGTTTTACTTTATTATGCCCAGATTCATTATCAGGTCAGTGATGGCACTCCACTGAAACCCTATGATACCAGGGTGGAACCGAATCCGGATGGAAGTTTGTATACTCCTTATCCCGGCAATAATTATGTGTACATGTGGACCCTTCCTTGGGGTGTAACGGCCGGGACCCTTGTTATTGACGCTCCCGCTAATCGGGATGTAATTATTAATAAAATGATCCTCAGGGGATTCCATGGCATACTTCTCGATTCTCCCGGTTCCTCAGGAGGAGATATTGGCTTGGGCGATAATCTTAATAATGGAGGCATGTTATGAGTAAATCGGTATATGGAAAGATAGTGCTGGTGGTTTTGCTGGCCTTTACGGTTGCCTGTAGGGAAGAGGAGAATGTACCGGAGCCTGCCCCTTCCCCTACTCCGGAAGTTCGGACTTTGCATTATAAAGCCACTGTCCAGACAGGTGCGGCCACGCGTGCGACCATCGCTGAGAATTTGGCGTATGTGTTCGAGAAAGGCGACAGGGTGTATGTGGAAAGTGTAGATGGAGAAGGTGAGCCAGATGGAAACCTGTATGGTTTTCTGTCTTTGGCCGTTAATGGCGACGAGGGCAAAAAAGTGGCGCTGTTTGAAGGAGACCTCACCTGTGCGGAAAGTTTTACGCCCTCCAGCGACACCCCTGTTAAGCTTGTACTTATGAGTGATTTGCTCAGTATCACTGACGATGGAAAAGCTTCTGGCGTCAATTACCTTACAACGCAGTGGGCTGCTACCTTGAAGGAGGCAGTAAGCCACCTCGGCTATTTTACCGGGTCCGGGCAATTTGGTGATACGAGTTTCACGCTTAATCAGCAGTCCAGTTTTTTGAATTGTTCCGTTAAGATGGACTCGGAAGAAGCATATGTTGGACGAACAATCAGTGTTGAATTATATAACAACACCGCTTCTGAGCCTATCCGAACTGCCGATATTGAGGTCCGTGAAGCCGGTTCTCTCCCTTTTGTGTTTGCCTTCCCGGGTAACGAGGTTCAGCTGGTGGATGCGAAAATAACTTTGAAGTTGGGGACGGATTCTGAAAAGGACTTTTCCATCAATAATTCCAGCCAAGCGCTTGCTGCAAATTACTATTATACGGTCTCCCGTTCAACGATTCCATTTGATGGCTTCCGAATCATAGCTACAAAAGACGACACTCGTCTCACATTTAAATATTCGGATGGTAGTGTCCAGTACAGCGAAGATGGCGGGGAATCGTGGTATACATATGATGGTAAGCAATTCACTCTGGATAAGGATGACTCTGTTTGTTTTCAAGGCAATAGGGCAGATTGCGACTGCAATGGAACTACGCAGCTTTTTACGGCTGATAAGGTGTGCTATATCGCTGGCAAAATAACCAGTTTGCTGAATGATCCCAATTCACTGGCGCCCAATGCTTTTAGAAGTGCCTTCTCAAACGGGAATAGCAATAATACTGGGCCTGCTGCTGTGACATTTGTGGACATTAATCCGGACGATCCGCTAATCCTTCCTCCATTCACTGCGAACAATTGTTACCGGGAGATGTTCCGCAATTGTACCTCCCTCAAATCGGTTCCTGCTCTTCCGGCTACGGAAGTTGCTCCGAATTGCTATTTTAACATGTTCAGGTCGTGCATCGAACTCACGCGTGCAGATATTGAACTTCCTGCCGAGACGATGACAGAAAACTGCTACCGGGAGATTTTCAGGCAATGTACCAAATTAACATCGGTTCCGGTCTTTAAGGCTAAGACTCTAGCTACAAGTTGTTATCAACAGATGTTGTCTGGGTGCACTAGTCTTGGCTCTGTCGTTTGTCTTGCTACTGATGTTTCCGCTAACCTTTGCTTGGATCAGTGGATGTCAGGTATTAAATCTACTGGAACCTTATACCAGGCCGAAGGTGGACCTTTTTCTCCTGGGGAAAATGGTGTTCCATCGGGGTGGACTGTAGAGACATACACAGAATAAGCGGCCTGGATATTCCAGACCGCTTTTTCGAATGTTCATGCTAACGTGATAGAGTCCGTTTACGGGAGAGTTAACTCGTACATGGTATCTTCTCCATAGGTGGGAACTACACCATAGGGGTCATGGCCGTTGGAATTGCCCCAGACGTTTCCGTCTTCTATATGATACGTGTCATCCAAAACTACCCCGATTTTGACGATGCCGGGATTTGCGAAAGCGGCATCTACGCTTCGTTTCATCCGAATTTCGTAATACCACTCACTAGGGTGCATCAGTAAGTTGGACGAATACGCGTCGGTGCCGTATGTGATGAAGTCAATCATCCCATCCTTAGAGGCCCATTTGGCATGGTCGGCGTCAATTTCGGAGCTTTTTATCCACCCCTCATCATAATCGTACCAATACTCGGAATCTCCTGACGCATCCTCTTTGTAGAAGTGGAAATAACTGTCATAATCGTGATCAAGGCACATATAAATAGGGCTGGTTTCAATGTATAGATATATGTAGGTGTCATCGGCTGTGGCTTTGAGTCTTCTCAAGGCGAGATAAGCATCACCAGAGTTGCCGGCTTGAGGAACCTTGCTCCAGTCAATGCCGTAGGCCGAATGGAAAGCGAGGCTTAGTTCCGGTAAAACGGCAATCTGGTTCTTATGGACGCTGATGTTTCCTACATGGGTGTTGTTGTAAAGAACCATATCGGAGACGACGTCTATGAGCTGTAGTGTACTGTGGCCCCAGATGGAACCTTCGGCGTAAGGCAGGTAGAAGGATACCTTGCCACCTTGTACGTTGCCATAATAGGTTACCGTTTTTTCCGCATCATTGGCTGCGTCGGCAGGGTCCCAGTGAACATTGGAAGCATCGGCCTTGTCAATGCTGTCAAACTGCAGGCTGTAGGATCCGTTGAGTTTAACGCCGGGAACAGTATACACCATTTTCACTTCAGAACAGGGAACGTTCGTAAAGGTGAATTTGGCGGCTCCGGTCAGATTGGAGAAGGCATAGGTGTCATCGTCCGTTCCCCAGGCGAACATAGGGATTGCACTTTCTTGGTGTCCGCTTTCGGATGAGCGGAAATCTCGTTCTTCGGGAATAAAGAAAGACATTTCTCCGGAAGCGGTTCCGTTGAATACATGGTTTTCATTGGCTGGATAAAATGCCACCTTAGAACCACTAAGAGCACCTAAGACTATGTTTCCGGGAACTTCGGCTTGGAACTTAGAACTGGCCGCAGCCGTGGTGGCCGTGAAGGTTTGCCATAGGTTGTTTTCACCGTCGTTGCAGATAACGGAAATCTTGTCCCCGACGTTCCAGGAGAAGGTTTTGTCTCCTGCATAAGAGGTCTTGGTGTCCTCTGTTTTTTTGGCTGTAAGGGTGAGAACTTTATAGCCGGCAGGTGTGATTTCTTCCTTGTACTGGGTGGGGGCGTCCTTTTCAATTTGCGAACAGGAAACCAAGAGTGCCAAAATGGTGGGAATGTATAGTTTGTTCATAGTGTGTTCTCCCGTTAGAATAATACGCTGAATGGATCTTGTGACGTATCGGGGTCCAGCATATTGCTGCCTGTTCCCGTCCCGGCCGACATGGGCAGTAACAGCCCATCTTTCGTGATCAATTCCAGAACCTCCAGTTCTGGAGCTAAGTAAGCGTTTTTCATATGTGGTTAGTTGGTTGGTAGTTTAGTGTTTTGGTTAGCAAACCATCCGTTTACAGCATAGTTTTCTGCATCAAGGTTTGCACAACAAAAATAGTAAAAATCTGCTGATAAAGAAAGTTTAGACTAGATATAATCTTTATTTGTGCTTACCCCTTCTTCCCTCCCGGCGCAGTGACCCATCTCGCCGCGGGCAAGGTGGGATTTGAGGGCCACCACCTTGCCCAGGGAAGTGGCTTTTGAGGGCGGTGTGGCTAGGGTTGTGTGGGCAAGGTGGTAGGGATGCTTTTCGACCTTGCCCACTTGGGACCATGGAACGGGCCGTCTTTTACTCATCCAGGGCCATCTTTAACCAGGCGCCGATTATCACTTCTGCCCGGTCTATTTCCTGGGAGTTACGGATTTCCGCCTTCCGGAATCGGTCCGAAGTTCAAATGGTTATGTGTAATCATCCCACCCCCACCAGGCTTCCCACATCACAATGGAGCGCGCGGGCAAGGCGCATGGCGGTGCCGGCTTCGGCATGGGACAAGGCTACGGATCCCTGCTCATAGGCCCGGATGAGCCTGAGCGGAACGCCGCTTCTTCGGGCCAGTTCGGCCTGGGTGAATCCGGCGTGCGCTCTTTGCTCCTTCAGGGTGCAGGCCGGCAGTTTCACCCTTGCGCCGGCTATCTCCAGAAACTTGGAAATGTCGGCCTCATGTAAGGGATCGTACAGCTCCCGGGTGTCTTCTATCGGCAGTCCGTACCGGTCTATATCCTTGAAACAGATGCCGCTGAACCACTGGAAATGGGCCAGGGACCAGCCCGTCCAATATTCTCTTGAGTAACCCGTAAACTCATACTTCGGGTAAGGTCCCGCTTGGCCCGTGGCCTCCAGCACCCGGCGAGCCAGGTCGCTTCCGCTCATCCCTGCCAGGAAGAGGGGATGCCCCTTTTCGAACATTTCTCCCACACTGCTATAGGCAAAGCGCTCGAATGCATCCCTCAGATCCATTCCCATCGTGTTCACGGCATAGTCGAACATGTCTCCCAGGTGGTCCTTGGCGTCGGCCAGATAGGATTCATCGTAAGCGTGCATCATCGTTCCTCCATTCATTTCTCAGGATGTCCAACAGAAAGATTCCCTCCCGGGTGGGCACTATTTTCTGGAAGGTTTCCCGCGCCTGGCTATCCCGCTTGCTCCGGCGCGGCCAGTATTGGTTCCGGTCCACGGGCTCTGCCGTGAGGAACACCAGTGCATCAAAAGCTTTTTCACTCTGCAGGAACACTTGTTCTCCCAGAAGGCCCAGGCGGAGCGCATATTGCAGTTGTTGCAGTGAAAGACCGCCCGAGAGAAAGCTGGATGCGATTCCAAAATAGGAGTCATCGGCCCTATAACCGTAGATAATGTCATACTCCTGGGTGGGCGGCAGGAATTCTTGCAGGATGTATTCTTTCCCTTCCCGCGCCAGGGGGTGCTTGGGGTCAAACTCCCTGTTTTGGAGCAGGATGGCCAGCCAGTTGAGGACGTGGTACGGCGGCTGTTCCAGGTTGAGGATGTTCATGCTGGTGCCCGGCTCAAAAGAATAATGGTTTACAAAGGCGGTGGATTTGTCTGTGCAGGCCCACTCCCTTGCCAGTTCTAGTTTCTCTGTGCAGTAGAAACCAGGGCCGTAGTCGTTGTGTTTTTTTCCTCCTCCCGGGGTGGGGACCTCTATGATGTGGTCCGAGCCGTGGAATAATACTTTGCTTAACATAGTAACATTATAATGTTACCGGCAAAGATAGTAAAAATTTCTTTATTCCGCCACCGTGAACCGTATGCTTGCCATATTACCCTCGCCGTCCACCACGGTGAGGGTATGTTTTCCCGGGGTGGTGCCAGGAGCAGTTCGCGGATGAAGCGGGTTTCCCCTACAAAACTCTGGTCCAGATGCCACCAGAGGGTGGCGTCGGAGCGGTGGTGTGCCACGCGGAAGACCACTCCTTCCACTTCGCCTGAGAGCTGGCGGGGGAGGTACAGGATGGTGCCGGAGCTGGGGTAGATAAACTCCATGGCCTGGGCCGAAGAAGCCTTCCTGCCAGCCCCCACGTATTCCGGATGATGCGGCTTGTAGTACCACTCCATGGCGGGCGGCAGCACGAACTCGCCGCTGCGGTGATAGGGACAGGGGGCGGTCCTCATCCCGCTCCAGGAATACAATGCCATGCAGCGCCGGCTGGAAATCCTGGGTAACTCATCGGTTATGAAGGATATCCGGGAAGGCGTCCGGCAGATGGCCGCCGGGCAACTGATAGAGGTAACAGATATCGACGCGCTATGAAACTGTACCTGAGCCCCAAAGCCCAATACCAGTATCAGTGCCTGAAGGGCCGGAGCGTGCCGTATGCAGAGCAGGTAAAGACGCTTCTTGATAGCAGCGGATTAAATGTACCCCCTGTATCACTTTCAAATGTACCGGGCATATCAG
>Ga0310691_10005927_pt1 | contig 13190 bp, 21 predicted proteins | sample 176DNAGHGlowgp2_FD_203887 | JGI IMG/M metagenome (GOLD analysis project Ga0310691, IMG submission 203887) | Sheep rumen microbial communities from Palmerston North, Manawatu-Wanganui, New Zealand - 1766 DNA GHGlow gp2 (v2) (version 2) | ecosystem: Host-associated > Mammals > Digestive system >... | reverse complement strand
CCTGTCCGTCTCCGTCTGAACCTTCTTGAATATGCGGTAGGTGAAGTTGCTCAGTCGGACGATGTAGTAGTCCTTCAATTCAAAACTCTTAGGCAATGGCGCTCCGTCCACCAAGAAGGTGTACTCCACGCCGCCAGTCGCCATGTTCGTCGCGTTTCTCGGATCTCCTTTCATAATTATCTCCACGTTAAAAATTTTTTACCAGACGGACGCAGTGGCCCACGCGACCGTCGATACAACCTTTGCCGAAACCGTAGTGGTGCGCCTCAAGCGCCCAGTAGACGGGTTCGTGTACCTTCTCTCCGTACTCGTCCACGTAGTCCTCGAAGTCCGTGCTCCAGTAGCCGACAGAAATCCCTTGGTATATGACCATACCACAACCAGGAGAATAGTAGCCAAGCGGCCTTCCGCAGAAGCCAACCTCGTCGGACCCGTTCTTGCCCTCGTGTGCCTTCTCCCAGCCGGAAACGGACTTGACCTTCATGCCAGCCACGGACGTGCCTCCGCAGAAGTCCGTCAGCTTCTTCCAGTCGGCCACCGTGGGGAGCCTCCAGCCGTCGCCAACCGATTCGGCAGCCCTCACCGCCGCTTCCCACGTGAAGAAAGAAGTGCCGTTGTCCTCGTATATGCCATTCGACGGATCGGCGGACATGGACAGCTCATGGTTCATCCATAGCTGGTCGCCTATCCGTACGACATCCTTGTCGGTAAGTTCCATATCAATCTCCTTGGTTAGTACACGACCAATAAACCAGCGTGGCAGCCCCGCCACGCCGTCACCATTCTAGCAGAGAGTGTCGAAGAAGTCGAAACCCAGCTTGCCGCAGAAGTATTCCTTCCAGTTCTCCTCGCTTGCACCGCCATCAGGCAACTGCTCTATGTACCCTACCATTATCTCCTTCACCTTGGAAGTTTCCAGAGTCTCCTTGGTTCTCGAAACCCAGCCGTAGTCGTCCACGGAATCCATGCAGAAGCTGGTGCCGCCGTGCTTGGGTTCCGTCCACACGCTAGCTCCGAACTTCGCAGTCGGACGGTCGTAGAAGTAGTACTGCGCCTCCTCGCAAAGGGGAACCTCGACCTCGCTGAACTTGATCTTGGTGTTCGCATACATGCCGTTCGGGTACATGTTATCGACCGCCTCGTTCACCGTGACAACCGTGCCGACGTACCGCTGGCATGCAATGTCAACGAGTTCAAGTAGCTCGTCGTACTTCCTAACACCTTCGCTACATACCACCATAAGGTACTGTCCGCATGCGACCTCGGTGTGCGTGACGCCGTTGAGGATTCGGCTGAGGCCGATATGCTCGTCGTCCGTGAGGTTCTTCACTTCCAAGAGGACGCTCAGGTTCCCCTTGTCTTGCTTCAGCTTCTTTATCATATAAATCTCCTTGGTTCGTACATGACCTATAATACAGAGAGGCAGTCCCGCAGTACCACGAACAGTCCCTCGGTTCCCACAGTGCGCCCTATGGGGCATGAGTTGGGAACTGTCGGCAGATTGTGGATAACTGGGTATTCATTGTGGATAGATTGTTGATAAGTTGTTTTCAAGATCAGGGGTTCACATCATGCCCATCTGTGCATTCTGTTGGGACGGCGTTCGTGTGGTCGGGAACTGGTACACGGAGTTGTGGAGTCCCCGTCCGTCACTTCCACACAAAAGCACGTTTTGTAGAGAAATGTTTACAATTAAGTAGGGAAACATCGGTCGGCTTGGGGGTCTCGCGTGTGGGCCTCGTTTCGCCCTTCGGCGGCAGTGTGCGGACTGCGCGGACTGGTTCGGATAAGGTAATAAGTAAGGCGCGACTAAGTTAGCCCAGGTTAATAAAGTTAGCTTCCTCCTTGTGGAGATTTTAAATGGAGACAACGCTTCGCGGACGAACCGACATAGCGGAAGTGTGCGAACCCAGAGTGACTAAGTTGTTGACAAGTGTTAAATGTTGGTGACTGTCTCCTATTGTTCAACTGTGCCCCACGGTTCCATCCGTGCGCACGTAATAAAAAATATTTTTTAATGGTTCGCGACGGTCTGGACATGTTGGGACATGTCAGCCCCGTGCTGTCGGTGCCAGTCTGTCCGATCCGACGGCGAAAAAAAGAAGCCGTGAAACAATGTTCACAGCTTGTTGATAGATTGTTAAAATAATTTATTGAGTTTGAGTTCGTTTTCGGCGAGCTGAGCCTTGATCTTGTCCAGCTTTTCCTGGTACTGCTGATCCTTGTATGCAGAGATCGTCTGGTGGATGAAACCTCTGGGGTTATCGAGTGCCGCTTCACTGTCGGTGAGTTCGAACAGAGTTGTGTCTTCGTCGGTGAGGAGTCTGCACGTCAGGGTAGGGTTAGGGTTGTTGGGGTCGAGGTCGACACGGAGTCTGAGGTTGATGATGATATCCGGATCCGGAGCGATGGATCCCTTGATGTCGGACTCGAACGTGACCGTGAGGAGATCTGTGTCGGCATGTGGATTGGAAGGTACTGCGCCGTCGCCGAGGGCAAGGTTCAGCTCCGTTCCAAACCGTTCCCCATAGGGGCACTGGTGGTCATTGGTGAACTGTGCCTGGGTTTCGGACAGCGGGTCTCCGGATTCTGCTGGTCTTTCTTGTTGGGATTCCTTGATCCAGGGGCAGACGAGCTTGTCGATGAATTCTGTAAGTCTTGACATAAAAAATTATTCTCCGTAATATTTTTTGAAATATTTTTGTTCCATTTCGGTAAGGGTCTTGAACTTGTCCTTGATGTCCTTGCTGTGGGGATTGGCTCCGTTGATGTGCCAGTGGTCGATATCAGAGATACGGCAGAGATTCCCTTGGTGGAACTTGGTGATGTTGACACGGACTTTGTCGTCTTCCGGATAGAGAGCGATGGTATAGTGGAACGTGTTGTCGTTGGCGTTGTCGTAGATGATGCCGTTGATGGACGCGGTTCCTTCGTCGTCGATATCGTAGTCGCACTTAGGGGAACCGAACTTCATGCCCTTGAATGCGGGGAGCAGATAGGACTGGACGTACTTGAGGAGCTTCTGGTCGAAGTCTCTGATGTCTTGCAAGAATTGAGAATCTTTTTTGGACATATTGGCCTCCTTAGATTTCTTGAGCCTTTTTGATCTTGTCGATAAAGGACTTAGCGTTAAGGATTTCTCGCTGTTCCTTTGCTTCGCGTTCGGCAGCTTCGCGGAGAATGTCGTTGCAGACATTTTCGATGTAGTTCTTGACGGCGTTGATGGCGGATATCGGCGAGAAGTAGATCTCTGTCTTGGTTCCGTCATAGAGGTCGCCGTCTTCCTTGTCGGTGATGTCGATGGGGTCGGCGTTGGCGAAGAGCTTGATCGTTCCCTTGTTGGATACACCAAACCAGTGGATGTATGGACTGTCATGGTCGCGGAGCATGACGGCAGCCACATTGTCGCCGTAGGGTTCGGGACGGGACTTCAATAGTTCCTTGGCGGCTTGACGGATGGCTTCGACGCCGGTAAGGAAGTCGTCGGTAAGGAATAGCGGTACATTGATCGGAGCGTCGTCGCCTTCGAGGAATTCGCCCTTCTTGTGGAACTTGTCGCCGATGTATTCGACGAACTTTTTGTCAGTGGTGGAGTATACGTGGAACTGGATGCCGCTGACTTTGGTGAAGGTGACGCACGGAACGAGGTTGGCAGTGGAACTTACGAACATTGTTGATCTCCTTGGTTGAGTTGTGCCTAAAGGATAGGCGAAAGAGGCAGTCCCGCCGAGGGGCTGCCAGTTTTTTAGAACTTCGTGATCATTTCCTTGGGATGAAGAAGATAACGGATGTCGTCGGTGTCGCCACGGTTAGTAGCAGCCTTGACGGCGGCCTTGATTGCCTTGTCTCGTTCGTCGGCCTTCCAGTAGATCTTTCTGTCGGCGTTACAGCGCCTACCGTACTCGACGAAGAATCCGGTTCCGCCGTGGTTGTTTCCGCAGCCGAAGGTGGTATAGGTGTAGAGAGGTTCATCGACTGGTTCCCAGAGGATTCCCTTGAAGACGACGTACCTATTGGCTTCCTTGCGGACGTCGGCGCGGTTATCCGGAAGGTTCGACTCTGTGACTATGGACTTTTGGGGGTCGAACGGAATATCCGGCTTGTTCCAGTCGGAGAAGCGGCGGCAGAAGTTCTGGTACTGTTCGAGGCGCTTGGCTAGTTCTTCTTCCGGCTTGGGGAAGGATCTGGCTATGGCGGATCCGTAGGTATGGCGGATCGGTCTGTAGAGCTGCTTCTTGTACCGACGGATAGTTTCGGTGAAGTAGATGGACTTTCCATGGTCGCCGTGATGGACGAGTTCCCAGAGTTGTTCGTTGTCGCGAACCTTCGGGTACACGGTCGTATAGCGTTTGACCTTGTAGGCGATAGGGAAGAAAGATTCCTGGGTGATCGTCGGGATCATGACGACTGTGTTTTCGGTCTTGAGCTGGCGACGGGTCTTGGAATGTTTCGCCGTCGGACGGTATTCGACGGTATATGTAAGAGGGAAGATGATATCCATGATGGTCTCCTTGTGGGTTGTGTACAAGTTGATAACTGTGGGCGGCAGTCCCGCCGATGATCTACCAGTTCACTTAATGTAAATAAAAAGAAACAAAAGCCTACGGCTCCGAGAGGAACCGTAGGCCAACCAAGGAAAAAATTATTTTTTGAAGGAGAACTTTCCGGACTTCTTGTCGTACTTCCAGTGACCTTCGTCGGTGGACTGCTTGAGTAGGTTGAGGAGTTCTTCGTTGTCGTCGAAATAGTTGATGACGACAGTCGGGTTAGCGTACTGTCTGATGTCTTCTTCGCCTTGGACATCGAAGTATGCCTTTTTCGTGAAGGTTTCCAGATTGATGATATCGGCTATGTTTTCGATACCGTGCTTTTGGGCGAAGTCGTTAAGGAACTTCTTGGCGATTTCGTCCTTGTCGACTTGATCTTGGCACCATACATAGGGAGCCATATCGCCAACGCCGTCGGCATAGTCACCGTGGGTGTACTGGCCTTGTTCTTCGTAGGCGTAGACTGCGACTGAGACCTTGGGATAGAGCTTGGAGAACTGTTCGATAAATTTTACCGGAACAGACCAGGCCGTATTGAACTTGATGACGAGGGAATCGCCTTCCCATTCGACGGAGGATTCGGAGGCATCCCACTTAGTTCCCCAGTGGTCGATGTTCCAGTCGTACCAGTTGAACTTGGTGGCGCAGTGCGATTCGATACCGTTCTGGTAGTCGGGGTCTTTCGTGTTCTGGGGCACGAAGCGGTCGAAGGAGAACGCATCGGAATGGCCGTATATGTCGATCACGGGGATCTTGCGTTCGGCATCCGGCTCGACACCTTCATAGCGTTGTACGAGCATGTTGGTGCAGTGGTCGGTGACATTGTCCTTTTCGCACTCGTGGCGGATGAATTCGGCGACGGTCATGTTGGCCGGGACGGTATAGGTAGGCTTGCCCTTCTTGGCAATTTCTTCGAGAGTTGCTTTTTCGCCCTTGATGACGAGCTGATTATTTACCCAATTCGGCATTGTTATCTCCTTGGTTGTTGGTTGTAGGTTGATCGACGTACCCTTCAATCTGGTCGAGAGGCAGTCCCGCCGGGTGGTCGCCAGTCGGGTAGAGCTTGTCCCTGTGTTCAGCGAGCCAGCAGTTGAAGGCGTGGATAGTGCAGACTTCGGCGGAAGTATATGCCATCAGTCGTTCACCGAGCCTACTAGTGACGTATCTGAAGAGGCGATGTCCGTCCGGCAATAAGATTACCATGGCGGTTATTTCGGTGTTGGCCTCTTCGTTACGGATAAAGAAGGTACGGATCTTGGTTCCTTCTGGGTATTCGTCGAAGGTTCCACGGTCTGGTTCGAACAATGTAGACTTTATTTTGATATTGATGTCGGCCATTGGTCTCCTTGGTTGTGTGGGTATATGGTATAAATATAATATACCGCGTGTGGCGTGTCAATAAAAAATTTTAGCAGTCCCGTAGGAACCGTGCCAGTCAGTCGGGGACGTCGGCACAAAAAGGCCCCAGATCCCGGAGGATCTGGAGCTTTCCAACCACGGAGCATTAAAAAAAATTAAATCGGGGTATTCGTCTGACGCCAGGCTTCGTTCAGAGTCCGTTCGAGTGCATCCTTGTCATGGCATAGGTAGTCGTAGTTGAACGGAATGGTGAGGAACAGGTCCGGGTGATGGTTGAAGTGGTTCACTGCTCCGACGTGGTCGAGGACGACGATAGTTCCGTTGTCGTTCTTGATCAGATGGCGTTCGAACGCGCGGTTGAACAGTTGCTTGTGTAGCAGCTGCTGGTTGCGCTGCTGGTTACGCTTATGTTGTTCCATTTCGTAGGCGTAGAAGTTGAGGGGATCGAATCTCATAGGTAGCTCCTTGTCTAAGGTGAGTTTATACAGTCAGTCTGCCCAGACCGACGAGGAACTGGTGAACGAAAGATTCGGACACCAAGAACGGTTTCTGTTTGGTTACCGTCTCCAAGTGGAGCTTGGCGAATGCGTGGCATACTGCGCCAGTACGGTCGCAGTCGCTGAAACCGATCGCACTGTACTCTTTACGGCCTACCGTGATGGACACACTGGCATAGAACTGGTGTGGGGTAATGACTACGGCACGGCGACGTTCTTCCGAGTCCATGTCCTTGAGAGCCTTGGCCACGATGAACGCCTGGTATTTCATTGGCATACTGTCCATGGCGAACTTGATGGCTTTGTCTAGTCTAGTCATAGGTAGCTCCTTGTTGTTTACAATTTATTGGACGGAGACGACTTTGGAATCAACCGAGTAGGCCGCGTTGACCAGGTCGGCATGTTCTACGCGGAGTCGCGAAACCGCCGCCGTCTGTGCAATTTCTTTTGCGGACTCGGCGTCCTTGGCGTTGACTTCGTAGGACGTGTTGACCTTGATGGTCAAGTCGATGAATACGTTGAATTTCTTTGCCATAGTGGAATCTCCTTGGTGGTGTATATAAAATCGATCAGAGAGGCAGCCCCGTGAGAGAAGCGCCAGTCAGCACGTCGGCCAACTGGCGCTGTTTAACCAGGGAGCATTAAAACTTGACGGTTTAATTATAAAAAGCTAGATTGGAAATGTGGTGTGCCGAGTTTTCATGATAATGCCCCTCACACCTTAACCAGGGAACATTAAAAATTTATAAGATCTTCTGTGACTGACTCGTCTGGGCGATCCGTCTCCCAGTCACTTGCTACACGGTGTTGGACATCTATCGCCACATCGCTTCCGCGTATGAAGATCTTTTTTAGTGGGCCGAGCTGGATTCGAACCAACATCTCCGGAAAGCCAGGTTCCCAGACAGCCGTTCCTCGCGAGCCGTAGCTGTCTGATTTGCCCGTCCGGCGTGAATATCCGTTATACTATCAACCCAGAGGTGGCCTCGACGGTAAGGAGGACACGCAGCGTCCGTCGAGGCCGGTACACAACCCGCTGCGTGTAGGAAAATATTTTGCCGACGGCGACAGTGTGTGTTGTGGTCTGGGTGTGTGAAGCCCAGGTCACCGTCGGCTGCCCCAGGGAGCAGGGCAAACTTATTTCGCTACGTCACTGGCTGGATAGTAGTGGTGAACGATCGGAATGCCGCACTTTTTGGCCAATGCCACTGCCTTGCGATGTTCCGTACAGTTACCGTTGTCGTCATGATCCCAGCTCAGGAGCAGCCCATGCGCGGTGAGTACCATGAGGATGCACTTGATGACGGCATCGTAGGGTTCTCTGGCGGTCTTGCAGAACGTCCAAGAGTCGACGCCGATACGGTCGCCGGTATGGGCATCCTTGCAGAGATCGAACACGAAGCCTTCGCACGAGCCGCTGATAAAGATGCTATCCTTTTCGATTTTGCCTTCGACGAATTCAAAGTTGCGCTTCTTGGTCAAAACTTCTTCGTTGAACTTTTCCTTGACCGCCTTGATCCGGTCGAGGACTTCTTGAGGGAAGACGGTCAACTTGTTAAGCTTTTCCTTGTTCGGTGTCCAGTAGTTTGTGTAACCCATGATTAAATCTCCTTGGTTGTGTAGAATGAATAAGCTGGCGAGGCAGTCCCGCCAGCTGGCGGACAGTCTTTAAAGATTCTTAATCTTTTCTTCGACAGTCAGCAGCGCTTCGTAGTTGGTTCCGCCGTCGAGGTCGGCGATCTCGTCGATGTGTTCCGCGAAGAAATTTTTAATCCAGTTGGCTTCTGCCGCCGTGAGAGTCAGCGTTTTCGGCTGGCTCGCGGCGTCGGCGTCTTCAAAGTGGTCATTGAAGAACTGCTGGCTGCAATTTACGCCGTCGCCATACAAGCCGCTCATCGTTATTAAATCCTTCTTCGATTTAATATCCTTGCAGACGTACAGCTTGCCCTTGCGGAGCATTCGACCCAAGTTGGGATGGGTGAAGCTATGGGTGCAGCGATATTTTTTATTCAGTTCCGGTTTAGCCATTATGCGCACTCCTTTACAAGTTCCTTGAGTTTACGGCCAGCGGCGTCCATGCCGTCTTGGTCATCTTCGGCGACGGCGTCGTCGTATTCGTTGAGGGCTGCCCTCACCTTCTTGCGGAACGCCTTGTCTTCGGTCGCCTTCTTGTCGAGCGCCCAAGCGTCGCTGTAGTCAATTTCATCCGTAAGCTGAGCCACGTCTTCGAGTCTTTCTTCAAACATTTTTAATCTCCTTGGTTGTTTGGTTGTGTATAAGAAATAATTATTCGGAGCAGTCCCGCTGGTCTTTTGCCAGTCACCCTATGGGGTAGGCAATAAAAAACTGGGTCGGAACTTGTCCGACCCAGAACCAGGGAGTCAAAAATTATTTTTAGTGGTCATGGCAAGCGATAACCTTGACCTTGCTGTCGATACAGAGGCGGCAGTTCTCGCAGTGCGACTTCGGGTCGGGGTTGAGCTTGGCCTTGCCGCTCTTGTCGAGGATCAAGTAAGCGGGGCAGTAGCACTTGGTCGGCAAGCGCATATTCACGCCGTCATCGAACACGAACGCCTTGACGTTGGGCAAGTGAGAATATTTTTTGTATTCTTCCGCGCCGAACTCGTGCCAGACGGAGAAAAGCACGGTGAAGTTCGGCGGCACGTCGCCCTTTTCCAAGAATTTTCCGACGATATCGTACATCTTGGTATAGATGTAGAACTTGGTATCGGGGAAGCGGATAGCGAGGCGGCACCACATGGCCATCTGGCGTTCGTTTTCAAGCTCGCCGCTCTGGTTGACACGGGCGATCTTGATGTGGTGCTTCTCGATCTGGGCGGCGAGGTCGGCTTCTACCTTCTTGAGTTCGTGGCGGAGGCCCCAGGTATTGATCGCTTGGGACTGGACGACGCCAGGGAAGCGGTAGGAGGCGCGGACGTAGCAGCTCTTCTTGCAAGCGGCGCAGTTCTTGCACGTGCCCTTGATATCGGCGAGCAGTCCGTTGAGACCCTTGTAGGTGTAGTCGCCGAGCAGCGTAGACCACGTGGCGATCTTGCCCACCTTGATGTTGCCAGCGAGGCTGAAGCCGTAGGTGTGCTTCTCGCGGTCGAAGCTGTAGCGTTCGATACCGTTCGGCGTCACCGTCTTGGTGTCCTCGTGAAAAAGCTTTTTGGATTCCTTATTAGCCATATTAGCTCCTTTGGTTGGTTGTGTCTAAATTATATCAGACAGTGGCAGTCCCGTAGGGCTGCCGCCAGTCTACAGAGTGAACTGGTTTATGTGGAACACGTCGGAACGCCTGTCGATATGAACCAGGGCAAAGTTCACGAAGGTTGGTACAGTGACCATGATTGTGTCGATTTCGCCAGCAGCCAGCCAGTCCTGAATCTTCTGGATGTACTTCTTGTTACGTTTCCAGTTCTTGATTTTCTTGCAATCCCATTCGCAGCGGTCGATGGAGTTATGCTTGCATTCGATCACGAGATAGTCCGGACCTGGCTGCTTCGATGTACGGATCTTGTCAGAAAATGAGTCCTCGATCTCTTTCATGATCTGGATGGCCGCCTCGGTGCGTGCTGCGGTAGGTTTCCAGCACGCTGGGGCGATCAGATCGCCGTCACAGTGATCGGTAGTGTAGCAGATTGCTTGGAAATAAGTTTTCTTTTTAGCCATGATTGATTCTCCTTGGTGTGTGTGATAAAAATAAAAGACCGGAGCAGTCCCGCCAGTGTTCTGCCAGTCGTCCGTCGGACGGCCAGCAGAAAAAAGACGGCGGTGTCGCCGTCTGTCGTTATGCTGGAATGATCTTCACGCTAACCGCCTCTTTGGCGCTTTTGACAATCTGCTGTGACTTTTCGGCAGCTTCGGCTGCTGAATCGGCATACTGAACTTTTGCTGAATTGCTGGCGATAATTTTGTACTTCATAGTTACTCCTTGGTGTTGTGCTGGATACTGTACTGTTCTTGCATCTGGCGGACTTCATCCCACGGAACAATGCGCAGCGGCGTGATGTACTCGACCAGAATCCAGTCGCCGCCTTGGTGTTCGCCTCTGTGGTAGGTCTTGGTGGTTCCTTCGGCCTCACATTCGAGCCAGACTCGTTCTTCGCCAGTCTTGAGCGTTTCGGCGAGGTGCGGAGCGACTGGACGGAAGCAGCAGTGCCAGCCGCCAGAGTTCTTGTCGTCTACCGATCTGGGAGCGAACCCCTTGGTAGGAAGGAACTCGCACTTCATCTTCTGGCCGATCACGAACGGCTGCTTCTTTCCGATGAACAGCGGCTTGAGGCTGCCGTTCTTGAGCTTTCTGACTAATTTGTAAACTTTCATAATGTCTCCTTGGTTGTGTAGAAAGAATAATCCGGAGAGGCAGTCCCGCCGGGTAGCAGCCAGTCTACAGTTTCTCGACGTCCACTGTGATCTGCACGAGGATGTTCTTTACAGAATCACAGAAGGTAGCCTCGCCGACCATCGCGTAAATGTAGTCACGTAAGTTGGCTTCAGAGGTGTCCTCGTCAAGCTGGTTGGTGACGGCGATCGTCTTGCCGAGGTAATAGCAGCAAGCGAGCTTGGTCGTGTCGGCGTCGAAATGCTCGCCGATGTTGATAATGCCATAGCACCCAGCAGCTACTTGATAGGCGTTCTTCTTTTCCCCTGCGCTCATCTTATCCCATTCTTCCTCCGTCGGCGTGTCGTCCACGCGGAAGTTGATCGGATAGTGGATAGTGGTGCGAGCGCCGTCTTTGACGCCGAGCGAATCATGTACATACTTGGTGACGATGTCGGCGAGTTCGAACAGATCTTTGCAGAAAAACAGTTTTTTACGTTTCATAAGATCTCCTTGGTTGGTATAAATAAAATAATCCGGCGAGGCAGCCCCGCCGGATTGAAACCAGTCTGCTAGAATGCAGAGAAACCGATGTAGCTGCTGCTCTTGTCTCGGTCTACGAGCATATAGACCATAGTCTCCAAGCTCTCCTTGGCGGCTTTGGCCTTGTCGTCGAGGTCTGCCATCGAGCATACGGCGTCCTCGAAGTCGCCCACGTTCAGTCCGCGTTCGTCGAGGAACGAGAGGAACTTGTCGTAGAGCTTCGGCTTCTTCTTGGCCGGACGCCTCTTCCGTGCATCAGACGGCTTACGGTGTACGTAGATGGACAGCGCCCAGACGGCCTTCTTGTACAAGTCTACGTCGCACTCGAAGTCGTCGTCGTAGCTCTCGCCAGTCGTCTCGCATCCCATGTCGTCGAGGAAGCTCTTGAACTCCTCGGATTTCCAGTTGAAGCCGCAAGAGCCGTACTCCGGCTGCCTCTTAACTACATGAACTCTGCATCCCATAATATCTCCTTGGTTGTTTGGGTTGTATCTGGTGAATAAGTCGATCCGGCAGTCCCGCAGATCGTGTGCCAGTCGTCCGGAGACTGGATCGACGAAAACGGAGCTGGATTTCTCCAGCTCCATTTTAAAATTTATTTTTCAGCAAGCCCAGACAGCAAGTGGGCGATGACTTCGACCGTCCAGCCGTTGCCGATGGCTTCCAGACGCTTCTTGCGGTTCGGCTCAGACGCCGTGTAGTTGTCTGGCAGTGTCTGGAGCCTTTCAGCTTCCAGCGGCGTGAGCTGGCGGATACGGCAGCCAGTGAGTTCGCCGTCCATGTCGCTGAAGTGGTCGTTGCGCTTGAAAAGATTTTTCAGAGCTTCCATGTCGCCCTCGAACACCATCTGACCCATGGACTTGCCGAGATAGCGGCGGCACATATAGGCTTGGGTTCCGTAGGCTTCGGAATAGCGGCGAGTCAAGCACAAAGATTTTTCGCGGTCAACAGTGCCGTGTTCCAGTACGGACGACAACAAGATCCCACGGTCGGCTGGCTGCGCCACGTTGGGGATGTTCGTCCAGTAGCAGCGACGGCGGTTCTGTGCGGAGACCAGCGCGGAGTTGATCTCGATCGGCTGGACACCCAGAGCTTCGCTGATGGCGTCCTTGATGTTCTGGTGGATCGAGGCGTTGTTCTCGTAGAGGAACCAGCGAGCGCCGCTTTCGTTCTTGGCGCGGACGTACTGCTGGAAGAGCGACCAGCCCAGACCGTCGGCTGTAGTTTCGCGACCGTGGCCAGCGCGAGCGCCAGACCAGAACTGGCAAGGGCTGCCGCCGATGATGAGGTCGGCTGGGTACTGGGTGAAGTCGGCCTTGGTCACGTCGCCGCCTTGGACAGTGTCTGGGAAGTTGGCTTGGGTGATCTTGATGGCGGAAGCCTCGATCTCGAAGGCGACGTACTGGTCTACCTTGATGCCAGCACGGTTGAGAGCGACTTGACCGCAAGAAATGCCGTCGAACAGTGAAATAACCTTCATAATGTCTCCTTGGTTGTTTGGTTGTATAAATAAAATAATCCGGCGAGGCAGTCCCGCCGGATCCGTTCCAGTCTTAGACGTGGGCGTCCCAGTATTCGCGAGCGTATGCGTCGCTGTCGTCACGAGTGAACGGCGAGCCGTCGATAGGAGTGCCAGAGAATCCAGTAGAACATTCTTCGACAAATTCGTCGGCGTTCTTTGCAGAGGTCACAGTGAAAAATTCTGCAATCTTTGTTCTACCGACGTATTCGGCGATACGTTCGCTCTTGATAGTTTCCCCAGTGTCCCAGAGAGCTTCGACGAGTTCGTCGAGCAGTTCTGAACCGTACCACTTGGCAACCAGCGCGTCGCAGTCGGCTTGTGCCAGTTCCAGTTCGGTCTGTTTGCGCTTGCGCTTGCCAGTCGTCTTGCCAGTGTAGGAACCAGACACCCAGCGTTCG
>Ga0310691_10005926_pt1 | contig 13191 bp, 11 predicted proteins | sample 176DNAGHGlowgp2_FD_203887 | JGI IMG/M metagenome (GOLD analysis project Ga0310691, IMG submission 203887) | Sheep rumen microbial communities from Palmerston North, Manawatu-Wanganui, New Zealand - 1766 DNA GHGlow gp2 (v2) (version 2) | ecosystem: Host-associated > Mammals > Digestive system >... | reverse complement strand
CGTCGATGGCAGCGATGAAGCTGTCGGTGACCTCCTGCCCCACCCCACGGTCGGCCAGCTGCTGGCTGATGTTCTCGCGCGAGAGCTCGCTGACGGGGATGTTGAGCTTGTCGCCCACATAGCCCCATAGGGCACGCAGCGTCTCGTCGTAGAACGCGGCGGCCTGTCCGGCCTGCATCAGCTTGGCAGCCTTGCGCAGCTTGCGCACAGCCACCTTGTTGGCCCGGCGTCGACGCGACTGTACGACGTCGAGCTGGCTGTTCATACGGTAGCGCATGACAGAGAAGGCGACGGCGAAAAGCAGGACGAAGGCTGCCAGGAGAAGGAGGTAGACGGTGGTGCCGAAGAAGCCACTGCCGCCGGCCATGTTCTCCTTGCCGGTGCGGAGCGGATGGATGTCGCCCTCGTTCTGGTCACCCTGCCCACTGTAATCATGGACGTCACTGCTGATGGCATCGCCTGGGGTCACCTCCAGGGGGAAGGAGTCGGTGCGAAGGGTGACATAGTCGTGGCGCCCAGTGTCGTAGTAGGTCAGCTTGGCAGCAGGAATGACATAGTGGCCACGTTTCTGCGGCACGGCAATGAACTCGTAGGTGAGTGTGCCGTCGAGGCCGTCGGCAGTGAGGTTCACATCCTCGTCCTGCTTGGGGTCATAGGTGTCGAAGGTGCGGGGGAAGGTCACCTCGGGCTGGCGCAGCATCTTCAGGTTGCCATGACCCGAAATGGTGATGGTGAGCGTGACGGGGGTGTTCTCCTTGACCGAAGCGGGCTGCAGCGCGCCCTTGATGGCAAAGCGTCCGACGCCACCGCTGAAGTCAGCAGGACGCTGGGGCAGGTCGTCGACGGTGATGTCAATGGCCTGTGTGGTGAGCTTGCGCGGAATCTCGCGCGTGACACCGAGGAAGGGGTCGAAGGGGTCGTGCACCACCTCGGTGAGATAGCCCTGCACCTCAACGGCAGGGATGTGGAGGGTGCCCGTCTTCTGCGGATAGACGATATACTGCTTCCAGTCGATGGTCTTCATGGTGTGCCCGCCTATGTTCTCAGCCTTGAGGTTCTTGCGCTGTGTCTCGTTGTAAGGCAGCATGTAGACATCCTGAAGGTCGAGCTTCAGGTCGTCGACCGACGGCACGGGCAGGTCGGGATGCCAGCACACCTTGTAGGTGAGGAGGAAGGGCTGACCAAAGCTGACGCGCCGCTTGGAGACGGTGGCCAAGAGGAAGAAGTTGTTAGCAGTGGCCTGGGTGGCCTCGACCCGCTCCTCGCCAGCAATGACGGTGACGGTGAGGGGCTTCGACTTCATCTGGCGTCCGCCCACGGTGGCCGTGGCAGGCGGCAGGGTGTAGGTGCCGGCCTTGGTGGCTGAGAGGACGTAGGTCATGGTGAGCTCCTCAGACGAGGTGTTGTGCCCGTTGATGGACGACGAGCTGATGTTGACCGACTGTGCCGGGCCGAAAAGCACCTGTATCTCGTCGGGCACTGACGACTGCGAGAAGTTCTTCACGTCGAGCGTGTTGATATGATAGCGCAGGTGGAAGTTCTCACCCACATGCACCACCGACTCCACCTCGCCTTCGAAGGTGTAGTTCTGCGCGGCTAAGTTGGTAAACGACAAATGGCAGATGATGAACGACAGGCTCATCAGCACCATCCATCTGTTTGTCGTCATTCTATGTATTATCTTACACATTATTGTTTTAGAGGTAAGAGTGAAGGGGTGAGAGGATAGCCTGCACGCCCTTTCTCATTTATCATTTCTCATTTATCATTTATCACCAGTTCTTCTGGTTAGACCGGCGCTGCCCGTCCTGCTTGTTCTGGTCGACATTCTCACGGGTGCGCTTCTCGTTCTGCTCGGCAATGTTCAGCAGCTGGTCGAGCATCTCCTGATTGGTCTTCTCTTCCTGCTTCTGCTGTTGCTGCTGTTGCTGTTGTGGCGGCTGTTGCTGCTGCTGTGTGGAGTCGTTGCGCTGCTGTTGCTGCTGCTGCGTGGAGTCGTTCTGCTGCTGGTTGTTCTGCTGCTGGTTGTCGTTGCCACCGCCCTTGGGCAGCTGGCGCTGGCAGAGCACCATGTTGTAGCGGGCCTCGTCGTCGTGCGGGTTGTTGCGCAGCGCCTGCTTGTAAGCCTCGATGGCCTGCTGCAGCGCCTTCGTCTTGTCCTGCTCACTGCTCTGGTTGGCCCTGGCCTGATACATCACGCCCAGGTTGTGCCAGGCCATGGAGCGCCGCCCGGCATTGGGTTCCATCACGGGGTCGCCCGCACGCCGGTAGAGCATGTTCATCACTGAGTCGCGCTCGTTGTCGGGCTTGGTCAGCTTCCACTCGGCGTCGAACATCGAGGTGGCCAGGTTGTAGTTCACGGTGGTGTTCAGGCTGTCAATCTCGTATGCCTTGCGATACTGTCCGTAGGCCTTGTCACGCTCGCCGGCGTGCATCATGCGATTGCCCCGCTTGACATAGCGGCGCAGGTCCTTCACGCTCTGTGCATCGGTCATGGCAAGACCGCCAATGACCATTATGAGTGATAGAAATATGCGGAGTCTCATCTCTTGAACAGTTTTAGTTTCTTGAGTGTAGGGTTGCGACGGTCGAGGATGAGCACCTCGACGATGAGCAGCAGCAGGGCCAGCAGGCCGACAGCCTGGAACTGCTCGTCGAAGTCGCTGTAGACGGTCGACTCAGCCTTCTCCAAACGGTCGAGGGCCTCCTGCAGCTGCTTCTGCGCCGTGGCGTTGTTCTCGACATGGATGTAGGCACCACCGCCGGCCTGTGCTATCTCGCGGCAGATGTCCTCATTGAGGCGCGACACGACCTGCTGTCCGGTGTTGTCAATCATGTAGCCCCCCTGGCGCGGGTCAGGGTTGGGCACCAATGCGCCGCGCGGCGAGCCGATGCCGAGGACGTAGACATTGCGTCCGGCGTCGCGTGCCTCCTTGGCGGCCTCGATGGCCTCGCCCTCGTGGTCCTCGCCGTCAGTGATGATGACGATGGCCTTGCCCACATGCTCACGTGGGGTGAAGCACAGGCTGGCAGTGCGTATGGCCTTGGCCAGGTCCGTGCCCTGGTTGCTGATGAGTGCGGGCGAGAAGTTGTCGAGGAACATCTTGGCCGAGACGAAGTCGCTGGTGATGGGCAGCTGGATGAAGGCGTCGCCGGCGAAGGCCACCAGTCCCACACGGTCGTTGGAGAACTGGTCGATGAGCTTGCCCACAATCATCTTCGCACGGTCCATGCGGCTGAGGTTGCCGTCGCTCTTGTCAACAGCCAGCATCGAGTTGCTCACGTCAATAGCTACGACGGCCTCGATGCCTGCCTTCGACTGCTGGCTGATGGCTTTGCCAAACTGCGGGCGGGCCAGCATGACGATGAGCAGGGCCAGGGCAGCCTCGAGCAGCCAGAACTTCAGGCCGGGTCGCCAGCGCGACACCAGGGGCATGAGCTGTGCCACGAGGTCAGGGTCGCCAAACTTGCGCAGCCGCTGCTTCTGGTTGTGGTAGGTGAGGAAGCGGATGACAGCCAGGACGACGACTATCGCCAGCAGGTATAGATATTTAGGATCTTCAAATCTGAACATAATGATTCTCTATTCACTCTTCACTTTTCACTACACTATTCACTCTTCACTAACGAAGCGCCGCCCCTACGGTATTCTCCGGAACACGGTTATCCTCAGCAGGATTTCGAGCAGCAGGGCGATGATGGCCCCGATGACCAGATACTGATAGACGTCGCGCACCTTGCTGTAGCTCATCACCTCGAGCTTGGTCTTCTCCAGGCGGTCGATGTCGCTGTATATCTGGCTCAGCTCGTCAGCATTGGTGGCACGGTAGTAGCGTCCGTTGGTGGCGCTGGCTATCTTGCGCAGTGTCTCTTCGTCAATGTCTGGCGGCAAGAGCAGCTGCTGGGTGACGCCGCCGATGGTTATCTGGTGGGCTGCCACGTCGTCGGTGCCCACGCCGATGGTATAGACGCGTACATCCTTCGACCTGGCTATCTCAGCCGCCATCAGCGGCTGTATCTCGCCGTAGTTGTTGCTGCCGTCGGTGAGCAAGATGACGACGCGGCTCTTGGCCTTCGACTTCTCCAGGTGGCTGACGGCTACCGACAGGCCCATGCCTATGGCAGTCTTGTCGATGATGATGCCCGTGCCCATGTAGCTGGGTGCCTGCTGCAACAGCTGCAGCAGCGTGGCATGGTCGATGGTGAGGGGGCACTGCGTGAAAGCCTCGCCTGCAAAGAACGTCAGGCCGATGTTGTCGTTGGTGCGCTCGGCGATGAACTCGGCGGCCACCTTCAGGGCGGCGTCGATGCGCGACAGCCTGTGCTGGCGCATGCCACCGGTGCCCATGTCCTCGCAAAGCATCGACGTAGACACGTCCATGGCCAGCATGATGTCGATGCCCTCAATGGTCTGCTCCTCCCACTCGTTATGCTTCTGCGGCCGGGCCATGGCCAGCACCAGCAGCGTGAAAGCCAGTACGCGGAGCACGGCCTGCACAGGCATGAGCCTGACGCGCCACGAGCGCTGTGCACGCCGCAGGGCGAAGGTGTCGGCCATGCGGATGGTCGGCTCAGTCTTCTTGCGGAACATCACGTACCATAATATATATGGTATGATGAGCAACAGCAGGAACAGGTATTCTTTATTGGCAAATTCTATGTCCATGAGTCTCTAATACAATAGCAAGTCGTAGATAAACCAGCCGACGTAGACCAGCAGTGCCGCCGTGAGCAGTGCCAGGATGCCAATGACGGCAATGAGCACTTTGCGCATCTTGCGCGACTGTTGCTGCTGCTCGGTCAGCTCGGGCTTCACCACCTCCTCGGTGGGCACGTTCTCCTGCTTCGTCTGGTTGATGAAGTCGATGGCGTTCACCAGGTTGGCGTCGTTCTCGTTGATGAGCGTAGAGTATTTGGCGAACTTCACCAGGTCGGCGGTGGTGAAGAGCTGCCGCAGCTCGTCGAGCAGCTTCGGGTCGTCAGTCTGGGTCAGCCGGTCGATAATCTCACTACTGGTCATCTCCGTCGCATTGAAGCCGTAGCGCTCGTTGATATACTGGCGCAGCGTGTCGGTCAGGCGGGTATAGTATTCCTTGGGGTCCTCGGCCTGCACCACGTTGTCAGCCTTTATTTCCTCGATGGCCTTCATGGCTTTCTTGTGGGGCGGCACATGCTTGATGATGCGGATGCGTGCAATGATGGGCTTGTTGCTGCGCAGCCTGACGATGAGGAACAGCAGCAACAGCAGCAGCACCACGACGCCCCAGGCCATCCAGATGAGCTTGCCCCACTCGTCGTCGGTCCAGCTCATGGGGAAGGACTGCACATCCTTCGGTCCGAAGTATTTCTCGTAGTTGGTGGTGTCCACGTCGACGGTCATCACCTTCAGTGCCAGCTGAGGCGTGCTGTACTCCTTGCCGCTAATCATCACCTTGACGGGTGGCAGCGGATAGAGGGTGTCCTCAAAACAGGTCAGCACATAGCTGCACTGTCGGCGCACCATGCCGTAGCCCTCGTCGACGGCAGGCTCCTCGATGGCCTGCAGCACCTCGATGTTCGACGGCAGCAGCAAGCTCTGGGGGAACTCTACCGTGGCCGTGTCCTGGGCATGGGCGGTGACGGTCAGTGCCACCTGCTCGCCCACGAACATCTCCATGGAGCTGATGGACGATTCCACGCTTTGTGCCATGGAAGCGAGCGGCAACAAATGAGAGGTGACGAGTGCAAGCAGCACCCTCACCGACCACATCGCCGTCATCTTCCATCGGAATATACGTTTCATTGTATCAACTATTCACTTTTCACTATTCACTATTCACTTCCCCTACCCTCACCTGGCTCCTCGCCTGTTGAAGAGCTGGAGCAGCTGTTTCACGTAGTCATCGTCAGTGGCAATGCTGACGGTGTCGACGCCACTCTTGGCAAAGGTGTCCTTGAGGTCACGCTGACGGTTCACCCAGTAGGCTTTGTATGCCTCGCGGACACTGCGACTGCTGGTGTCGACATATTGCTCGAAGCCTGTTTCGGCGTCGACCACCTTCATCAGTCCCACCTTGGGCAGCTCAATGGCCCTGCGGTCGTAGACCTGGATGGCCACCACGTCGTGCTTCCTGTTGGCAATGGTCAGCTGCTGCATGAAGCTCTGGCGCACATAGAAGTCGCTGAGCACGAAGGCCGTGCAGCGCCGCTTGGCCACACTGGTGAGAAACTCCAGCGCCATGCCCACATCGGTGCGCAGGCTCTCAGGATGGAAGTCGAGCATCTCACGAATGATATACAGTATGTGCTTACGGCCCTTCTTCGGGGGAATGTACTTCTCAATCTTGTCCGAGAAGAACACCACGCCAATCTTGTCGTTGTTCTGTATGGCTGAGAAGGCCAACGTGGCAGCAACCTCGACGGCCAGGTCGCGCTTCATCTGCTGACGGGTGCCAAAGTCGAGCGAGCCGCTGACGTCGATGAGCAGCATGACGGTCAGCTCGCGTTCTTCCTCGAACACCTTCACGTAGGGTCGGTTGAAGCGTGCCGTGACATTCCAGTCAATGTCGCGAACATCGTCGCCATACTGATACTCGCGCACCTCACTGAAGGCCATGCCACGCCCCTTGAAGGCGGTGTGGTACTGGCCTGCAAAGATGTTTGAGCTCAGACCACGCGTCTTGATCTCAATCTTACGTACTTTCTTTAGTATCTCGTTAGTATCCATCGAACTACAGCGAAAGCAAATTCTTCACTATTCACTCTTCACTTCTCAAGGCACCTCGACCTTGTTGATAATCTTCGAGACAATCTCCTCGCTGCTGATGTTGCTGGCCTCAGCCTCGTAGGTCAGTCCGATGCGATGGCGCAGCACGTCGTGTGCCACGGCACGCACATCCTCGGGCACCACGTAGCCGCGGCGCTTGATGAAGGCGAAGGCCCTGGCAGCCTTGGCCAGGTTGATGCTGGCGCGTGGCGAGCCGCCGAAGGCAATCATGGTCTTCAGCTCCTTCAGCCCATAGCGCTCAGGGAAGCGGGTGGCAAAGACGATGTCGGCCACATATTGTTCAATCTTCTCGTCCAGATAGACATCGTTCACCACCTTGCGAGCCTTGAGAATCTCATCGATGGTGGTCACGGGCAGGACCTGAGGCAGTCCGCTGCCAGCGATATTCGCACGGATAATCTTCTTCTCCTCCTCCAGCGTGGGGTAGCCGATGACCACCTTCAGCATGAAACGGTCCATCTGTGCCTCGGGCAGCGGATAGGTACCTTCCTGCTCAATGGGGTTCTGCGTGGCCATCACGAGGAAGGGGCTGGGCAGGTTGAAGGTCTCGCTGCCAATGGTCACCTGCTTCTCCTGCATGGCCTCAAGCAGTGCGCTCTGCACCTTCGCCGGGGCACGGTTGATTTCGTCGGCCAGCACGAAGTTGGCAAACACGGGGCCCTTCTTGGCCAGGAATTTCTCATCCTTCTGCGAGTAAATCATTGTGCCCGTAACGTCGGCGGGCAGCAGGTCGGGGGTAAACTGTATGCGACTGAACGAGGCATCGATGAGTTTGGCCAGCGTATTGATGGCCAGCGTCTTAGCCAGTCCGGGAACACCCTCCAGGAGGATGTTGCCGTCGCTCAGCAGACCGATGAGCAGCGATTCCACCAAGTGCTTCTGTCCCACGATGATGCGGTCCATGCCTGCGGTGAGGTTGGTCACGAACTGGCTCTGCTGCTCAATTCTGATGTTCAGTTCACGAATGTCTATATTCTCTGCCATGATTATGTTTTTATTGTTGTTGATTATTCTGTTGTTGCAAGCGGCGCCTGAGGTGTTTCTTCGACTCTATCTTTGGAATCTTTATCTCCGTGTCGGGCACCAGCTCGGTGCGGGCATCGATGCCGTTGAACACCTCTATATAGCAGGCCAGCTCTACGGCGCCGAACACTCGTTTTGAAATACGTGCGACATTATCGCCAGCCTTCACCTTCTCCATGCGGTCCAGGCCGGTGATGTAATAGAAGCCATTGCGCAGACGCGCGTCCATAGCGTTATATTTCTCCCAGATGGGTTCCTCAGTTGTGGGTGCCGTCGACTGGGGCGCCGGTACTACGGCTTTTTCAGCCTTCTGCTCGTTGGCAGGCTCTGACACCTCGGGCTCACTGACCTCTACCTGGGTCACCTCCAGTTGCGGCTCGGCGGGTTCCTCAGTGGGTGCCTTTATCACCTCAGCCGGTCGTGTCACCGTCTGCTCGGCCACTGTTTCCGCTGAAGTGTTACTGCTAAAGACTTTGCGTCCCACCAGGTAACCAACGCCGCCACCCACCAGCAGTGTCAGCAACAGTATCGCAACAGCAAGCACCGGATTGATGCGACGACGCGTTCTGGGTTCCTCATCTTCTTCATCGTCATACGATGGCTCGTCAGTGTATGACTGTTCATCCGTAGATGCCAACGGGCTCGCTACCGGAGCCTCTGTTTCTTGGACAGGCTCCACGATGACAGGTGCTTTCTCTTCTTCAACGACGGGTTCCTCCTCTTGGACAGGCTCCACGATGACGGGTTCTTCCACTTCTTCAACGACGGGTTCCTCCTCTACTTCGACGACGGGTTCTTCCTCTACTTCGACGACGGGTTCCTCCACTTCTTCAACGACAGGTTCCTCCTCTTGAACAGGTTCCTCGATGACGGGAGCTTCCTCTTCAACGACGGGTTCCTCCTCTTGAACAGGCTCCACGATGACAGGTGCTTCCACTTCTTCTACGACGGGCTCCTCCTCTTGAACAGGCTCCTCGATGACGGGAGCTTCCTCTTCAACGACGGGTTTTACCTTCTGCACCACCTTCACGATGGGTTTTTCAACTTCAGGGGCAGGAGCGCTCTCATCACCATTATCGATGTCCATCTCCTCTTCTTCATCATCCAGTTCACTGAACGACACCCCCTCATTGAGCAATACCGTCTCAAACAGTGCGAAAGGCTTGTTCACCAGTTCCTTCAGCGAGGTCTCTGGCAGGAAGGTGAGCTTCGAGTGGCCGTCAATGAGCACTTCCTCACCAGTGTTCACATTCACACTTTTGCGGGCTTCCACATCTACTATCTTAAAGGTGCCAAGGCCCCTGACCTTCACCATGCGGTCCTTCTCCAACCCCTGATGGATGACATCCACCACCGAATTGACAAAACGCTGAGCAGCACGGCGGTCTACGCCATGTTTCTCAGCCAGCACAGCCGACAGCTCACCTAAATAAATCTTAGCCATTGCCATCCCCTCCTTTCTTTATCTTCTCCTTGGTCTGCATCGTAGGCCTGAAGGCCAGCGTCAGTTTGGGTGGCACCAGCATGTGTTGCTTGGTAGCTGGGTTGACAAAGACGCGCTCCATTTTTTTCTTCACTTCGAAATAGCCGAAGTTAGGAAGCTGCACGGCGTTGCCCTCCTGAAAATTCTCAGCCATGGCCCCCAAGAGCGTGTTCATCCAACGCTGGGCATCAGCGCTCGTCATCTTGTTTCTCTGAGCCAACTCAGTTATAAACTCCTTGTTATTCATCGTTTTATGATATGATTTCTCCATAAAGGTCGAACTCTTCGGCCCCCGTCATTCTCACCTTGTATATTTCTCCTTCCTTGACATCCTGGCCGCTACAAGGTATCAGCACCTCAGGATCGACCTCAGGCGAGCTGTACTCTGTGCGCCCGACATAGTAGTCGCCCTCGCGCCGGTCGATGATGACGTCCATGAGCTGCCCCACTTTCTTTTCAGCCATGTCGGCACTGATGCGCTGCTGCAGCCTCATCAGTCTCGACAGGCGCTGCTCCTTCACCTCCTGGGGCACGTCGTCCTCATAGTGGCTGGCAGCATAGGTGCCGTCTTCCTCGCTATAGGCAAAGGCACCCATACGCTCAAAGCGCGCAGTACGCGTAAAGTCAAGCAGTTGTTCAAAGTCTTCTTCCGTCTCGCCGGGGAAGCCCACCATCAGCGTCGTCCTGAGATGGATGCCTGGCACCTCACGCCTCACCCGGTCAATGAAGTCGAGGGTTTCCTGGCGGGTGATGTGCCTGCGCATGCGACTCAGCATGTGGTCACTGATGTGCTGCAGTGCCACGTCAAGATATTTGCACACGTTCTGCTTCTCACGCATCACGCGCAGCAGGTCCCAGGGGAAATGTGTGGGATAGGCGTAGTGGAGCCTTATCCACCTGACACCGTCCACGTCGGCCATCTGCTCTATCAGCTGGGCTATGCGCTGCTCGCCATAGAGGTCCATGCCATAGTAGGTCAGCTCTTGTGCGATGACCTGCAGCTCCTTCACACCCTGGCTCACCAACCAGCGCACCTCGTCGAGGATGTCCTCCATCGGACGGCTCTTGTGGTGCCCGGTCATCAGGGGGATGGCACAGTAGGCGCAATGGCGGTCGCACCCCTCGCTAATCTTCAGGTAGGCATAGTGACTGGGGGTGGTGAGGTGTCTTTGGTTGAGAGTTGAGTGCTGGGTGCTGTGTGTCAAATCCTCCAGCAGATGCTCATAGTTAAACTTCCCATACCATCCGTCTACCTCGGGGATTTCTGCTTCAAGGTCAGCAAGATAACGTTCTGACAGACAGCCCATCACATAGAGCTGCTTCAACTTCCCCTCCGCCTTCCGCTGCACCATTTCCAAGATGGTATTGATGCTCTCCTCCTTGGCATCGGCAATGAATCCGCAGGTGTTCACCACGGCAATCTCTCCCTGAGGGTCGTCACTGTCATGCGTGACGCGAAAGCCATGGGCCTCGAAGAGTCCCATCAGCTTCTCTGAGTCCACCAGGTTCTTAGAGCAACCGAGCGAAAAGAAGTCAACCGTAGTAGATTTGAGATTTGAGGTTTGAGATTTGAGATTTGTATTCACCTCAAACCTTCTCTGTTCTGACTGACTTGTCTGTTTTTGCATAACTATAATTAAATCTCAAACCTCAATTCTCAATTCTCAAATCACCCTTCAAACAATGAGTTCACGAACTCCCGGCGGTCGAAGAGCTGGAGGTCCTCCATGCCCTCGCCCAGTCCGATATATTTCACGGGCACCTTCAGCTGGTCGCTGATGCCTATGACGACGCCACCCTTTGCCGTGCCGTCCAGCTTCGTGATTGCCAGGCTCGTAATCTGTGTCACGGCTGCAAACTGGCGTGCCTGCTCGAAGGCGTTCTGTCCTGTCGAGCCGTCCAGCACCAGCATCACCTCGTCGGGTGCCTCGGGCAGCACCTTCTTCATCACGTCCTTGATTTTCTTCAGCTCGTTCATCAGTCCCACCTTGTTGTGCAGACGCCCAGCGGTATCAATGAGCACCACGTCGGCGCCGTTGGCCTTGGCACTCTGCAACGTGTCGAAAGCCACCGAGGCGGGGTCGCTGCCCATCTGCTGCTTCACCACGGGCACGCCCACGCGCTCGCCCCAGATGCAAATCTGCTCCACGGCGGCAGCACGGAAGGTGTCGGCAGCGCCCAGATAGACCTTCTTGCCAGCCTGTTTGAACTGCCATGCCAGCTTGCCTATCGTCGTGGTCTTGCCCACGCCGTTGACGCCCACCACCAGGATGACGTATGGCTTGTGGTCCTGCGGCAGGTCCCAGTCGCCATTGTCGGCAGTGTTGTTCTCGGCCAGCAGCGCTGCTATCTCGTCACGCAAGATGCCATTCAGCTCGCTCGTGCTGACATACTTGTCACGGGCCACGCGCTCCTCAATGCGACGGATAATCTTCAGGGTCGTGTCAACGCCCACGTCGCTTGTGATGAGCACCTCCTCTAGGTTATCCAGCACGTCGTCATCGACCTTCGACTTTCCGGCCACGGCACGGGCCAGCTTGCCGAACACCGACGTCTTGGTTTTTTCAAGTCCCTTGTCCAGCGTCTCCTTCTTCTTCTTACCGAAAAATCCAAATAATCCCATTGCTTTTGCTTAAAATACGTATTTTGGTGATGCAAAATTACGAACTCTTTCGCACACGTGCAAGCATATTATGTTTTCTTAACCGCTTTTTTACATTAGTTTACCATGTTATTCGTACCTTTGCACCCAACTAACCCCAACGACACCGTCAACATGAAGAATCCCTTCAAGATACTCTGGCTCATGCTCAAGGCCAAGCGTCCAAGCCGCATAGGCGAGATGAAGGCCACCACCGAGACCTTCTGGTTAGGCAGAAGCTACTATGCCATGATGTTCTTCGGCACCATGCTCGTTCACACCAAGGAGGAGGCAGACAAGATGGATGCCACCACGTCGGACATGGACAGCGCCAAGCGCCACGAGACCATCCACCTGCGGCAGGCGCAGTCCACGCACGACTCATGGCTCTGCTACTATGTTCTATATATATGGTACTACGTGCGCGCGCTACCGCAGAACCGCCACTTTAGGAACGCAGCCTACTATCTCAACCCCTTCGAGATGGAAGCCTACGAGCACATGTACGACACCGACTACCTGGCAAAGTGTACCAACGGTGCCAACGGCTGGCGTGTCTATGCCAAGATGAAGCCCAGCGAGCGCAGGGAACTGTCAAAAAGTTGATTAAAATCACTTAATGATAACAAAAAGTTACTTTTTTGCAATTTTTTCGGCTAAATTGTTGTGTATTTGATTTTTTTACTTTAATTTTGCACCCGGTTTCAAGGACAGAGAACCATCACAAGCAATTAAATAGTTCAATTATTATTAAAAGGTAAAAGATTATGAATGCTCAACAAGTAGTAGAAATGCTCAAGCAGCGTTTTCCCAACGAGCCGGAGTACATCCAGGCCGTCAGTCAGGTTCTTCCCACCATCGAGGAGGAGTACAACAAGCATCCTGAGTTCGAGAAGTCGAACCTCATCGAGCGTCTGTGCATCCCCGATCGTGTCATTGAGTTCCGCGTCACATGGGTCGACGACAAGGGGCAGGTGCAGACCAACATGGGCTACCGCATCCAGCACAACAACGCCATTGGCCCGTACAAGGGAGGACTGCGCTACCACAAGTCTGTGAACCTGGGCATCCTGAAGTTCCTCGCCTTTGAGCAGACCTTCAAGAACTCACTCACCACACTGCCCATGGGTGGTGCCAAGGGTGGCTCCGACTTCTCGCCCCGTGGCAAGAGCGACGCCGAGGTGATGCGTTTCTGCCAGGCATTCATGAACGAGCTCTACCGCTACATCGGTCCCGACGAGGACGTGCCCGCAGGCGACATCGGCGTGGGCGGACGTG
>Ga0310691_10005924_pt1 | contig 13192 bp, 7 predicted proteins | sample 176DNAGHGlowgp2_FD_203887 | JGI IMG/M metagenome (GOLD analysis project Ga0310691, IMG submission 203887) | Sheep rumen microbial communities from Palmerston North, Manawatu-Wanganui, New Zealand - 1766 DNA GHGlow gp2 (v2) (version 2) | ecosystem: Host-associated > Mammals > Digestive system >... | reverse complement strand
CTGCATCCTGATGAGGAAGAGCGGCGGATGGAACAAGTTGAGGAGAGTTTTCTGAAGATGCAAGAGATGCAGAAGCAGGGCTCCGACATCTATTTCGGCGGTTTTTCCCAGATGAAGCATTTCTCTTTTTTCCAGGAGATCAGCAATTGGTTTATGCCCTTCTATATCGACCATCCCGGTATAGCCGATGTTGCCGAGAAGTTCCAGAAGAACATCTTTATGCAGAGTCTGCTGAAGACAGGTCCTTTCTGTCATAGTGACAAATACTCCTTTATTCTGGCCTTTAACCAAGTGTTGAATCATATCCCGAAGCAGATGTGGGAGATGCTTGAGCGAGGTGAGGCCGCCGTGACCGAGGTGATGCAGGAAGAGAGTCGCAGTGCCGCCTATATCCGTCGTACCTATCTTCAGGACCTGTATCGTTTCTTCCGTCTGTATCCCTATCGCAGTGCTTTTTCGAATCCCTTTGCGGACTATCAGTACCTCTTTTTGTCGAAGAAGGTCTTCTCGCGAACCCATGTTGAGGCCTATTTCAACGATGTGGCCGCCTTTCTTATCAAACAGAACTACATGCATGAAGCCGGTATGTTGCTTGAGAACTGTGGTGAAGCCCGTTGTGACTTCCGTCATTATATGATGTGCGGTTATCTGTTGCAGCATCATTACTATGCCTTTGCGCCAGAGAAAGATGCCCTTTACTGTTATCAGAAAGCCCTGGAACTCGAGCCTGCGAATGAGAAAGCCCTGCAAGGCTATGCCCGTTCACTCTTTGACATGGGTCGCTATCAGGACGCTTTGGAAGCCTATAATCAGTTATTGACCCTTCAGCCCAATAAGACGCACTATCTTCTGAACCGTGCGGTGTGTCAGACGAATACCGGTAGCTATGCCGATGCCTTGAAAGATCTGTACCGGTTGAATTTCGAGTCACCCGATGATGTTACGGTCAACCGCGTCCTGGCATGGACCCTGACCTGTAATGAGCAATATGAACAGGCTGAAAAGATCTATGCGCAGTTGGTGACAGACCAGGCGTTGGCTGACGACTTACTGAACTATGGCTATTGTCTGTGGCTGGGTGGTCATGTCGATGAAGCCGCCGACTGTTTCCATCGTTATCTGAAGGAAACGGAGCAGCATAAGACCTTTATCATTGAGAATGAGTTGTCACTGTTACGTGAGAAAGGCATCACTGAGCCTGAGATGCAGATGATGCTCTATATTCTCTAAATCCCGCTTTTCCTTTTTCATAGAGCCAGATGCCTATCAGTGGCAGTGCGACACCAGCGATGGTGTAGAGCACCCAGAACCAATCCTCCTGTGAATGCTCGTGTATGACCATGTGACAGCCAATCTGTCGTGGATCGAGTCCATAGTACGCAATTTTGAGCAGGCTGACGACCTTGTAGGCTATGATATGGAAGATGAAGACATAGAGGGTATGGTCGCCTGTATAGACCAGGAACTGTTTGATCTTTCCCTTGTGTTCGTCGATCCAACTGCTGAGGTTATAAGTCATCAGGAATCCCATGATGGCCGGTATGGGCAGGGAGAGGAACTGTTGGAACGACGAGCGCCAGTTCATGTTGGCTGTGAGATATTTTGAGAAGAGGAACACCGCGACAGCGAAGATGATGGATGTCCATAAACGAGCATGCCAGCGCATGATATGTTCGCGGTAGTCCGTTACGAACTGTCGGAAGATAAAGCCTATGCCAAAGAAGAAGCATCCCATCATTTCGCGGTAGCCCCCCTGGACGATATTCACCACTTTCAGTCCTTCCCATGTCTTCCATGCGCAGAGGAGGAGCATGAGGATGCAGATGAGGTAAGGTGCGGAAGGTTTGGCTTTTTGTGGCAGTCCGGCATCCAATACCTTATAAATAATAAGATATAACAAGCTTGCGACGAAGAGTCCTCTGAAGAACCAGAAGGCGCCACAGAGGAAAGCATCGTAGCCGCCCATCGCGGTGAAGATGTTCCATATGTTCTGTTGCATCTGATGCCAAGACCATGGATGAAGTACCCCTCCCTGTTCATTGCCATAAACCTCGTTGAGTATGCCGATGTCGAACATCCAGTTGTGAAGGATGAGGAAGACGAGAGCCCATTTGACGAAAGGCCAATAGAGCCCTTTGATTCTTTTCTTGACGAAGGTCGCTTCATCCTGTAGGTATCTTGTGGAGAAGAAGTATCCCGCCGTGATGAAGAACAGAGGCATGTGGAATTCGAAGATGAACTTACAGAGCCATCCAGGTGCCTCTGCGTGTGCGATCACCATCAGGATTATGGCGATGCCTTTTGCAATGGAGATGGTCGTATCGCGGTTCATAGCCAAGGTTGTAACAGGCTGCCGAACCATCCTCTGAACTTCTGCCATCCCGTTCGGAAGCGGTCCCACTCTTCTTCGGTCAGGAGGACACTCTTCTGCTTATCACGGTCGAACATATCATCGAGTTCCTTTGTGGTTTCGCGATTGATGATCAGTGCATTCTCCTCATAGTCGAAGCGTAGGCTTCGTGCATCAAGGTTTGTGCTTCCCACGGTACAGAAACGACCGTCGACCATCATGATTTTCGAATGGTGGAATCCCGGCTGATAGAGCCATACCTTTGCGCCCCGTTTCATCAGTTTGTGTGCATTGCGGTAAACCACATCCGGTGTCAGGGGGATATCACTTTTTGCAGAGACCATGATTTCGAGTTTGACGCCTCGTTTGATGGCCCTTTTCAGAGCTTTGCTGATGGAAGGTATGAGGGTGAGGTAGGGGTTGATGATACGGATGGAGTCCTGGGCATTGTCGATGGCCTGTATATACAGATGTCGCATAATCTTGTTTGTGACATGCGGTTCACGGTTGACGATACCCACCATCTTGTTTCCCACGGGTTTTCCCCGGTAATATGCCGGTTTGTTGAGCTCTTCTTTCGTGGTTTTCTTCCATATTCTTGCAAAGATGGTCTGCAGGTCATTGACCACTGGTCCTTCCAGCCGACAATGCATGTCGCGCCATTCTCCCACCTGTTCTGTTCCCACAATGTAATAGTCGGCCACATTCATTCCCCCCGTATAGGCAATTTCGCCATCGATGACCACAATCTTCCGATGGTCGCGTGGCCAGATGTGGTTGACCCATGGAAAACGTATCGGGTCGAATTCCACGATGTTGATGCTATCGTCCCACAGTTTCTGGAGGTGGTGCTTTTTGAGCGGTTGGTTGTTGGAGTCATTGCCAAAGCCGTCGAACATGGCCCGTATCTCCACCCCTTCTTTTCTCTTTTCCCTCAGGATATCAAAAAGCAGCGATGCGATAGAGTCATTGCGGAAGTTGAAATATTCCAGATGTACGCTGCTCTTGGCCTGTCGGATGGCCTCGAACATATCGGCGAACTTCTCCTTGCCCGACATCAGCAGTTTCACCTTGTTGCCTTGTGAGAAACAGACCCCCTCTGCTTCCATCTGGCGGACAATGAGGGAGTCGCTGTTCTGAGCGGTCAGTTGGCAGAAGGAAGATGGCAGATGGAAGATGGAAGAAGGAATGGTAAAGAGTAGTAGCAGACAGATTCGTCGCCAGGAAGTCACTTCTGTCCTGCAAATTGTCTTCTCATCGTGTTTCATGGATTTCACATCAAACATCTTACTTCCTATGCTTCAGTCTGTATTCCAATGGTGTCATGCCGAACTTCTCCCTGAAGATGGTGATGAAGTTCTCGGCGGTCATGAATCCGATGTTTGTTGCCAATTCACTCATATTGATATTGGTTCGTTTCAACAGGATGCATGCATGTTTCAGTCGCATGTCCCGAATCAGTTCTGCCGGTGTCTTACCTGTCAGGCTCCTTATGCGATGGAAGAAGGGCACTCTTCCCATGCCCATGGCTGTAGCCATCTCTTCAAGACTGATCTGTCCGCGGCTCATGTTCTGCATCACATACTGTTCGATGTTCTTCATCAACTGCTGATCCATCATGTCGAGCATTGAGTAGTCGGACAACGTAGCCTCCTCCTCTGCCAGCATCTGTGCCTCGGTGACTGCCGGTGCATTCTGTATGTTCTGTTTGACGATTTTCGTATCCACGATATTGATCGGATCATCCTCAGTCGTTACGCCGCTACCCTGTGCCAGTGCTGTTGCCATGTCAGTTTCGTCATAGGACTCTGTGGCCGTCGTCATACTGGAGTTCTGGTTCTCCAGCATACGTGTCTCAGCCCCTTCGATGAGATTATCGTCGAGTTCGATCGGGCCAAGTCCGAGTACCTTGTTGAATCGCATGACAGCCTCCTGGAGGTTGAATGGCTTGGCCAGATAGTCATCAGCAGAGAGTGTGATGTTCTGGTTACGCATATCAATCGGTGTAAGCGGCTTGTCGGTGAGCAGTACGAACTTTATCTTCTGTGAGGTTGGGCTCATCTTCAGCTGATTACACAGTTCGCTACCGGTCATGCTTTCCATGTTCTGTTTACAGATGACCAAGTCGGGATGCAGTTCTTCAATGTCGGTAGCCGCCTTGATGATATCGTTATAGGCATGGAAGTTGTATACGTACTTGAGTCGTGCCATGGCGAACTTGATGAAGTCTTCGCTGTCGTCGATCATGAAGACTGAGAACTTCATTGTCGGCATATCCAGGGCAGCCCTTGACCTCGAGTGTTCAGATGTCAGTGTCTCGCTTGGTACATCAGGCAGCATGATTTCTCCCTTGGCATTGAGTTCCAGACGGTCGTGAACCGCAATCTTGGCTTTCTCTTCCGGGTGTTCCAGATCGGTCTGCATATCGCTCACGCGTGTGATGATCTGCAGCATCTGTGAGTGCAGGGCATTGAGTTGTTCACGCTCCTCGAGGTCTTTCTCCTTCTCTGAGAGATTTCCGATGATGGACGTCATGCGTGCCATCGGCTGTCGCAGATCATCGCTGGCCGCCTTGATAGCTTCGCGCTGTAGTTTCAGTTCGGTGATAACCGCTCTTTTGCGGTCTCTGATGGCTTTTATCTGTTTGATACCGATATGCCATACGTAGAGAGCCACTAAGATGATGATGGCATAGGCGAGGAGCATCCACCATGAGAGCAACCAGTGTCTGGCCACATTGATGGTCAGGGTACGTTCCTGGTTACTGACCGCGCCATCTGTGCTGGCCGCCTTGACATGGAGTGTATATTTTCCGCTGGGCAGGTCATGGAAGGTCACGCCATGCGCAAGTGCATTTCCGTTTTTCCAGTCATCGTCGAGACCTTCCATCCAGTACATGAACATCAGTCGTTCGCTCTGGTTGTAGTTTCCTGCCGCGAACTTGATGGTGAATGTATTCTGGTTGTGGTTCAGTTGCAGTTTTGAGGATTCATTAAGCGCCTGTGTCAGCAGCACCTTGCCATCGTATTCATGTCCTGTCAGGACTTCCTCCTCGCCAAGGAACAACTGAGTGAGCATCACTCTGGGCAGTGCGTCAATGTCGGTGCTACCATTCTGTCGCATCCAGTTTACGCCGAAGAGGCCACCGAACACCACATTACCGTCGTGTCGGGTAATAATGGCACCAGGGTTAAACTCGTTGCTCTGGAGTCCGTCGGCGGTGGTGTAATTGTAAAGGCCGTAGGTAAAGCTGCCATCTTCATGGCTGCGGTTGACGACAATACGTGTGACGCCACTGCTGGTGGTAATCCACATATTATGTTTCTTATCCTCGGCAATACCACAGATGTTATTATTGGAGAGACCTTGTTTTTCGGTGATATAGTCGAGATTATCGTTGTTCAGGTCATTGTTGGAATTCAACACGTTCAGTCCTTCACGCGTTCCCACCCATATCAGGCCACGGGAATCTTTGTAGATCTGGGTGATATAGTTGTTGGTAAACTGTTTCGTATGAGCCACATTGCCTGTGAGTACCCGTTTCTCTGTATTTGACAGGTTCAGTACGACCAGACCTTCAGAGGTACCGATGTAGAGATTATTCTTCTTACTTTCCTTATTATAATTCAGACAAGTGACATTGTTGGTGTTCAGTTTACCATTTTCGCGCGTATAAGAGGAGAACGAGTTCATTCTCGGGTTATACACCTGCAATCCGCCATTCGTAGCAATCCACAAGTTACCGATTTTATCCGTACAAAGAGCATTGATATGGTCGTCGATCAATGTCTTCATGCTATCCTTTGCGAGGGAATAGATGGTAGCCTGCCCATTTTTGATTCTTGTAAGACCATTACGTTTCGAACCTATCCAAAGACTTCCGTCAGGTGTGAAGGCCATGGCAGATACCTTTTTACTGGCGATGGGACCATCATAGCCTATGACGCCGTTGTCGCTGGTACCATACCATATTTTGCCGCTGTCGGACTGAGCAATAGCGGTGATATCACCATTGAGGAGCGAGGCAAAGCGGTAGATGTACTGGCCGGAATAGGCAATACCCGATTTCTCTGTACCAATCCACAGGAGGTCAGTATCATCGACGTAGAGGCTTTGTATGCTGACGGTCTCATGGCGCATCTGTCGGTCGTTCATGTTGACCGGTTGTACAGGCTCCACCTCATTGGTGTTGACATCATATCGCAGCAGTCCCATCTGGTCAGATCCGATCCAGATATTTCCACTTCTGTCGCCAGCCATGCCATTGATATTACGGTCGACCCCCACGCTTGTCAGTCCCAGTTTCTCACTGATGGACGTGTCCCATGTGTTAGCACTCTTGTTATATCTGAACAATGTGCCCTGTCCATAGAGCCAGATGTTGTCCATCTGGTCAGCAAAGGCCCTGAGTGTTTTCGATCTTCGTATTTTCTGGTCGGCAATCTCGTTGGTTCCCCAAACGGTATGTTGCTGGTGCATGACATCGCAACAAACGATTTTTCCATCGTCGTATACGATCAGGGCACCGTCTTTACATTCGCTGATAGAGCAGATGAGTCCTTGTGGTACACCATGTGCATCGTCGGTATAGCCGAACTCATAGAGCAGTTGTTGCTGCATGTTATAGCACACCACGCCTTTGTTGGGGATTGCCCCCCACAGGTTTTTGTGCCTATCTACATAGACGATGCTCGGTATGGTTTCGATACCCATGCGTGCAAAGACCTGCTTCATGTCGCGCTCAAAGCTCTCTGTCTGTGGATGATAGACGCAATAGCCGGCAGCTGTCTCTACCAGCAGGTTGCCATCAAGCGTCTCCTGCACCGAATTGATGTAGCTATTGGGCAGGGAGGAGCCGTCTTGTGAGTCACTTTGGAAGTTTTTGAAGACATACCCATCGAAACGGTATAGTCCTGCGGGTGTTCCGAACCACACATAGCCACGCGAGTCTTTCATGATGCAGTTGATCTGGCTACTTGTCAGTCCGTCGCGTGCATCGAGTGTCTTAAACAAATACTCTGCCACCATTGCCATCGGCAGTATGAGCAGCAACACGATGATTAGTTTCTTTATAGTCTTCATAATTCCGTTTTTTCTTTTTAAATCATACAAGAGTAATGGTCTACAACGCCAAGCAAGTGTTGCTCATCGTCGGTCACCAATACGGAATGTATCTTATATCTGTTCATTATTTGCTGAATTTCCGAGATCTTTGTCTCCGGTCTGACGGTCTTTGGGGTGCGGGTCATGATATCGCTGACCGTGCGATCGAAGAACTGTGCCTGCCATTTCTCCGTTGCCCTACGGATATCACCGTCAGTAATCAGTCCTACAATCTTTCCGTCAACCTCTGCCACGCCAAGTCCCAGTTTTCCTTTGCTTACCAGGATGATGGCTTCGCCGAGGCGCATCTCTGGTGGCAGTACGGGCAAGTCATCGCTCCGCATCACATCTTTAGCCGTTGTCAGGAGACGTTTTCCCAGTTCTCCGCCAGGATGGAACTGTGCAAAGTCGCGGGGCTGGAAGTTACGTTTCTCAATCAGGGCAACTGCCAGTGCATCGCCCATCGCGAGTTGTGCCATTGTGGAACTGGTAGGGGCGAGGTTCAGTGGGCAGGCCTCTTTCTCCACGCCCACATTAAGGTGACAGGTGGAGTATTTGGCGAGTAGTGAGGTCGGGTTGCCACTCATGCCGATGATAGGTATCTCCATGTGCAACACCATGGGTATGAATCGCAGCAGCTCATCAGTCTGTCCGGAGTTGCTGATGGCCAGTACCACATCCTCCTGAGTCATCACGCCCAGGTCGCCATGGAACACGTCGAGGGGGTTGATGAAGAACGAAGGTGTGCCTGTGCTCGACAATGTTGCCGCGATTTTGGCACCAATATGTCCGCTTTTCCCCACACCAGTGACGATTACCTTTCCTTTACAATGATACATGAGGTCGACAGCCGTGTCGAATGACTCGTCCAACTGAGGGATCAGTCCTAAAACGGCCTCTGCCTCATCTTTCATGCATTGTATGGCGTATGCTCTTGATCCTTTCATCACTTCTTGAGTTGTTCTATCAGTTGTTCCAACTTGTCCAGTTCCAGCATATTCGCAGCGTCGCTCAGTCCCTCATCAGGTGTGGGGTGTACCTCGAAGAAATAGCCGGTAGCACCAAAGGCTTTGGCAGCCATGGCCATCTGTGGTACGAAGCGTCTGTCTCCTCCCGTTTTACCGTCACTGCCTCCAGGACGCTGTACGCTATGGGTACAGTCCATGATGACCGTTGGTACGATGTCCAACATGTCGGGGATGTTGCGGAAGTCCACTACGAGATTGTTGTAGCCCATCATATTCCCCCTTTCTGTGAGCCATACCTCCTTGGCCCCTGCATCCTGTGCTTTTTCTACTGGGTATCGCATGTCGCGTCCGCTGAGGAACTGTGCTTTTTTGATGTTGACGATTCGTCCAGTCTTTGCTGCAGCCACCAGCAGATCCGTCTGACGGCACAGGAAAGCCGGTATTTGTATCACGTCGCAGACCTCCCCTACGGGTTTTGCCTGCCAGGCCTCGTGTATGTCTGTGAGAATCTGGAGTCCATATTGTGTTTTTATGTCGGCTAACATTTGTAATCCGCGTTCCAATCCAGGACCACGGAAAGAGCGTATTGACGTGCGATTTGCCTTGTCGAATGACGCTTTAAAGATGATGTTCGTCCCCTGTTTCTTGTTGATTTCCACCAACTTGCGTGCAACTGTGTTCAGCAATTCTGCTGACTCTATCACGCAGGGACCTGCAATAAATATTGCCTTCTGACTCATATTTGCTTTGCAAAAATACGCATTTTATCTCAATCTGCCAAACATTTGGCAAGTTTTTTTATGCTTCATTGATGATGTGTATGTCTCTCTGTGGGAAAGGAATCTGTATATTATTCTTTTCGAGGGTGTCATAGACACATTTCAGGACATCGCTGATGACATACGATTTCTTAGGTGCTTCCGCCCAGACGAACAACTTGAAATTGATGCTGGAATCAGCCATCTCCGAGACCACACTCTTGACTGGTTTCTTAGAGTCCATCCATTGATGGTGCAGATTGTTGACGGCCTCCTCGATGATGGTCGTCACCTGTTTGAGGTTCGACCCGTAAGCCACGCCAAAGGGTACAACCGCCAGTACATAGCCATGGTTGCGTGTCAGGTTCTTGTAGTTGTTTTTAAACAGCTGCGCATTCTGGAAGGTGATCACCTCGCCATAGAGCGATTCGATCATGGTCGAGGTATAGCTGATGCTTTTCACCTTTCCCATCGTGTTGTCCACCTCTATCCAGTCGCCCGCTTTGATACGGCCAGCCATGAGCGATGCACCGTAGTATATGTTTTCGATGATGTCCTTCGATGCAAAACCGATACCTGTGGAGAGGCCGCCTGAGATGGCCAGCAGCCAGGAAACGCTGATATGCAGGTAGGCGAGGACAGCCAGCAGCCATATGCCCCAGATGATCAGTTGGATTACGTTTTTGCCCATCACGGTGCGGCTTTCTGCTGTTGTGGGGTCTTTTGCTTCAAAATGCAGGCGCATCAGGCTGAGCATGGTTTTCGAGATCCATCTGAACAGGAACCATGTGCTAATGACAACGGCCAGTTTTACCACGCTTACCTTGAGGTTTTCCTGGTCGATGAACTTGTCATTGAAGATGTCCCAACACATATCGCTGAGGTTGAATACGTCGGCCGCCCAGTAGATGCTGATCATGACAGAACAGACAATAAGCACGGGCAGTACCACTTTGTGTGTGAGGGTATAGAGCCATGTCTGGGTGACGGGTCTTTTCGAGAAATTGTGTTTCTCCTCGTACATCTTCAGGTAGTCTGAGATGCAGGTGATGGTCAGGATACAGGTGAGTTGCATGATCCACCAGATGAGCAGTTGTACGGCCAGGAGCGTATAACCCGCCCAGGAACAGCATGTTGAGGCGATGAAGACCATCATTGACACGTAGGTGTAGAACATGTCGGAACGCGGGATGTTCCTGTTATATCGTCTGATACCGAACCACTGCCACAGCAGGCAGGCTATCAGCACCGGAGGGAAGATGAGGCTGACCAGTTCGCTGGGGATGAGGATGATACGGAAGGCGATTACCACGAAGCCGATGAGAAGCAGGGGTGCATAGATCTTAAATGCACTTCGTATCTGACTACCTTGGACACGCAGCAATAGCGAGATGAGGATGACGGCCTGTAGCCACAGGTATTCCACCAGCAGTCCGGAGGCCATGATGACAAAGTTCTGGTGGCTGTTGTATTGTATCAGTCCCATCAGGATGGCCAGTGTGATGGTGGTTGTGGCCCACATGATGGACGATCGTTTCTTCAGGAACTCTGTGGTATGGAATCTTCTGGGCATGAACCTGAATATGAGCATGTTTATGCCGATGGCCACGAGCGCGTAGAAACCGATGGCCGCGAAGAGACCTAAGATCCAGTACAGGTTCCAGTCGGAATGTTCTGTCGCCTTGTCGGTCGTGTACTTCTTTGTCACGATCTCCTTCATGTCCTGCCATTTCTCCTTGATGTTCCTCAGGATATCCAGGTAAGTATCGCCACCATTCACGAAGATACTGGTCTGTATGTCGTAGTATCGTTTCTGGGCATAGTCGTTCATGTGTTTTAGGCGCTGTTCCGTAGTGTTATAATAGCGGATATAGTCCTCCATCTGCTGGGAGTCTTCTTCCAGTGTGCGTTTGATGACCGTGGCGAGTGTCAGACAGACGCTACGGTCTTTTATGGCCTGTGCTCCCATGATGTTCGTGGGCATGGCCTGCAGACTGTTGATAAGACTGTCGTAGCGGGCAATCTCACCACTGGTGTTGTTGATGAATTCGCGGAATGGTAACTGCTGTCGCTGGAAGCGCTGGTACTGTTCGGTGGCCTGGTGGCAGGCATAGGTCAAGTCGAACAGGTATTCCTGTTTCTGGGAATAGAGCATGAGAGCGTTCTGGTTCGACTGTTTCATCGTCTGTGTCAGGTTTCTGAACACTTCCTGACTTTGTTTTCGTTGTTCATTACGTTGGTCGTTCAATTCCTGGTAATGCTTAGTCAGTTCTGCGCGCAGGATGACCAGTGTCGAGTCGAGGTTTTTCTCCTTCAGCACAGCGCCGGCCTCACTGACCATGCCCAAAATCAGGGCCCATATGATGAATATTTTCTTCATTGTTTCGTATTTTGGTGCGCAAAGATAGTAAAAAAGCCAAAGAAAAAGTAAAAAAATGGATGTAAATGGTTTAGATTAACTTTTTTTTTATACTTTTGCGGCATGATACTGATAGCAGATAGTGGTAGTACGAAGACCGACTGGGCCTTGCAGTCGGCACCAGGCTCTTTAGAGCGCTTCCATACCCAGGGCATTAATCCTTTCCATCAGGACCGGACTGTCATCGTTGAGATTCTCCGTCGCGAACTCCTTCCGCAGTTGGATCTGGAAACTATAAGTAATGTCTTCTTTTATGGTAGTGGTGTCCGTCCAGAGCAGGAGCCTGTTATGATTTCCCTCTTACAAGAGGCGTTTCCTTATGCCAAGCAGATTGAAGCACATAGCGATTTGTTAGGTTCTGCACGTGCGCTCTGTGGTCATAACTATGGTATTGCCAGTATTTTAGGGACAGGCGCTAATTCTTGCCTTTATGATGGTGAGACGATTATTCAGAATACCCCGGCATTGGGCTATATTCTCGGTGATGAGGGTAGTGGCGGTGTCATGGGAAAGCTTTTTCTGCATGCGTTATATAAAGGTGTTTTGTCAGAAAATATCCGTTCTGAATTTAAGCAGGAATATGGTTTGACGATGTCGGATGTGATACAACGTGTTTACCGTGAGCCGATGCCGAATCGTTTTCTGGCATCGCTAGCCCCTTTCATTTATAGTCATTTGTCAGATGCGGTTGTATATCGTCTGGTTGTTGATAATTTCCGTGATTTCTTCCGTTATAACATCCGTCCCTATGGTCATCCGGAGATGGCTGTATCATTTGTGGGCAGTATTGCCTGGTATTTCCGTGACCAGTTGTCTGAGGCTGCTGCGACAGAAGGTTTCCGTCTTGGGACTATCCTGCAGTCTCCAATTGAAGGTTTGATAAAGTATCACCAAAATTAAGCGTTATGAAACTGAAATATCTTTTTTTATTAGCAGCGTTCTCTCTCGTAGCATGTGCCCAGACCAGTCCGTTCGTAACTGTCAGAGACGGTCATTTTGAAAAGGGTGGGAAACCTTATTATTATGTAGGGACCAACTTTTGGTATGGTGCCATTCTAGGCTCTGAGGGTCAAGGTGGCGATCGTGAGCGTCTGGTTAAGGAGCTGGACTACATGAAAGAAATCGGTATCGACAACTTGCGTATCCTTGTCGGGAGTGATGGTGAGCGAGGTGTGACCACTAAGGTGGAGCCAACACTGCAGATCCGGCCAGGGGTATACAATGATACGATTCTTGCCGGCCTCGACTATCTGTTGATGGAGATGGGCAAGCGGCAGATGGTGGCCGTCCTTTATCTTAACAATTCCTGGGAGTGGAGTGGAGGTTATGGTTTCTATCTGGAACATGCCGGTGAGGGTAAGCAACCCAGACCCAATGAAGACGGTTATCCAGCCTATATGAAGGCGATGAGCAAATATGCGACAAACAAAAAGGCGCACGAGTTATTTTATAATTATGTGCGTTTTATCCTTGGTCGTACCAATCGCTATACCGGTTTGAAATATACTGAAGATCCTGCTATTATGTCGTGGCAGATAGGGAATGAGCCACGTGCCTTCGACAAGGCTGTTCTCCCGGATTTCGAGCAGTGGCT
>Ga0310691_10005920_pt1 | contig 13198 bp, 8 predicted proteins | sample 176DNAGHGlowgp2_FD_203887 | JGI IMG/M metagenome (GOLD analysis project Ga0310691, IMG submission 203887) | Sheep rumen microbial communities from Palmerston North, Manawatu-Wanganui, New Zealand - 1766 DNA GHGlow gp2 (v2) (version 2) | ecosystem: Host-associated > Mammals > Digestive system >... | reverse complement strand
TCGGCATTGCAGGCGTTGCCCCAGATGTCTCCCGTGCGGGTTTGTGTGCCCCAGTGGAAGGTCACGGTGCCATCGGCGTTCTTCGTGTAGGTGGCGGTGTTCCAGCCGCGGTTGCCGCTCTGGCGCACGGAGAGCAGCAGGCTGCCGTCGTTGCGCTGTTCCAGCTTCGACTCGTCGGTGCCAGTGTAGGCCACGGCATTGCTCAGGCGCCAGTGGCTGCCGTTGTCGGTGGAGTAGAGGATATAGTTGACGGTGCCGAGGTTGTTCTTGCAGTTGGTGGTGAACATGATGACGCCGTCGGTGGTGGTCAGGCCCTTGCCGGAGGTTGTGAAGATGTTGGTGACGCTGAGGCTGCCGTCGTTGCTGTTCTCGTCATAGAAGCCAGGTGAATCCAGCAGGTTCTTCACGAGCGTCCAGGTCTTGCCGTTGTCGGTGCTGCGGGCGAATCCGGCCGTGACCATTCCATAGCCCCACGTCTTGCTGCCCGAGGCCATGATGCAGACGAGGTCGCCGTTGGCGGCACGGGCCAGAGCGGCATCGCCGTAGCCGAAGTAGGCGGCCGTGTAGCCGTCGCCGACAGCGATGGTGGCGTAGTCCTTCCAGGTGCGGCCGCCGTCCTCGCTGCGCAGGCTCACCACGTCGATCTTGTGGTTGCCCAGGTCGCTGTTGCTGTTGTAGCGCTTGTCGGCTGCAACGACGATGTTGTCGTTCTCATCCAGGATCATTGCCGGGATGCGGTAGTAGCGGCAGTCGTCGGTGGTGGGTTTGAAGATGAAGAGCTGTTGGTCGAAGACTTTCATGCCTTGGCGGTCGGGGTTCCCGATGGCTGTGGCATCGAAGGAGGCATCGGCCGACGTGGTATAGTCGATGGTGGTGAGAGCTGCCTTGAGGATGGCGCCCAGCTGGGCATCGTCCTTCACCGTGGCACAGAGCCAGAGGCGGTGCAGCCCGGCGGTGATATTCTCCACCTTGATGTCCGTCGTGGCGCCTATCTCGGTGGCGCTCCCCACGGGGGCTGCCGGGATGTTGGCCAGGAACTCTGTCTCCTTGGTGTCATAGAGATAGAGGCTGCTGATGTTGTCGCGCGTAGCTGCATCCAGGGCAAAGCGGAAGGTGGCCTTCTGCAACACCTGCGACGGGGTGATGTCTATGCGCAGGAGCAGGGCATCGGCATTGCCGCGCCCGGTGGTCTGGTAGCCGCGACTGACGGTGACGTCGTTCTCGAAGAGTGCTATCTCTGCAGGGATGTCATCCAGCTCCACGGGGTAGAAGGCCCAGTCGTTGTTGCCGCTCGTGGCGGTGGGAACGGTGGTGCCCCATCCCACGACGGTGGCCTCGGCTTCGCCGGCGCTGAGGTCGTTGGCGTCCAAGATGACGCCGGTGCTGACGCCTTGCAGGTAGAAGTGTCCGTCGGTGCCTGCAATTTTCTTCACAGCGATGGCCTCCGTGGCCGCTGCCACTACGGCAACCTGTGTGTTGTGCTCAATGGTGCCGAAGTAGTTGCCGAAGCCGTTCTGGATATAGTAGTTTCCATCGCCTGCATCCGTGAGGCGCAGCAGGTACTTGGCCGCTTTCGTGGCCAGTCCGCTGGGTGCTGTGGCGGTGTTGAAGAGCTTGTGGCTGTTGCTGTTCTCATAGAGATAGCCGTGGGGCTTGGTGCCGCCGGTGAGGCCGCGGTCGTAGATGGTGTACCACTGCCCTGTCGTCAGGTCATTGGCAGGCGTGGCACTGACGGCCACCATCTTGTGCTCCAGCTCCAACAGCGGTTCCGAGGAGAGCGCAGCATCGACCTCATAGATCTTCACACTCTGCGCGGCATTGCCGCTGGTCTTGGTTGTCCAGCCCACAATCTTCTGCGAGGAACGGTCGATGCTGAGCACCGTGGTGCCGTCGGCGGCCTTGGCTCTCGGGTAGGCGATGTTGCCGGAGAAGTTCATCGACCATGCGCCGGCCTCCAACTCTATCGCCGGTGCTAGCTTCTGGTTATAGACCGGGATGCCCCAGAACTTGCCTGTGTATTGGTTGCGGATGCGCCAGGTGCCGTCGGTGTTCTTGAAGAAGTAATAGACGCTGGCCGTGGTGGGCTGGTTGCCGCCGTTGGGTACAGAGTAGTCGGAGCCAGCATCGGTGATATAGGGATTGCCGCTGGCCTGTGATTGCAGGACATACTTGCCGCCATCTACGAGGTCACTTTCTCTGGTGATCTGTGCGCCAACACCTACTGAGGACTGCGCGAGGAGATGAACAGGCATGGCTATCATCATCGTGATGATGGCTGAGAGTGTCTTGAGAGTCGGTTTCATGTTTTTATGTGTTTTAGGCGTTATTATACGGTTATTAGCGCACAAATATACGTCAGTTTCCTTATTCGGCAAAGAAAACGGCCAGTAAAATAACAATTAAGTGTCAGAATGGCCGTTGAGATGGGCCTTTCTGACACTTAATAGAGGGGTATAACGCTACTGCTTAGTGTGTTTTCACCACTTGTGTGGCTGCTTGGCTGGCGTTGCGACGGTCTGTCTCTGTCACCACGCGGGCAGCCAGTTGCAGGAAGGCATTGCCGGTGGGCGTCTCGGGGTGCAGCACGGCCGGTTCGCCGCTGTCGCCGCTCTCGCAGACGCTCTGCACCAGGGGGATCTGTGCCAGCAGCGGCACATCCATCTCCTCGGCCAGCGCCTTCACACCCTCGCGGCCGAAGATGTAGTAACGGTTGTCGGGCAGCTCTGCCGGCGTGAACCAGCTCATGTTCTCCACCAGTCCCAGGATGGGCACATTCACCTTCTCATTGGCGTACATATTGATGCCCTTGCGTGCGTCGGCCAGCGCCACCTGCTGGGGTGTCGAGACGATGACGGCGCCCGTGATGGGCAGCGTCTGCACCAGCGTGAGATGGATATCGCTCGTGCCCGGAGGCGTGTCGAGAATGAAGTAGTCGAGGTCGCCCCAGGCGGTCTCGCCGATGAGCTGCTTCAGCGCATTCGAGGCCATGCCGCCGCGCCACAGTGTGGGGGTGTCGGGATCTACGAAGAAACCGATGCTGAGCATCTTCACCCCGTATTTCTCAATAGGCACGATCATCGCCTTGCCGTCTATCTCCTCGCTGTAGGGACGGGCATCCTCCACCTGGAACATCTTGGGCATCGAAGGGCCGAAGATGTCGCAGTCCAGCAGGCCTACGCGGTGTCCGAGGCGTGCCAGTCCGATGGCCAGGTTGGCGGCCACGGTGCTCTTGCCCACACCGCCCTTGCCGGACGACACGGCGATGATAGAAGCCCCCCCTACAGCCCCCGAGGGGGCTTCTTTTGAGGTCGAGGACTGAGGCGCCGTAGCCCCCTCGGGGGCCGAATGGGGGGCTACTTTGGTCTTTATCTCCACGGTGATATCCTTGCTGACATAGGCGTGGATGGCAGCCTCGGAGGCTTTTACGAGGGATTTCAGGAACGGGTTCGTGGGCTTGTCGAAGAGGAGGGAGAAGCTGACGTGCATCCCGCTGATGCGCAGGTCGTCTTCCACCATCCCCATCTCCACAATGTTCTTGCCCGTGCCGGGATAGCGCACGGTCTTCAGGGCGTCTATGATGAGTTGTGGGTAGAGAGTCACAATGATAGTTGAGAGTTGATAGTTAATAGTTGAGAGTTTTTCCCGCACGGGCATGCGTGCCTATGCGCTCTTAGAGCGGAGCAAAGGTAAGTAAAAAGTTTGGAACGCTTATGCTCTTCACCAAGATTTTTGCAGGGACATGCGAAGATTCATTTGTTTTAAGTGTAAAAGTTTAGGCTTTCGCATCATTTTATGACATGATTTGTACGCCGTTTTCGAAGTTTTTGCGTACTTTTGCGGCCGAAAAAGCTAATCACTAAAAAGTAAATCATTATGATTGATTGGAGCAACCTGTCCTTCGGCTATATGCCGACCGACTATAACGTCCGTTGCAACTACCACAACGGCAAGTGGGGTGAAATCGAAGTTCACTCCGAGGAGACCATCCCCATGAGTATGGCAGCCACCTGCCTGCACTACGGCCAGGAGGCCTTCGAGGGCCTGAAGGCGTATCGCTGTCCCGACGGCAAGGTGCGCATCTTCCGTCCCGAACAGAACGCCGCCCGTCTGCAGTCCACCTGCCGCGGTCTGGTGATGCCCGAAGTGCCCACGGAGATGTTTATCGAGATGGTGGAGAAGGTAGTGCGCCTCAACGAGCGCTTCATCCCACCCTACGAGAGCGGTGCCACGCTTTACATCCGTCCGCTGCTGATTGGCACGACGGCACAAGTGGGCGTACACCCCGCCAGCGACTATCTGTTCCTGATCTTCGTGTCGCCCGTAGGTCCGTATTTCAAGGGCGGCTTCGCCACGAACCCCTATGTCATCACACGTGACTACGACCGTTCTGCTCCTCTCGGCACCGGTTGCTACAAGGTCGGCGGTAACTACGCTGCCAGCCTGCGCGCCAACAAATGGGCTCACGAGCAGGGCTACAGCTGCGAGTTCTATCTTGATGCAAAGGAGAAGAAGTACATTGACGAGTGCGGTGCTGCTAACTTCTTCGGTATCAAGAACAACACCTATGTGACCCCCCTGAGCAACAGCATCCTGCCCAGCGTAACGAACATGAGTCTGATGCAGGTGGCCGAAGACCTCGGCCTGACCGTGGAGCGTCGCCAGATTCCGCTCGAAGAGCTCTCGACCTTCGAGGAGGCAGGCGCTTGCGGCACGGCAGCCGTCATCAGCCCCATCGAGCGCATCGACGACCCCGAGACGGGTCACAGCTACGTCTTCAGCAAGGACGGCAAGCCCGGTCCCGTCTGCACAAAGCTCTATCGCCGTCTCATCGACATTCAGTACGGTATCGAACCCGACATCCACGGCTGGACACGCGTTGTCATCGAATGAGCAAAGGCAAATTAGCGAAGTTCGCCGATATGGCGAGTTATCCCAACGTCTTCGAGTACCCCTATTCGGTAGTCGAAGACGTGCCGTTTGAGATGCGCGGCCATTGGTGCGAGCAGTTCTTCAAAAACGACAATCCCATCGTGCTGGAGCTGGGCTGCGGCCGCGGCGAGTACGCCGTGGGCCTAGCGCGCCGCTACCCCGACCGCAACTTCATCGGCGTAGATATCAAAGGTTCACGCATGTGGAGCGGTGCCACGGAGTCGCTACGAGAGGGGCTCACGAATGTCGCCTTCCTGCGCACGAACATCGAGATCATCGACCGCTTCTTTGCCCCCGGCGAGGTGCAAGAAATCTGGCTCACCTTCTCCGACCCGCAGATGAAGAAGGCCACCAAGCGCCTCACCTCCACCTACTTCCTCGCCCGCTACCGCCATTTCTTAGAGGACGGCGGCCTCATTCACCTCAAGACCGACTCCAACTTCCTGTTCACCTACACCAAATATATGGTGGAGGCGAACCAGCTACCGGTGGAGGTGTGTACGGAAGACCTCTACAGACTCACCCCCGCCCTTCCAGGCGCACCCCTCTCTTTCAAAGAGGGGACAGATACTTTTGCATCTCAGGATCCTTTAAGACCTACTGCCGACTCCCCCTCTTTGAAAGAGAGGGGGCAGGGGGGTGAGTCCTTAGACCTCTCCATCCGCACCTACTACGAACAGCAATGGCTGGCTCGTGGCTTGACCATCAAATACCTGCGTTTCCGTCTGCCAGCCGAAGGTGTACTCGTGGAGCCCAATGTGGAAATCCCCCTCGACGAGTACCGCAGCTACAACCGCGACAAGCGCAGCTCGCTGCTGACAGGCAAGTAATCCCCTACCCTCTTATTCTCCTAACAGCTTCTTGACCTCCTCGTCGGCCTTGGTGAGCTTGGCCTTGCAGAAGGCAAGGAGCGTTTGGGCTTCTTTGAGTTTGGCGGCCAACAAGTCGATAGGCACCTCGCCAGCTTCCATCTCGCGGGCGAGTTTCTCCAGCTGCGTGAGGGCAGCTTCGTAGGTGAGTTCTTCTGTATTCATAGGGCTTGAGATTGTACGATTCCATCGGGAAAACGGGTGAGGAGACGGTCACCCGGTTTCACCTGTGCGACGGTCTTCACGAGGTGTCCGTCGGCGGTAAAGGTGAGCGAGTAGCCGCGGCGCAACTGCAGCACGGGGTCGAGGGCCGAGAGGCGCGTCTCGAAGTTCTGAAGCTTGAACTTGGTCCCTTGCACCTGAAGGGCTGTCGCCTGCCGGTAACGCTGCGACAGCTGCTGCAGCTTATGCTGTTCACGCTCAAGGGTCATGGCTACGGTATGTGGCAACAGCGCCACCATCTTGTCGAGCTTGAAATGGAGGGCCTCTATCTGTTGCCGTGCGGCCTGTGTGAGGCGCTGCTGCAGCTCCTCGATGAGGGCCAGCTGCTGTGCACCGAGGTCGATGAGGAAGGCGGCAGCGGCCGTGGGGGTCTTCACGCGGGTGTGGGCGACGAAGTCCAGGACGGTCTCGTCGCGCTCATGGCCGATGCCCACGATGACGGGCAGGGGCATCTGCGTGATGGCAGCAGCGAGGCGATAGCTGTCGAAGTCGGAGAGGTCGCTGGTGGCACCGCCGCCACGGATGATGACAGCGCAGTCCCAGCGGTCGGCCTCGTCGGCAATGGCGGCGAGGGCTGCTAACACGCTCTCCTCGACATGTTCGCCCTGCATCACGGCGGGGAAGAGCTGCAGGTGGAAAGCGAGGCCATAGTCGTTGTTCTCCAGCTGGTTACAGAAGTCGCCGTAGCCGGCAGCGCCTGCCGAAGAAACGATGGCGATGCGCTTCAGCAATGAGGGCAGCTCCAGCTCCTGATTGTCATGGAGTATGCCATCGGCCTCCAGCTGTTCCAAGATCTCGCGACGTCGGCGGGCCATGTCGCCCAGCGTGTAGGTGGGGTCGATATCGATGACGTTGAGTGAGTAGCCGTAGAGCTCATGGAAGGAGACGGTGACCTGTACGCGCACCTTCATGCCCGCACGCAGGCGTTCGCCAGTGGCATGTTCGAAGAGCGGGGCGATGGCGTGGTAGGTCCGCGCCCAGATGGTGCCGCGCGCCTTGGCGATGAAGGAGCGTCCGCTGCTGTCCTTCTCCACGAACTCCACGTAGAAATGTCCGTTGGAGGCCAGGCGCGCCTCGCTCAGCTCCGCCTCCAGCCAATAAGCATCGGACATCGTCTGCTCCAGGACGGAGCGCACGAGGGCGTTGAGTTCGTAGAGGGTGACGCTGTCCGCTGGCATCGTGCAAAAGGAGAGAGATTACACGATGGAATAAAGCAGCAGGATGATGAGCTGCGCGGTGAGGATGCGCAGGAACATGCACAGGGGATATACGGTGCTGTAGCCCACGGCGGGGGCGTCGTTGTTGGCCGTCTGGTTGGCGTAGGCCAGGGCAGGCGGGTCGGTGGTGGCACCGGCGATGAGGCCCATCAGCGTGAAGTAGTTCATCTTGTAACGCAGGCGCGCGAGCGTTCCTATTATAAGAATAGGGATGACGGTGATGAGGAAACCGGCCCATACATAGGTGAGGCCATCGCCCTCGGTGACAGTCTGCCAGAAGGTGGCGCCTGCCTTGATGCCCACGGAGGCAAGGAAGAGGGAGAGACCGAACTCACGCAACATGAGGTTGGCGGAGGTCGTGGTGTAGCTCACCAGGTGTGCCTTATAGCCGAAGCGGCCGATGAGTATGGCGATGATGAGGGGACCGCCGGCCAGACCGAGCTTCACAGGCGTCGGCACGCCGGGGATGGCGATAGGCATCATGCCGAAAACAATACCCACCACGATGCCTATGAAGATGGCAGAGAGGTTGGGGTGGTCGAGGCGTTTCACCTCGTTGCCCAGCATAGTGGCCACACGTGCGATGGCGTCCTCAGGACCTACGCAGACGAGTTTGTCACCAATCTGGATGCGCAGGTTGCGGTCGGCGAAGAGGTTCATGCCGTTGCGATGGATACGGGTGACATTGACACCATAGACGGAGCTGAAGTGGAGCTGACCGAAGGTCTTGCCGTTGACGCTGGGTTGTGTGACGAGCACGTTCTTCGACACCATCGCCACATCCTGCTCGTCCCATTCCAGATGATCGACAGGACCGATGAAGGCGGAGATGGCCTCCCAGTCATCCTCGGCACAGGTGATGTACATAAGGTCGCCGGTGGTGATGACGGTGTCGCGGTTGGGGATGGTGACATGGTTTTCATGCAGGATGCGTGAGCAGACGAAGTTACGGCCCAGAAACTCGCGGATTTGCAGGATGGTGCGTCCGCTGAGGGCTTTGTTCTCTGCGCGCAGCGTCATGCGATGCGGCTTGGCGTGCGGGTTCTCGCTCAGTTCCCGCTCTATCTGCTCCTCCTCGGTTTTGAGGCTGATGCGGCAGATATAGCGGATGGCGATGATGGCTCCAATGATGCCCACGACACCCAGGGGGTAGGCGCAGGCGTAGCCTGAGGCAATCTGCGGAATCTCGGCAGCGCCCTTGTAGATACTGGCCACCGCCTCGGAGGCAGCACCCAAGCCGGGGGTGTTGGTGATGGCACCGCAGAGAACACCCGTCATCATGGAGAGGTTCCACACATTCTCACCGCCGTGCACCGCAGGGTTGTAGAAGAGAATGAAGTAGAGCGCCAACATCGTGACGACGTTGAGCCCCACGATGCCCATCGCCAGCATGTTGGCCGTGATGCCGCCCTTGGCAAAGCTCTCAAAGAAGCCGGGGCCAACCTGCAAACCGATGCAATAGACGAAGAGGATGAGGCCGAAATCCTGCACGTAGTTCAGCACCTCGGGCGTGCCCGTGAAGCCGATATGTCCGGCCAGGATACCAGCAAACAATACAAAGGTCACACCGAGTGAGATGCCAAAGAGCTTGAAGCGTCCCAGATAGATGCCGAGCGAGATGACCAACGAGTATAGCACCACGATGTGTGCGATGGAATCGGTGTTGGTGAAAAGGTTGACGAGCCAATCCATTCTTTAAAGTTTAAAGTTGAAAGTTTAAAGTTTAAAGCTGAGTTGAAGGTTTAAAGTTTAAAGTTAGGCGAGGGCGAGTTCGACGAACTTGTCGATGGCGGCGCTGAGGCCGTCGGGGTTCTTGCCGCCGGCCGTAGCGAAGTGGGGCTGTCCGCCGCCGCCGCCTTGCATCAGCTTGGCAGCCTCGCGGATGGCCTTGCCTACGTTGACGCCGCTCTCCTTGACGAGGAGGTCACTGGCGGCGCAGGTCAGCAGGGGCTTGCCGTCGTTGACAGAGCCGATGACCACGAGGGCATTCTCCACCTCGGCGCGCAGCTGGAAGGCGATGTCCTTCACGGCCTCGGCGGGCAGGATGGTCTTGCCGCTGATGACACTCACGCCGTCTTTCTCCTTGGCGGTGCGCAGCAGCTCGGCCTTGTAGGCCTGTGCTTTCTCGTGGATGAACTCCTCGGCCTGCTTCTTCATGCCGGCGTTCTCGCTGATGAGACGCTCGATGGCTCCGTGCACGTCGGGGATGCCATTGAAGAGCTGGCGCAACTGTTCCATGCTGTCCTGCAGCTGGTAGAGTGCTTCCTCCACCTTCTGACCGGTGATGGCCTCGATGCGGCGGATACCAGCAGCGACGCTGCTCTCACCCACAATCTTGAACATCCCGATCTGACCCGTAGCCTTCACGTGGCAGCCGCCGCAGAACTCTACGCTCTGCCCGAACTGCACCACGCGCACGTGGTCGCCGTATTTCTCGCCGAAGAGGGCGATGGCGCCCAGTTCCTTGGCCTTCTCGATGGGGACGTTGCGATGGTCCTGCAGGGCGATGTTCTCGCGGATGCGGGCATTGACGATGCGCTCCACCTGGCGCAGCTCCTCGGCTGTCACCTTCTGGAAGTGGCTGAAGTCAAAGCGCAGGCCTTCGGGCGACACGAGCGAGCCTTTCTGCTCTACATGTGTGCCAAGCACCTCGCGCAGGGCCTGATCCAGCAGGTGCGTGGCGCTGTGGTTGGCCTCGCTGGCGTGACGCTTGTCAGTATCCACGCAAGCCATGAAGTTGGCTTCGGGGTGTTCGGGCAGCTTCTTGGCGATGTGCACGGTGAGGCCGTTCTCGCTCTTCGTGTCGATGATGTCTATGGTCTCAAACTCGCTGACGATGACGCCCTGGTCGCCCACCTGTCCGCCCATCTCGGCATAGAAAGGTGTCTTGTCCAGCACAATCTGGTAGTAGGTCTGCTTCTTCTGCACGACGCGGCGGTAGCGCAGGATGCGGCATTCGTATTCGGTGTAGTCCCAGCCCACGAACTCACTCTCGGCGGGAGAACCGCCGAGCACATCCTGCCAGTCGTCGGTCTCTACGGCGGCGGCATTGCGGGCGCGCTCCTTCTGCTTCTGCATCTCGGTGTTGAAGCCGGCTTCATCCACGGTGAGGTTGTTCTCGCGGCAGATGAGCTCGGTGAGGTCGAGGGGGAAGCCGTAGGTGTCGAAGAGCGTGAAGGCTTCGGTGCCGCTGATCTCGCTCTTGCCGGCGGCCTTCGTGTCGGCCATCACCTTGTCGAGGAGCTTGATGCCTGTCTCCAGCGTGCGCAGGAAGCTCTCTTCCTCTTCCTTCATCACCTTGTCGATGAGTTCGCGCTGTGCTACCAGCTCGGGATAGGCCTCGCCCATCTGCTCAGTGAGCGTGGGCAGCAGCAGGTGCATGAACGGGCGCTTCTGACCCAGGAAGGTGTAGGCGTAGCGCACAGCACGGCGCAGGATGCGACGGATGACATAGCCCGCCTTGGCGTTGGAGGGCAGCTGACCGTCGGCGATGGAGAAGGCCACGGCACGGATGTGGTCGGCGATGACGCGCATGGCGACATCCACGTCCTCGCTCTTGCCGTACTGCTTGCCGGAGAGCTGTTCGATGGCCTTGATGGTGGGCTGGAAGACATCGGTGTCATAGTTGGAGTGCTTGCCCTGCAGGGCGCGCACCAGACGCTCGAAGCCCATGCCGGTGTCGATGACGTTCATGCCTAGGGGCACGAGCTTGCCGTCGGCCTTGCGCTCGAACTGCATGAACACGATGTTCCATATCTCGATGACCTGTGGGTCGTCCTTGTTGACGAGTTCGCGGCCGGGCACCTTGGCTTTCTCCTCGGGTGTGCGGCTGTCGAGATGGATCTCGGAGCAGGGACCGCAGGGGCCCGTGTCGCCCATCTCCCAGAAGTTATCGTGCTTGTTGCCGTTGATGATGTGGTCGGCAGGCACGTGCTTCGCCCAGAAGCCGGCGGCCTCGTCGTCGCGGGGGATGTTCTCCTCGGGCGAGCCCTCGAAGACGGTGACGTAGAGGTCTTTGGGGTCGAGGCCGATGACATCTACCAGGTACTCCCATGCCATGTCGATGGCGCCCTCTTTGAAGTAGTCGCCGAACGACCAGTTGCCGAGCATCTCGAACATCGTGTGGTGGTACGTGTCGTGTCCCACCTCTTCCAGGTCGTTGTGCTTACCGCTCACGCGCAGACATTTCTGCGAGTCGGCGCGGCGGCGCGGTTCGGGGTCTTTGGTGCCGAGGATGATGTCCTTCCACTGGTTCATACCAGCGTTGGTGAACATAAGTGTGGGGTCGTCCTTGACGACCATGGGGGCTGAGGGCACGATGGTGTGGCCCTTCTGTGCGAAGAACTGCTTGAAGCTCTCGCGGATTTCGTTGGCTGTGCGAAGCATCTATGAATTTACAATTTGACGATTTACGATTTACAATTTGGCCGCAAAGGTACGAAAAAAAGTTTATGTGACTGTCTATTCTTCTTATTTTTTCGGTTCCTATTTGTTTTTTTTGAGAGAAAAGTCGGTCGTGGAGTCGTTGCGTCTGACTGTTATCTTCAGTCATAGATAATATGCGGATGCCGTTCCAATCCAATACACCGACGCCTCGCAGTTACCCACAACGCTACACATCAACCCAATCCGCCTCATCTCAGGGTCGAAGAAACCGCTCAGGTCCTTTATCCTAATGAACGCGCTGATGCCCAACTCCTTCATCTTTGCTTCTGTTAGTACGATGATGTCCGACATGTCTTCCATTCACCCGTTCATTTCGAAAAAAAGTTTTGCCGAAAACCCTATGAGCCCTACGCAACCTGCCATCCCCCAGCCATAGTCACTCCGTGTTTGCGTAACCCTCATTGGGTTTTCCGCAAAAATAATTCTATCCCACACAAAAGACACTAGTAGTCCCTCGCCCGACCCTCTATAGAGGGTAAGCGCAGACACTATAGAGGGTACGCGCAGAGAGTATAGAGGGTACGCTTAGGGACTATAGAGGGGATAAGATTCGACAGCAGTTTATTCATGGCATCTGTCTGCTCTGTGACAATGAGCACAACACTTCTTGTCCCAGACCTTCGAGAAAAGTGCTTTTGCAGATAGGATTATATTCGGTTCATCAGTTAAGATGCTTGCCTCGAAGTTTCCTGGCGTAAATATCCCTTGTCCAAGGCCTGCAGGTGTCACGTCAGCCGACCCGACATATTCCTTCTATTTCGTTACCACATTCCAGAGTTCCTCGTAGTCCTTCACCACACCGTATGTAACGCTTGAACTGGAGATGGTCTCGAAGTGGCGCTTGGCACATTCTATTTTCACGCGCTCCGTCTCGCGGTAGTCCGTCACCTCATCACTGCGGTAGCCCTTGGTCTCTGCCACGAAGTAGATGTGCTTGATGTCTGTGCCTTCCTTGAAGACGATGGCCCAGTCGGGGTTGTAGTGCCCTACGGGCGTGTTGATGTAGAAACCTCCTGGCAGCTTCGTATATACCGCCACCTCGTTCTGCACTTCCAAGTCTTTAGCAAAGTCCATCTCAATGCCCTTTGAATCTACGACCACAATGTCATACAGCGATTTCTGCGACTCTAGGGCATTCACGCCCAACTTGCCCTTCAGCGTAGCGGCGCTGAAGATTTCGGAGTCGAACTCTTGGTTGAGTCGGTGGTACTGAATGTGCTCCACCACCGCGATGGCTTTGCATTGGTTGATGATGTTGCATGCCTTGATGATGAACTCCTCGGGATTCGCTTTGAACATATTGAATGTCTTGGGGCGAATCTTCTGCAGGATGTTGACGACGGCCTTGCGCGTCAGCCCCGTTCCTTCCACCAACTTTCCTATCAGGTCATATTTCACGCCCTCACCCACCAGTTCATGCACGCTCTCCGCTTCGGCTTCGTTCACCATCATCGCATTACCTTCCAGCAGTTGCTGTCGGCTCTTGATCTCAGCCATCGTACCGGTCACCACCTT
>Ga0310691_10005918_pt1 | contig 13203 bp, 6 predicted proteins | sample 176DNAGHGlowgp2_FD_203887 | JGI IMG/M metagenome (GOLD analysis project Ga0310691, IMG submission 203887) | Sheep rumen microbial communities from Palmerston North, Manawatu-Wanganui, New Zealand - 1766 DNA GHGlow gp2 (v2) (version 2) | ecosystem: Host-associated > Mammals > Digestive system >... | reverse complement strand
CCATATCTTTGCAGCAAGAAATTACAAACCAAAAGCAAAGATTATGGAAAAGCAAATTATCTGTATGGGCAACTCCTACAAAAATGGCGGAAGATGTCTCGCTGGTATTGAGATTCAAAACACAGCTTCTGGTGTTTCAATTGTGAAGAACAATTATGGCCTTCCCAAATGGATAAGACCTGTTCTGGCTAATGGTGATAATGGACTGCCTGAGTACATGGTAGGTTCTTTTACTATGCTTGATATACTCTCTGTAGATGTTACTGATACGGTACCAATTGGTGCCCATTGTGAGAATGTTCACTTCACTTCTATAAGAAAAGTAGGAAGACTAGGACAAAACAGTCAAAACCTCAATCCATTGTGCGACACATGGCACACACTGATTTTTGGAAACAGAGGAAAGGCTGTCCCCAATGAAGTATTTGAAAATGGAGATTATTCTCTTATGTTTATAAAACCAGAAAGTCCTGTAATCACGATGCAATGTGATGAATATGGTCATGAAAAGTATCGTGTTCAATTTATCTACAAGGGAACTCAATATGATTTCCCATTGACAGATACAAGATATATTAACGAACTCCGTTCTAGAACAAAGACTTGCGGAGGAAGAAATACTGGTGATTTGTATCTTACATTATCGTTAGGCGTTAATCATTACGATTGGCATTACAAACTGGTCGCTGGAGTTATCGATTTAGCATCATAATATAAAATGGAAACAAGACAGTTATTTTCAGTAGGGCATTCAAACCAGAGTATTGAAGAATTCTATCAACTCTTGGAATCGCAAGGAATTGATTGTATTCTTGATGTCAGAAGTATGCCCTATAGTAAATACACTCCTCATTTTAACGAAGAACCGCTTAAGAGCTGGCTCAATATGCAAGGAGTATTATATGTTCCTTTTGGCAAACATTTTGGCGCAAGACGTTCTGATTGTTTAAAGGAAACAGAATTCGTAAAGAAAGGTATAAAAGAGATAAAGCCCCAAGTAAATTTTGAACTTGGGGTGACAACTTCAGATTTCAAAAGCGGAGTAGATAGGCTTAATAAAGCTTTGAACCAAAACCGAAGGGTTTCTCTCATGTGTTCAGAAGCAGATCCTCTGGGATGTCATAGATTCTCCTTTATATCAAGATACTTTTTTGATTTGGGATGGAATGTTCAACACATTATGCGCGACGAAGATACTGGTGAGCCAGTTTTGCGCTCACATCAAGAATTGGAGAAGGTGATGATTCTAGATTATATTAAGCGAAACAAAATTAAATCAGTAGGTGGACAGATGAGCGATTCTCTTTTTTTTGATTTTGGTGATGGCTATACTGAAGAGCAACAGCGAATAGATGCATATCGCCTAAAGAATCATGAAATCGGATGGGTACCTGCATACGATGACACAGAAGAATATTAATTCAAAAGAAGATAATTATGATTACATTATTTACAATCGGATTCACTAAAAAGAGCGCAGAGCAGTTCTTTGAACTTCTAAAGAAAAACAAAGTAAAGCAACTTGTTGATGTTCGAATCAGCAATGGCAGTCAACTTGCAGGTTTTGCAAAAGGTAAAGACCTCGCATATTTCGTAAAGCAGATTTGCGGTATTGGCTATAAGCATATTATAGACTTTGCACCAACAAAAGAATTGTTGGATAGATGGCACAAGGAAACAGTGAATTGGCCTGAGTATACCGAGGAATATACTGCAATGCTTAAACAACGTGATATTATTAAGCAATATGGCGTAAAGCAATTCGATGGCTCTTGCTTTCTCTGTAGCGAAGAAACACCGGAGATGTGTCATCGACGTCTTCTTGCTGAATATATGAAGAAGTATTCCGCTGAGGAAGTGAAGATAGTTCATCTAGTATAATACGTCCATTATATGGATAAGTACTTCATTTGTCTAGCAAATTCTTACAAACGTGGAGGGCGTTGCGTCGCAGGTGTAGAAATTGTCTTCGACGCTAATGGAAAAATTCGGTTCGCTTGGGATCTTGATGATGATAGGCCACAATGGATTCGACCAATAGCCACCACTACTTATGGTGAAATACCCAATTATGTGGCAGAAGACATAAAGTTGCTTTCTATCGTAAAACTCTATAATGTAGTACCTTGCCCTAACAAACCCCATACAGAAAATGTATATTATTCAAAATTGGAGCAATGCAAATATGACTTATCCAATGCTGACAGTTTATTAAATCATCTCATAAATAGCACTCATCAATCAATATTCCGTAACAGAGGACGTGCCGTTTCTGCAGAGATGTCAACGGGTATTGATTACTCTTTAATGCTGATACATGTAGAGAATGCCTGTGCATATATCGATGAAAACAGAGAGAAATCTAAGAATCGAATGTCTTTCAGCTACTATGGAGCAGACTACGACTTTCCTATTACCGACTCTATATTCTTGGAAGAATTCCAAAAAGAGCCTGAATGCTATGCAAATATTCCTGATGTCTATCTGACGATTTCACTGGGGTTAGAGTTTGAAGGTTGGCATCACAAATTAGTTGCAGGAGTAATAATCCCGGATTCTTCCCACACCCATGATGTTGAGGATGTTTCATATATGGAGCAACAAAAACGTCTTCATGCCAACGCATATGCTAAATGGACTCCTGAAGACGATGAACAATTGAAAGTATTATATAGGAAAGGAACTTCTATTCAAAAAATGACTCAGATATTCGGAAGGAATGAAGGTGCTATTTATGCGCGAATAAGCAAATTAGGATTAGAAGGCGAAAGAGTTGTTGCCCAACCGGCAGATAAAAATTGGTTTAACAAATATGATCAGGAACTAGCAAAACTTCTTGATAAAAGAAATGAAATTGATGAGCAAATCAATAAAGTTCGTTCCAAGATACTAGAACAAATGGAATCTCAGGGCTTGAAGGAAATCCATTCTGAACAATTCTCAGTAAGTTATACTCCAGCCAAGACTGTTATGCAATTTGACTCTCGTGCTTTTTGCGAAGAAAACAAAGAACTCTATGCAAGTTATTGCAAACCCAAACAACGAGAGGCATCAATTGTTATCAAAAGAAATTCAAAAAGATAGTTTAATCTAAAATTTACATAGTAATTAATTATGCTAGTTAATTCAGTTAATAGTAGGAAAAATGGATGATAATAAAATAAGAACTGTAGACGACGAGATTGCCTATAACAATTACAAATTGACAGCAGATAAAATATTACAATTGTTGTCCCAGATTCGTGAAGACCCATCTGCATCAGCTAAAAGATGGGTATGGGAACTTTTACAGAATGCTAAAGATGTTCCTAATCGTTTCGGAAAAGTATCTGTAGAAATTGAGTTAGTATCTCAGAATACTCTTAAATTCCGCCATAATGGTGACGCTTTCACGACGAAGAATATTACAGGTCTTGTTCAACAGGTTAGTTCAAAAGACTCGCAAAATATGGAAGGACAAACAGGGAAATTCGGTACAGGTTTTATTTGTACCCACCTACTTTCTGATATTATTGATGTCGAAGGTCTTGTTACTTACATGGGCGTGAATCGTCGCTTTTTCATTACTTTGGACAGAAGTGGCTATCGTTCTGAGGACTTGTTGCCTCGTATTGAATCAACACTGGAAGAACTTCGTCACATTGAAACTGCTTATAAAATCGTAGATGACTACGAAGCTACGCGTACAGAGCAATCTTTTGATACTGTTTTTACCTATCATCTTACTACAGAAGAGAAACTGAAATCTGCCATCGCAGGCCTTGATGATCTTATCAATACACTTCCGGTTACTCTAGTTACTCAATCAAAGAAAATTAAGCAAGTACGTGTAATCAATCGTATCAAAGGGACGGATGTGGTTTATACATGCAATTCAGAGACCCTTTGTGATAATGTTCGTCTATCTAAAGTCGTCATTGATGACGTGTCTAAAACGTATCTAAGTTATATTACCGAAGACGTTGGATTAACAACAGAGGTAAATGAAAAAAATGGAACATACGAGATAATAAAACGAGATGGTAAACAACCGGTATTGTATCGCGATTTCCCTCTTATAGGCTCAGAAAAGTTCTACTTCCCATATACGCTTAATGGTTTTGATTTCAACCCAACAGAGCGACGTAACGGCCTACTGCTTAATAGCGCAGATCACCCGAACAGTATTACGAATAGACATATTGTTGACAAGGCAGTAAATGCTGTTTTTAAATTTAATGAATGGCTCATCAACCATAATGCAACCAATAGATACCTTTTGGCATCATCACGAATTCCAGAATCTCCAGAGAAATACAGTGAGGATGTTGCTGCACCTTGGATTAAGAATCTCCAGCTAAGCTGGAGAATGCAGTTGCTTGACGAACAACTAGTAGAAACCGAGGGTGGGGTTGATGTTTTGAGAAATCTATCTGTTCCTGCTTTTTCTACGACTGCCACTAAAGAGATTAACGAGACATTCTTTAACATCTTACATGGTCAATATATTGGGCGTGGCGTATTACCCAAGTTTGAACATCTACATGGTTGGCTTGATGTCATACGTCCAGAGTATGATAGTTGGGGAACGAAACTGAAGTATGAGAAAGATGATTTTCTGACGGATTTGTCTGACTTGCAAAACTTGTCTGCACTATGTTTAAAGATAAATAAGACAGAAATAGAAACTTTGGTATGGCTTAATAAAGTATACAAGTTTCTCGTTGAGCAGAACCTACTTGTTGATTTTGACAACTTTGCTATTATTCCAAATCAGAAAGGCGATTTTAAGTTGCTCAAAGATTTAAAGTCAGACCACTCTTCTCGTATTCCAGAAAAGCTGAAGTCAATTTATAATAGCGTTAATCAAGATAATGCGACAGTTCAACATATACTTATGAATGCAGGTGTTGACGCAACAATATTCGGCAGTACCCTTCAGGTATTCAGTTTGAAGGAGATGATAGAAGCATTGAACAATTACATAAAACAAGGTACGAACATCTATAAGTACAACGAACTATTAGACGTCAAGTCTGAAGTAGCTCATAGTTTACTCGCGCTTTATCCTAATATTGGGGACGTTGATTTTATTAAGAAAAGGCACGATATATATGAGTTCTGTAAAGCATATCGTTCCATGCCTGATTATTGTGTGGTTGATGTTACAGATACTGAATTGTGGAAGGAAGCAGACAACTTTTGGTTTAACAACAGTTTTACTAATATCGCTAATAAAACAAACATCTCAACCGTTGCTGCGTCATTCTTTACATCTGCGAAGACAGAGGAAGACACTTTGATTTGGTTGAATAAGTACCTAAAGTTCTATCGTGACAACTCGCATGGGGACCTTATTAAAGAGCAAACAGTATTTCCTAACCAACAGATGAATCTTAAAAGATTAAATGACCTCAGATATGACAGTTCTATTCCCGAAGTTTTTAAGGATTTAGCAAATTATGCTGCAAGTCCAACAAGTCCTGTGGACGTATATCGCCATCAACTCCTACATAGATTGATTCTTGGTTATGAGCTACAGAACCCTCTTGCAGTCAAGGATATTTACGAATATGTCAAGAAAACCTTTGATGCAAGCAATGATAGTACAAAGGAAATCATTGCTCGTCATACAATTTCTATATTGGTTAAGCAAGATTCAGGAGAGCCAGAAGAAAAGAAACTATATGATTTCGCAAAGACCATCTCTGTATATGCTTTTGAAGATGCTAAATATGTAGAATCATTTGCAGGCTTCAATTGGGGGTTTGCCCAAGAATACTATATTAAACTTTTGGCTAACAGAATAGCATTATCTGTCAATTTAGATGGTTTTAAAGCTTTATCTTCAAACTTTGCGGAGAAAGAGGGCATACAATGCATAACGGAACTTACCCAATGGATAGATCGTTTCATTGAATTTCTGCATTCTTACAAGACCAAGAAGTATTGGAGTATCATTACCGACAAGGATAGCGGCATCGGTATCTGGTTGAACCAAAATAACAATTTCTGTAGGTTCCAAGATGTCCGTAAAGATGATGTTATTTCTGAAACTCTAAAAGATATATGTGCAAATAATGTGCATATTAATCGTGATTTTAGAGAAGAGATGTTTACTCTTAACTCTTCACTTTCTTCTTATCTCGAAACAAAGCCAATTACACTAAAAGAAATAGGTGAGTTCGTTGATGACAAGATTGAACACTATAATGGTAACAAGCAAGATAATGATTTTCGCTCTCTTGTCTTTGCTATAGGTAAATTGTGCAAGACCAGTGTCGGACTTGAAGATATAATGACATACTTTAAAGATATGAGGAATTCGCTTATTGTATGGTCGTTAGGTGAAGGTACCACTATGGATCTTGTCAGTTCAATCGTACAGCAAGGAGACGAGAAATTAAAAATGGTAAAAAACTTATTAGAAGATAACAGTATTGATGAAATAAATAGGCTAAGCCAAATTGTAAGAGATACTTCTTATGAAGGCGTTAAGAAAATAGTTGAACAATTAGGCGATATGGATGAAAATACTTCTCGCCAAATACTTGAGCTTGCTCAATGTGACAAAAGTCAACTCTCAGCCATACAAGAGATCATGAAAGATTATCCAACATTGGATTTCAATGGCATTTTGATAAAATTGAGACAGGAACAAGGAGATTTTAGCACAGAACATGTTCAGCAAAATATTTCGGATGAGCGTAAGAGAGAAATTGGCGACAAAGGAGAATGCTTTGTATATGAGTTGCTCTGCAATCGCTTCGATAGTTCTTATATTAGATGGTCAAATTATGCTCCAAACGATGAAAATGCAAGAGTTGTTAGTTTTAAGGGAAAAGTATATCGATTGAATACTACCTCTCATGATTTTGATTTCGTAGTTTCGTATAATGGCAAAAGCATATATATTGAAGTGAAGACGACAGTAGGGAATATAAAGAGTAGTAAAGATTTCCCACTTATCTTCGAGACAAAAGAATGGGAATGGATAGACATTAATAGTACGAATAACGCCCAGCACTATATCGTTCGTGTGTTTGATGTTGAAAATAATCCCAAAGCTTATTTCCTGAAACAAGAATTAAATGTTGAATAGATATCAGTTTATAGATGATTTTTATGTTATATAAAAAGAAGAAATAATGATTATGTTAAAGAAAATATTTTTTGCAATAATACTATTAGTTGTACCTCAATTTATGATGTCACAGAATAACACGATCACTGGTACAATCATTGATTCAGAGACTAAAAATGCGGTCTGTGGAGCAGTCATAACTATGGGCAATAATAAAGTTGTATCGGACATAGATGGTAGATTCTTTATTCCATCGGATAACGGTTACGGAACGATTACATGTACATATATAGGCTATAAGCCTTTAATAATTGATGTCTCAGTAAGACAAAACCTTGGGCTTGTTGAGATGAAAACAGAAGCTCAATTGTTGACGGATGTTGTAATTTCCTCCCAATTGGCTGTCCCTAGAAAAACGCCAATAGCAGTTACAAATGTCTTGGCATCACAAATCGAAGAGCGTTTGGGTAATGACGAATTCGTTGAAGCCCTGAAATATGCTCCAGGTGTTCATCCTAACAGACAAGGAGGAAGTTGGGCAGATTCGGAGATATTTGTTCGAGGCTTTGATAATACTAATGTCGCGACATTAATTAACGGAATTCCTGTAAATGATATGGAGAACGGAACAGTATATTGGTCTAATTGGGCCAGTTTGAGTGAAGTCGCTTCGGTTGTTCAAGTTCAAAGAGGTATTGGTGCGACAAAACTCAGTGCCCCATCTGTAGGCGGTACAATTAACATAATTACCAAAGGAATTGATACTAAAAAAGGTGGTAGCGTATCCTATTCTATAGGAAACGATGGTTACCAAAGGACTTCCTTTAGCATTAGTACGGGCTTGATGGATAATGGATGGGCTATCAACGTCTTAGGCAGTTATTCTCATGGAGATGGGTATGCTCAAGGAACAAACTTTAAAGTTTACAACTATTTTGCTAATATTTCAAAACTTATTAATACCAATCATCAGTTGAGTCTTACAATCTTTGGTGCTCCACAAGAGCATTACTCGCGTTCAAACGCTTTAACCAAGACGGATTGGGAGATGGTACGTACCAAGTATAGCCAAGATAATGATTGGAGGAGGTATAATCCGGACTATGGTTTCAATAGTACTGGGCAACGCAAGACAGCAGATTATAATAAGTATCACATGCCATTTATTACATTAAAGCATCTTTGGAAAGTGAATGAGAAATCAAACTTGTCTACAACTGTCTATGCTGCTTTTGGAAGTGGTGGTGGTTACAACGGAAAAGCCAATGAAACAACCTATTCTGAATATGACTGGTATGGTTCTGACTATGGAAAGTTAAATATGAAATTCAGAGCTGCAGACGGCACATTTGATTATTCTAAAATTGAAGAAATTAACAAGGCATCCGAAAATGGATCCGAAATGATTATGACCAGAATTCGAGGAAAACAGAATTGGTACGGTTTACTATCTACCTTTTCAAGCCAAGCTTTTGGCTGCATTGACTGGTTTGCTGGTATTGATTCTCGATATTATAAGAATCAACATACTAATGAAATTGTTGACCTCTTCGGAGGTGAGTATTATATTGACCCTTGTCGTAGCGAAGTCAGTATTTCCAATAATCCCATGGCCACTGAAGAATGGAAAAATCAACATCTTGGCGTTGGAGATATCGTATATCGTGACTATGATAGTTATATTCTTCAGAATGGCATATTTGCCCAAGTCGAGTATAACAAGAACAAAATCAACACTTTCATTTCTGGCTCAATTAATCTGACTGATTTTTGGAAGTATGACAGATTCTATAATACGGGCTCAAAAGCCAGATCAGATACCAAAGGTTTCTGGTGCGGGAACATTAAAGCTGGCATCAATTACAATTTTGATGAGCACAACAATGCCTTTTTCAATATAGGTTACAATTCTAAGGCACCTCAGTTTAAGTCTGGAGTATTCATGTCTCCGACTTCTTCAAATGTGACTAATGATAATGTAAAAAATGAAAAATCATTCTCTACAGAACTTGGCTATTCCTTCCATAACAAATGGCTTGTATTCAAGGTCAACGCTTATTATACCAAATGGCTAGACAAGAGTATGACCAAGAAGGGTAAAATTACCGAGCAGTATTATATCAACATGACAGGTGTAAATTCCAAGCATATGGGATTGGAATTTGAATTGAGGGCTATGCCAGTTCAATGGGTAGAGGCAGAAGCTACGTTATCCCTCGGCAATTGGAAATGGGATAGTGACAATGTGAAGGGATATGCTTATACTCTGAGTGGACAAGCTGTAACTCCTGACGGAGGAATAACGACACCTGGAGCTGCAGACCATGCATATGCTACGATTAACATGAAAGATATCCATATCGGTGGATCTGCCCAGACGACAGCAACTGTTGATGTGACTTTCAAACCATTTACAGGATTCCGCATAGGTGGTGGTTTCACACATTACTCTCGTAATTATGCTTACTACTCGTTGTCTGGTAGCAGCCTAAAACTCGGAAAAGTAATGAACGTAGTGGAACCATGGAAGATTCCATCCTATGGATGTTTTGACTTATGGAGTTCGTACAAGTTTATGTTGGGGTCTCTCCATGCGACAGTTTCTGGTCAAGTCAGCAATGTGTTTGACAACCATTATATTGAAAAAGCATGGAACCCAACTACTGTTAGTCAAGATGTTGTATCAGTTAATCCTGATGACGTATATCTTTTCTATGCCATTGGCAGAACATGGACAATGAAGTTAAAGATTGATTTCTAATCGATTGATATGGATTTTTTTAGATTAGTCTTACGCTTTATTCCTGAATACAAAGGACGTATAACTGCATACGTCTTTATGAACTTTATTGCTTCAGTTTTCAGTGTATTCAGCTTTATTGCACTTATCCCTCTTATCCAACTTTTATTTGGCTTGTCTGATGAAAAGTTTGAATACGTAGAGACACAAGGATTATCTTCTTACAATGGGCTTCTTGATGCAGCCAAAAACAACATCATGTATTATTTGCAGGAACAGATAGCTGTGAATGGTAAAATATGGGTGTTGTTTGCTATTGGTGGATTTGTGGTACTCATGTCATTCCTGTTTAATATCGTATCATATTTTGCTTATTGGGTGCGTATTCCCATTAGAACTGGTATTTCGCGTTCTTTAAGACAAGATGCTTATAACAAGATTGTGTATATGCCGGTATTAGCTTTCTCCAAAGAGAACAGAGGAGATTTCGTATCCAGAATGACAAGTGATGTGGATGAAATAGATTTCGGTATTGGTACGACGCTTGATATGTTTATCAAAGATCCCATACAGATTATTGTATACCTTGTCACTATGGTTAGCATATCCGCGAATCTGACCATGTATGGTATAGCCCTGTTGTTGGTTATTTGCTCAATAATACTGTATTTGGGAAGAATTATGCAACGGATTACTTTTCAGGCGCAGACAAACAGGGGTAAGATTCTATCCATGTATGAGCAAACAATAGGTGTTCTTCCTGTTGTGAAGTCTTATTGCACAGAGCATGATTTCTCAGAAAAGTTCAGCGTGCTAAATTATGATACTCAGCGTATTTTCAATAAGCAAAACAGATTTTATACGCTGGCTTGGACATGCACGGACTTCTCATTGGTTGCTATCATCGTATTGATACTGTGCGTTAGTGGCGAATTGATACTGAATGGACAGTCGGAAATTGGCCCTGCAACTCTTATCGCCTTCCTTGGGGTATTCTATTCCCTCATTGCTCCGATGCGTGACCTCATGAAATGCACCTTTGGTATTCGCAAAGCAATGGCTTCCTTAGAACGTTTGAATAGAGTGCTATGTATTGAACAGGAACCAGATTCTGCCAAAGAAGAATTAGTGGTTCGCCATACAGACGAGCCTATCATTGAGCTTCGAGGCGTATCGTTTTGTTATGAGAACGATGATGTCCTTAAAAAAGTCTCCATAAAAGTCAAGGAAGGAGAAAAAATCGCTATTCTTGGTTCTACGGGGGCAGGAAAGTCCACTTTAGCTGGCATTATATCCCAATTGTATAACCAAAATGAAGGAGAGGTTATAATAAATGGTAAGGAAATCAGTACATATAGTGTGAGCTCCGTTAGAAAGAACATTTCATATGTTGTTCAAGATCCTCTTCTTTTGCAAGATACTATCTTCTACAATATTACGCTAGGTAATAAACAATATGCAAAAGATGATGTTATCAAAGCTGCTCAGAAAGCTCATATTCATGACTTCATCATGAGTCTTCCTTCAAAATATGAAACCGTCATTGATGATAGAGGTACATCATTGTCCAGCGGGCAAAAACAATGTATAGCACTTGCCCGTGCTTTTATAAAAAAAGCTCCGATTTATATTATGGACGAAGCGACTTCTGCGCTAGATCCTAAATTGGAAACTCTAGTCCTTAAAGAACTGATGAGCGACGCAACCAGATATGCAGCCATAATAATAACGCATCGTGTTAGCACAACTCTTGATGCTGACAATGTTTATGTGATAGATGATGGTATGATTGTAGAAAAAGGGACTCCAAAACAATTATTTGAGAAAGACGGCCTTTATAGAAGTCTAGCAGTTATCCAGAATATAAAGTTATAATAATGGAATGAATATGATGAAAGTGAAAGTATCATTGGATGATGAAATGGCTATAACACATAATGGAATCGTGGAAGATAATGCAGTATATAAAGAATTAGAGTCCATGCTTAATGAAGCATGGACTAATGGATATATAAATGGTTATATTTCTGTTATTCGGAGAGAGCCTCAATATAGTGAGCATAGCGATGAATATGAAGGAAGTCTGCTTGAGGAGTATGAGTGCGGTTATCTTTCTGCGATTCAAGACGATGTAAAATGGACAAGAAAGTACGCATGGGCAAGAGGCTATATAGACGGACTGAAAACTTCTAAATTAGAATGGTTCGATTTTGACTTTTTTGCATTTTGGGCAACGGAATATACAGGCGAATTATTGACACAATACAACTCGGGTTATTATGAAGGCTTTTTTCTTAGTCTTTCCAAACAAAAGGATTATGAATGGGCATTAGGATTTCTAAATCAGTTAAGAAATATTCAACCAATGATAAGTAACTTTCCTTGCTTTGGAAAAAGTCACCATGATGACCATGGATATTTACGCTATCCCGCTTCCTATGAAGATGGTTATGAAACTGCAAAGACCTTTTGTCAATATGATAAGATAGCAGAAGCAGAAATAGCAATTAACTTCACGCCCCCAATACAATGGATTGTCGGTTATATTGATGGTAAGTATCACCGAGAAGAAAGATTTGGATTAAACTCATTTAATAAAGAAACGAATCGTTCACGAACAATTTTCGACGACTATAGTATTGCCTATGCGGATGGATACAAAGCAGGGGCAGGATACTCTATTAGAGATAAAGTTGAAAGCGGTATGAAATCCTGGGAATATAATTCGAGTGGAACTATTGAAAGGTCGGAAGAAGATATAAAGAAGGAACGAACGTGGGCAACAGGGTATATTGACGGAAGGTTATATGGCATTCAAAATTTTAGAAGTTATAATGATGCTGAGATTATCATATACAAGGAAGGGTATATTATTGGCTTTTCTGAATTACAACAAGACAAAAATGACGAGAGCAAGAATGCAAGTATTACTTTGTGCTCTGCAGAAATAAATGGTAGCTCTGATGCTAGAAAATATGATCGCATGATGAATCATGGTTATGACAGAGCAAGATTTCACGCATATCGGAAAGGTTTTTATAGAGAAATGTTATACAAATTCAATAACACAAATAATACTACTGAAAATACTATTGAATGTATAAGAGAATACTTGAGATCCTTTGATCTTCCTCAATCCGCTACGTATATAAATAATAAACTCGATGCTTGGAAATTAGGGGTTAAAAGTGGATTAACGGGTAATTCTCCACGCCCTAATAATAGTGTGTTTTTTTATGCTGAAGATAATTCAATATATAGCTTAAATGATGACTCTTTTGCCCATAATATTGAATCCGATTTATACAATTCTTATAAAGAAGGATGTAGATTTGGATATGAACATTCTCCTTTCTATATATGGGATTTTGTATATAATATTGGGTTTTCAGATGGCGAA
>Ga0310691_10005917_pt1 | contig 13203 bp, 11 predicted proteins | sample 176DNAGHGlowgp2_FD_203887 | JGI IMG/M metagenome (GOLD analysis project Ga0310691, IMG submission 203887) | Sheep rumen microbial communities from Palmerston North, Manawatu-Wanganui, New Zealand - 1766 DNA GHGlow gp2 (v2) (version 2) | ecosystem: Host-associated > Mammals > Digestive system >... | reverse complement strand
TGGTGTAATGAGTCTTTTTGTTTCGCACCTTAAAGATACTCATTTCTTGCGACATATGCAAGAATCCAATGCCTTTTTTGCGCCTATATTTTCTCGTTTTTATTAACTTCCGAAACTTCAATATATTAAGTGTCTCATTATGAAATGCACCATATTTCTTTATGCGAATCTCTTTTGCTTTATTGTAATAATCCAGCGCTTTGTCGAAGTTTTGCAGTTCACTTCTTTTTGAATATATTTCACCAAGCCAAAAGTACGACTCTGCAGTCTGCGTGTTCTCCATCCCCAGTGTCTCTTCGCGAATCGCAAGCCCTTTATGGGTGTATTCCAGCGCTTCTGTGTATTGATGTAAATTCAAATACGCCACGCCAAGGCAGCCCAGTGTCAGGGCTGTCTCAGGATGTCTATTCCCCAATCTCTTATCTAAAATGGAGAAGGCTTTTTGGTAATAGTTCAGCGCATTATGATCATCAGACATCCCTCTATAAGCATCTCCAATATTCCGATAAGTGACAGCTACGGCTGTGGAATCCTCGCCCAGCAGTCTCTTTTCTATTTCAAGCGCTTTTTCATAGTTCTCAAGGGCTTTTTTACAGTTCCCTTGAGACCAAAGGCTGTAGGCGATATTCTCTAAAGACCTTGCGGAAACGGGCTGTGACTCGTTTTCAGCATTACAATTCGCGTGAAGTGCTTTTTGTGCATGCTCGATAGCTTTATCATACTCTCCTAATCTATTCAAGACATGACCAATATGATTATACGTTGCTGCTATCAATTCATCATCTTGGAAAGGCCTCTCCGTTAATAAGTTCAAGGCTTTTTGAAAGGCATCTATTGCCTCCTGATACCGGTCAAGGCGAAAAAAGATCTTGCCTTTAACATTGTACGACTTAGCCTTGTCAGATGTCAATTCTATTTGTTCTTGTATAACCTCAAACGCTTCTTTATAAAAAGCATACTCATAGAGAAAGACAGCAAAATCATAAAGCAACTTGCTGTATTCTTCCTGGTTGTATTTATTGTATTCTATTTCTTTGGCTGTATGTACAGCTTGCCTGTACAAATCTTTGGTCTTGTCGATTCTTTCATTGATGTCAATGGATGCATCTGCCATCAAGATGGAGGCTTTTAACAGAAGTTCCTCGATGGATTTGATGACGATTGCTCGCTTTTGGGACCTGATTTCATCGCTTTGGCGGTAGTCGACGAGAGCATTCTTTGCGTCATGTTCCGCTTCTGAGAGTATAATGTTTGCCTCACGAACATTTCCTTTTTCAAAAGCCTCAATAGCGCGTCGCATACGCTCTGACAACACATTTCCTATGATTTTTGCAATGCGCTTGGCCGTATCCAACAGGTGATTCTGTAGCTTTTCAAATTCTTCTTGTAACTCATTCCTCTCTCTGACAAGCTTTTGAAAATCATCTTTTAAGTCTTCGTCTTCAGGGTATTTCTCTATAAGACGCCGGGAGCGTTCCAGAGATAGAGACAGTTCCGACAGCCGTACACTCATGCGCTGATACTCTTCATTACCTGCAGCAAATTGCAGATTCTCCATCCGTGCGATTGTCATATCATCCAACCTTACCTCGCCGTTATCTACTTTGAGCCCTTCCAAACGAGTGTTCTCTACTAACAACAATTGCATCACAAAGTTCAGTTGCAAGGTATCTCGGTTGTCATAATTACACCAGAAATGCCCGAGTTCATTAAACAGACGTTCTTTGAACTCCTTCAATTCTACGCATTCCTTTTCACCCTCTTTCAGTTCCCTGCAATAAACATAGGGTTTGGGCTTTATTCCCGTGCGCTTAAACTCCTCTGTAGCTACATCGAACTCTTCAATGGTAAACCGTCCAGCCTTTTTGTGAAAGAGAGCTAAGAACATATCACTCGCACACACGTGGGCGTTATACTCATCCTGTTTACGACAGTTATTATACGCTGCATCGTACTCTTCCCATTCGAAAAGCTCTATGCGTATGCCGCGTTTTTCGTAAATTTTATCCAAACGACGGACAAGGTTTCCGAATGCATTGCGATCATTTACTAACTCTTCGGAAGAAGATAGGAAAAATTTAATCGTTTTCATTGTAGGCATAGATGATGCATTGGTTTTCGCCGCCAAAGTTACTGATTATTTCCGAACCACCTGCACAATTGTCAATTATTTTTGCAATCCAGTTCAAAAAACATTTTCTTTGCAGCAAAAAACAAATTCACAAGACTATGAGTACTTAAACTTCGTGGTCTCCACCACATGTTCCTTGCCGGTCATGCGGGTGCGTTTAATCCTGCTGACGAGATCTGAGAAACGGCGCTCAATAATCTCACCAGAGTAAGAGGTCCTTTAAATAGATAATCAAAAAGTCCCATAATACGTATTATCTATAATGAATTATTCCTCCTTCATGAGGTGTTGCTTCGCGGAGAGGGTGGCAGGGGTGTCGTACCAAAACCACCAGTACACTTGCTGCAAGAGGATGGCTGTACGCCAGCTGTTGCCAACATCGCACTTCTGATTGATGTCACGCTGCACGATGACCCAATTACCATTGTAACGTCCGAAGAAGTCACCGCGCGGATTACTGCGCGTAAAGGTCACATCAACCGGCACCCAACCGAAGTCCTGGATGTAGAACTCGGACCAGATGTGGTAGTCGCCAACGGTGATGGCCTGCACATGGCGGGCTGGGATGCCCTGTGCACGCAGCAATGAGATATAGATCGAAGAGAGGTTGCCGCAGTCGCCACCACCTTCTTTAAGAATCTTCGTGAGCGGGTGCATTCCCGTAAGCGGGTTCATATACTGGTAGTTCCCCGCCACATACAGATAGCACTCGTAGGCATAGGCCAGCAGGTTGCTGTCACACTCCTGCAGCAGTTGTTTGGAGATCGCAACGATCTCCTTGTTGCCAGGCACAATGAAGTCGCCGTTGCGGCGCGTATAATTCTTATAGACCTCCGATTTCTTGTCGTAGGCAGGCATCGCTTTCCATGAGCCGTCGGCATTCTTCCATGGCGAGAAATCAATCCTGATGGCCTTCGGAGTATGACCGAACGAGATGCTCACCCTGAAGTTGCAGGGCAACGTGCTCAGCCTTCGGGAATCCAGGCTCATCACCATATAGGCACTCTCGCCGCCCTTGGCCTCCTTGCGTTCCCACAGACCATTGACACCATCGTCTATCCCCTCGACCTCCTGATACTCATTCGTCTGAGGACAACCGGTCAGCAGGTACGCCGAGGAAAATCCATACTGAGTGCTACGCACTACATCTATGCAGTTCCGATAGTGCGTCAGTGGCTGTGCCATGCATTTCAAGGAACAGCTGACAACGAATAGCAGAACTAAGCACTTCTTCATGAAAGGAAGACCTTATAAATTCATTTTTCGCCCCAAAGGTAGGGAGAAAAAATTAAAAGAGAAGAAGAGAAAAGAGAAAAAGTGGATACAAAAGAGAAAAATTAGAAATGAAAAGCTAAAAATTAAAAATGAAGAGGGAACTTTTTAAGCAGCGAGCGCAAAAAAAACTAATTTTAATTTGCCGAGTCGTGAAAAAAGTCAGCGAAGCTAAAAATTAAATAAGTCTTTCCATCAATCTTCAAAGTCGTATTTGTCTAACAGTTTACCACACTTTGAGCAGAATACTTCATGCTTGTAAATAGTATTTCCACAATCATTACAACGGTAAGTTTGCTCTACCCTTGTTCCTTTGTTTTCAATGTTATTTGCTTCCATATTAATTATTGTATTTTGTTACTTTTTGTTGTCTTATAAAGTAGCCATGACATCAGCACACTCTTCGCTGGCTGCACTGCTATCCTGCAACCAGGTCAGGCAGTCATCGGCGTTGGCGAAGGCGCGGATGGTGGTGGACTGGCCATGGTAGCCTTGCGCTGGATTCCAATAGGATACGGCGCCGCGGAGTTCCAAGGTGCCATCGGCAGTTGATTTCAAGGAGAGCATCACGCTGTCGAAAAGCGTTTCGTCATGGGGTGCTGCGGCATATTGGGGCGAAAGATTGATGCCAGTCCTTTGACCCTTCTGCAGGCATTCCTGCAACTGCTTATACAGAGATTCGATGTGCATGTCGCAGCACATCTCCATCTCCCACTTCCATGTATCTCTCATACGTGTACGTTGTTAGTTGTTCTTTTTTTGATTGAGGTTTCCTTCCGCATCCATCGAGAGATTGTTTTTTTCTTCTCAATAAGCGGCGCATTTGAATCCGGATTCATTTCTCTAATCGTTCTCTTCAAAAGCCTTATTCTCGATATGCTTGCCGGTTATCTCCTCCAGAAAATCAAGGCGCATTACCAACAGCAAGTCACGTGTATATTCTTCCAGCAGACCCTTGTAGTACGTGACATCTTTGTGGTTCGACTTTGTGATACACTCCCAAAGAGTCTGCTCTGTGGCAGCTGGATATGCCTCATCTACCAGTTCACGGTCATCCTGGGTCATCAACGCACGCAACTTTTGCTCTTCCAGAACGAGTGGTGTCCCTCTCAATTCCTCTGGAGCATATTCCTGCCATAACTTTTCAAGGAAAGTTCTATACTCTGCCTCTATCTTAAGCGGCAAATCCTTTGTATACTCCCCGATTGTCTCAGGGCGCTCTATGGCAGCCTCTTTCACAAGGTTCCCAAAATACTTCTTTAGCAGTTCCTGCTCCTTTTCTTTGCAGAGTGTAATTACTTGTCCGTTTTCCATATTTTCACGTTTATGATAAAATCTTTGAAACTGTCTTATAAAGTAGCCATTTCGTCATTATTTAAGTAGCATCACCTGCCAGTTGAGCCCAACACCCTGATGGGTGTACTCTTCTGTCTGATATCCCGCTTTGCTGATGCGCACATGGGGACAAGGTTTCTGTTTCTCCATCGGTATGTAAAGCATGAAGGAACCGTCTTCCTGCGATGTGCATGTCACTCCTTCGGCTTCCACCATTGCCCCACCGACAGCTTGCCCATTTTCGTCGATGATGTTGCCCGCCAGTACCCCATAAGTGTCATCTCGGTGGATGCTAAGGTTCACTTCTCCGTTGCGTTGCAAGGTCACCACCGTGTCCACTGGTTCAAACCCCTCTGCCTCGAATGTCAGACGACCCTCTTGGTCGGCAAAGCGCCCGGGCAGATTTTTGTAGGTGCCCGTTCCGTCCGTTTCTGTCAGCACCAATGTTTTCTCCTCGTTTTCGAGCATCAGCGTCACCTTCAGCGAGTCGGGTGTGGGGAGAGTATTGATGGGGGTTGTGTCGCATAGCCGTATCTGGGTGTCGAACTCAGCGTTGTAGTGCCAAGCCCACAACAGCATTAGCACGATGGCTATGGCTCCTGCTGCTTTCAATGCCATGCCTTCCCAGAAACGCATACGATAGCGGTTCCACAGATAGCTGTAGGCATCTGGCACCTCGATGAGCATTGACACCGTTCTGACCAGCGCCTTACGTTTGCGGTAGATACGCGGATCGTCACCATAGTCATCTATGTTCACGCCCAAGATGTCACCATCAGGGAAGGCTGCCTTCAGCACAGGGTTCAGGCATTCGTTTTCATCACCGGAATAAGATGTACCGCTCACGATGAACGGCAGGATGTGGTTGCGTCGTCCTGTGTCGAGGAAGTGCTGGATTTCCTTTCCCACCCATGCAGATCTGGCGGAATTGGGTGAACAGACAACTATGAGCCACCTAGCATCATCCAGTTCCTTGGCCAATCCTTCGTTCAGAGATACCGTGTTCAGGTCGGTTTTGTACCGGAACACCCGCAACTTCTTGGGCTTCTCTTCCCGTCTCATCACCTCATCCTTCTCGTTCCTTATAACCACAGGAATACTGTAGGCTTCCAACTTCCGTTGCAGCCACTTCGCCCATCGGTCATCCTTCAAGTTATAACTGATAAATGCGGTATATTTCATTTTTTTATTTCTTGCAGACACTACTGTCCCGTTAAAGTGGATTAATCGTTCTTTGAAATCGCTGAAATAAAGTCTTTTACGAGCAGTTTTAAGTGCGCGACGATTTGAATTTGTATTTTTGCAGCCTTTTAATAAGGATTGCAGATGAACAAAGACAAATATGTATTCGCACAGCTGATAGAGTTCCTCAACAATGACAAGTTCCGTCGTCTTGTTGACAAGTACGATGGAAACAAGTATGTCAAGCATCTCACCTGCTGGAACCAACTTCTGGCACTAATGTTCGGCCAACTCAGTAACCGTGAGAGTCTGCGCGATGTGATAGTGGCTATAGAAGCCCATCGGTCCAAGTGCTTCCATCTTGGCTTGGGGCGAAAGCCCATCGCTAAGACAACGCTGGCCACTGCCAACCAGAACCGCGACTATCGCATCTTCGAGGAGTTTGCTTTCTACATGATGGCTCAGGCCAGGGAGAAACGGGCGGCAGACATATTCAAGCTCGGAGGCAAGGTCTATGCATTCGACTCCACGACGATTCCACTCTGTCTGTCGGTGTTCTGGTGGGCGAAGTTCCGCAAGAAGAAAGGTGGTGTCAAGGCTCACGTCCTCTATGATCTGGAGGCTCAGGTGCCAGCCTTCTACCACATCACCACAGCTTCCGTCAATGATTCAAAGGCTATGCAGGAAATTCCCTATGAGACAGATGCATACTATATATTTGATCGGGGGTACAACAACTTTGGAGAGCTTTACCGCATACAGCGGATGGAGTCCTTCTTCGTTGTCAGAGCCAAGTCCAACTTACAGTACAGGTGTGTCAGGTGGAAACGACGGATGCCTAAGAACATACTCACCGATGCAGAGATTGAACTGACGGTCTATAAGAGCCGCAAGGACTATCCCGAGAACCTGCGTCTCGTCAGATACTATGACGAAGAGCAAGACAGAGAGTTCATGTTCCTGACCAATGCGTTGGACTTGACTGCCCAGCAGATAGCCGACCTCTACAAGAACCGATGGCAGATAGAGCTTTTCTTCAAGTGGCTCAAGCAGCACCTTAAGATCAAGAAGTTCTGGGGAACTACAGAGAACGCTGTCAGAATACAGATTAGTGCAGCCATCACTGCTTACTGCCTCGTGGCGATTGTCCAGCATGACATGAAGTTGAAACGTTCGACCTATGAGGTCCTGCAAATCCTCAGCATGTCACTCACGGACAAAACACCGCTCAGAGAACTGTTCGATAAGACTTATTCCAATGATGTCAAAGAGCAATTGGGTCCCCTTATTCCGGGGTTGTTTGATTAATATTTAACTCGTCCCAATTTTAACGGGACACTAATGTCTTGCAGAGCATGTTCAATATCTAATATCTTTTTTTGAAACTTCGTTGAATTGTCTTTTGCCAGTCGCTGATATATTTCCAGCGCCTGTTTATATCTTTCCTCCGCTTCCGTGAAGTGCTGGGTGTTGTGGTACAGACTTGCAAGATTGTACAGCATCATAGCTTCGTAAGGCTCGTAAGCCATTGGATCATTCTTCGCCAGACGCTGATAGATTTCTAGGGCCTGTTTATACGTTTCCTCCGCCTCTTTGATTCGTTGAGTGTCGTTGTAAAGAGATGCCATATTGTACAGTGTCATAGCCACGTCAGGCTCAAAAGCTGTTGGATTGTCCTTCGCAAGACGCTGATAAATTTCCAGCACCTGTTTGTACTTTCCCTCAGCCTCCGTGAACCGTTGGGTTTGGGAGTACAGAACTGCCAGACCATTCAACGTACTAGCCATGTATGGCTCATAAGCTTTAGGATTGTTCCTAACCAACCGTTGTCGTATTTCCAACGCCTGTTTGCTCATTTCCTCCGCTTCCGTGAACCGTTGGGTGTCGGCATACAGATTTGCAAGATTGTTCAGCGTTGTAGCAACGTTAGGCTCGTATGCTTTTGGATTGTCCTTCGCAAGTCGCCGTAGTATTTCCAGAGACTGTTTGAACATCTCCTCCGCTTCCGTGAACCTCCGTGTTTCGGCGTACAGACTTGCCAGATTAATAAATGTATGAGCCACATAAGGCTCGTATGCTTTTGGATTGTCCTCTGCAAGCCTCTGCCGTATTTCCAGTGCCTGTTTGTACTTTTCCTCCGCTTCCATGAGCCGTTGGGTATGGGAGTATAAAATTGCCAGATTGTTCAGTGCTGTAGCCACGTCTCGCTCGTAAGCCTTTGGATTGTCCGTTGCCAGATTTTGATAAATGTCCAGCGTCTGTTTGAACATTTCCTCTGCTTCTCTGAGTCGCTGGGTAATGTAGTACAGAATTGCCAAACCATTCAGTGTATGAGCCACGTCAGGCTCGTAAATCTCTGGATTGTCTTTTGCCAACTGCTGGAAAATTTCGAGCACCTGTTTGTACATGCCCTCCGCTTCAGTGAATTTATGGATTTTTTTGTACAAAACTGCCAAATTATTCAGCGTCTGAGCCACGTCAGGCTCGTAAGCTTTTGGATTGTCATTCGACAGCCGCTCGTATATTTTTAGCGTCTGTTTGTACATTTCCTCCGCATCTGTGAACCGCTGGGTGTTGGAGTATAAATTTGCCAGATTGTTCAGCGTCTTGGCCATATAAGGCTCATAATCCTTTGGATTACCCTTTACCAGCCCTTGACAGATTTCCAGACCCTTCTCGTAATATATTTCAGCCTCCTTAAAATCATTCTGATCATGACAGTATTTTGCGTAGGCTAAGATCTCATCATACGTTCTCAGCTTGTTCGCCAACAGTTTCAATGTTTCTGCCGCCCTATCCCAATTACCGCTGTTCTTGTACATTTCTACAGAAGTACGCAGTTTATTGAGCATCAAAACGCTGTCTTCTCTTGCTTCTGCAACGATTCTTTCACCCTCATGTTTTTTATTTAGCGTTTGTATGAACTTCTCCCCCAACTTCATGTCTTCCAACTTCTTCATTGCCTCCTCCACGTTGCCTTGCTCGTAGAGGTCCAGCACTTCCTGCATGGCGTCATCGAGTTCGCTCTGGTCGATGCGGGCCATTGCATCGGCGCTATTACGCAGATTGTCCATGATTCGGTCGCGCTCTTCTTCCAGTTCCTGCAGGCGCTGCTGATAGTCGGCGGATTCCCGCTTGAGGGCGGCGATTTTCCGCTCGTAGCGCTGGGTGACAGATTGAAAGCCCACGTCGTAGTAGTTCTGCTTGCAAGCATCGAAGTCCTTCTTGTTGCACATGATGAGCGTGAGCCTCCCCTCGAAGGTTGACCACTCGTCCACCTCTTTCTTGTTAAGCACAATCAGCCCTTGACTGAACGGCTGTTTCTCGAAGGCCAACTTCTTCCCTGCCCCAAAGTCCTGAAATTCGATAGTGAAGGTACCATCAGACCGACTGACAGCAGGGCCTTTGGCATACGCTACAGTGAGGCTCACATTGCCCACAGGGTTCTTCGTTTTGGTCTTATAGTCGTACAGATAGGCAATACCCTGCTGAGTGTAGGGCTTAGCATTAAGTAGGGTCGCAGAGAGCAACGCCATTAATAGTGTGATCGCCTTTTTCATATCTCTTCTATACATTTTCCTATGTTCCCTTTTTCATTCCTCAAGCATACGTTTGATTTTCTCCACATCCGCCTCTCGCTCTTTAGGTATCACCCCTGCGGCCTTGAACTGCTCGAAATCATCGAGGAGGCCTTCTTTCAGTTCATCCTTGTATTGCCGATAGATAACCTCCGCTTCAGAGTATCGTCCTTGCATGAGAAGAGCATGAGCTAAATTGGTTGTAATCCAATGTTGGGTGGAGTCAACAGCCAATCCTTCACGAGCCAGTTGTTCTGCTTCAGCGTATTTTCTCATGAAAATGGCATTGAAGGATTGACTGCCTAGTGTCGTTGCATAGGTATTCCGAACATTATCTGCATTCTTTTCATACATTTCTTTCAGCAAAGGCAATAATTCATGTTGGATTTCATAATTTCGTAGATGATTATTTGTTTCTGCATACAACTGACTTAAATAATACAAGGAATTAAAGAAGTATTCTTGTTGAGAAAAGTCCTCAATTGCTAACTTCCTATACATTTCCAATGCTTCTTCAAATGACTGGATTGCATCTGTATAATGTTCCTTTTCGATAAGTAAGAGTCCTATTAGATATCGTGTTGAAGCCACGTCTACCTCGTATGCTTGGGAATTGTCCTTTGTCAACCGCAGATAGATTTCTAACGCCTGTCTGTACATCTCCTCCCCTTCAGTGAACCGTTGGGTGTAGGAGTACAGAGAAGCCAACCTGAACAGCGTCTGAGCTACATCTGGTTCGTAGGTCTTATGATTGTCCTTCGCCAGCCGAAATAGTATTGCCAACGCCTGTTTGTACATATCCTCCGCTTCCGTGAAGCGTTGGGTGCTAGAGTACAGGGCTGCCAGATTGTTCAGTGTCTGAGCAATGTATGGCTCGTGTGCATGGGGATTTTCCTTTGCCAGCCGTTGACGTATCTCTAATGCCTGCGTATACATGTTTTCAGATTCGATAAAACGTTGACAATTGTAGTACAAATCCGCCAGCATGCCTATGGCTATTGCTATGTCTGGTTCAAATGTTTTTTTGACTTTCTTTGATTTCTCCCTAAGAGAATCCAATATCACATTGTAGCATTGTTCCGCTTCAGTATGCCGTTGGGTGAGAGAATACAAACGTGCTAAATTGCCTAAAGTATGTATTACGTCCAACTCGTATGGCTCTGAGGTGTCCTTTGCCCATCTTTGATAAATTTCCAATGCTTGTTGATATAGAGGTTCAGCTTCCGAGAAACGTTGGGTATATGAATACATAAGAGCCAAATTATTTAGTGTCATAGCCATGTCTCGTTCGTATGCATGGGGATTGTCTTTCGCCAACCGTTGACGTATCTTCAGCGCCTGTTTGTACATGTATTCTGATTTGTCAAATCGTCGAGTGTAGTAATACAAAAGTGCCATGTTATGCAGTAGAGAACTTTTCCTACGTAGAAAATCATTATTGTCCGTGTCCATCTCCCCTTCCAAAACGACATAAGCTTTATTATAATATAATTCAGCTTGCTTAAACTGATTCTGATCAGCAAGGAATAAGGCCGCTTCATGCTGCCAATCAGCATTCATCGTGTCCAACTCAGCCCTTTGCACGATGTAGTATGCAGCAGAGTCGAATTGAAGTTGCATCTTGCATAATTCATGTCTGTTAAGGCAGTCTTCTGCAAGATCTTCCAACTTCTTCTGCGTACCTGCTTTGCTCGCTTCAAGATTAGATTGTCGCCGAGCGAGTTCTTCTTCCTCTTGGGCCTCTGCCTGCTGTTCACGTTTCACCTCGGCAATACGGTCGCTAATATCACCTTTCGAACGTAACAATGAATCTGCCTCTGTGAGGCGGCCGTTAAGTATGGCATCGCTGATACGACGATTGAGGCTGTCGAGTTGGTCGAAGTCCATCTCCGCATAACGTTTCGCCATGTCAGCAATAAGCTTTTCGTTGCTCTCTTGCGATTGATAGAGTTGCTGCAGCTGTTGGCGATACTCCTCTTCCGTGATTCGTTTACTCTCCTTTAATGCCTCAATCTCATCCTCGCGCTTTTGCAGCTGTTGTTGCAGGGTGCGACGGATCTTGCGCTCTGCCGTCAGTTTGTCCTGGAGCTGCTGCTCAGGTGTCTCCATCAGCACATATAATGGGTTCTTCGTCACTGCATACGACCTCGGTGCCGCCTCTGCATCCACTAACTGATAGCCCTTCTTCCGCACGGAGTCCAGCATGAAGCTCTGGCCGCTGACGGGAAACGAGAACTGACCGTTGGCCTGGCTCAGCACAGCCGACCGCCCCCTCACGGAGATGACTGCCCCACCCAGCTTCGTGCCCGGCAGCAACTGCCCGTTCACCATACGTCCTTTGGTCTTCACCACACCCTGCTGTGTCTGTGCTGAAGCCACCGTCAGCATCAGCATGCACAAAGAAAGGATAAAAGCTCTTTTCATATCATTTTGTTTTAATGAAGTCGCAACGCGCACCGCTTGATTTTTTAGTACATTGTCCTCGTTCTATTCTAAATCGTCAAATCCACACATTTGCTTCAACATATCATATAATTTCTGAGAAGCTTCTGCAGTTGGACGGTTATATTTCTTGTTTGGGAACAGCACACCTATCCCAATCTCTATAATTATGCCTTTAGGATCCAATAGGAAATAGATGGGAACACGTTTTTATACCATAAGTGCTTTTCAACAGTTTTCTATCTTCCTCATAGGCTACCAATAACCGGCCACGGATATTTTGGATCTGTCGGACAAACGGCATCACGACTTCTTTATCCCGCCGGCTGTAACTGATAAATATTTCGTGTGACATAGTGTTAACGTTGAACTCTCATTTTATTTGGGATGATGTTTTGCTACGTGAAGATTCATACGAGGGCATGTCCGCCAAGGTGATGTGTGGCTACACTTTCGCTCTATAAATATCTCTTGATCAGTCGGATGACATCGCGCACGGTGCGAACGCCACGTTCGGACTTTGGCGGGGTGGAATAACCTATATTACAACACTCCAGCATAATCTCCATGATGTCCAGCTCGTCGCATCCCAGATCCTCGCCGAGCCGGCTATTGGGTTGTATCTCTGAAGGATCAATGGCCAAGAGGTCTGCTATCACCGGTCTGATTCGCGAGAAGATTACTTGCTCGTCGTAAGACAAAGAGTCGCTGGAAAAGAAATTAAAGAGTCCCATAATCTAAATAAAATAAATATGTATTAATGGATGATTTCCGCGCCAAAGATAGGGAGAATAATTAAAAATGAAAAAGGAAAAGGGAAAAAATAAAAATGAAGAGAGAAAAAAAGTTGAAAAGACAATGTTGTCAACGAAAAAACTCTACCTTTGTCGCAGAAAATAAAAAAACGACTCTCCATGAAACGAATTCAGACGATTTTTTTGGCTGCTGCGTTGCTGCTGACTGCAGGAACGGTGCGTATCACGGCACAGACCCAGAAGGGATATGTTAAAACCAGAGGATATCTTGACCCGAACGGAACGATCGTCAAGGGTACACGACTATCCGGGGCTACGGTCATTGTGAAAGGACGTAGTGCAGTGCTCAGTGGAAAGAACGGTGGGTTCTCTGTGGCGATACCTGGCACCAACTACTACCTCCAGAGCGTATTCAAGCAGGGCTATGTTCTCACAGATCCTGAAGTATTACTGAAGCAATATGTGCAGTCTTCCAACCCGCTTGTGATTGTGTTGGAGACACCGGAGA
>Ga0310691_10005916_pt1 | contig 13207 bp, 12 predicted proteins | sample 176DNAGHGlowgp2_FD_203887 | JGI IMG/M metagenome (GOLD analysis project Ga0310691, IMG submission 203887) | Sheep rumen microbial communities from Palmerston North, Manawatu-Wanganui, New Zealand - 1766 DNA GHGlow gp2 (v2) (version 2) | ecosystem: Host-associated > Mammals > Digestive system >... | reverse complement strand
CCGAGGATAAGTATTTATAAGGGGTTAGGGTCTAGGATCTAGGGTCTAGGGGCTAGGGAAAAGTTTGAAGCACGAAGCGCGTGATTTTAAATCCCTAAATCCTAGTCTCTAATTTCTAACTTCTCCTCATCCCTTGACAACCTCCTATCCCTTTTATATATTTGCACCCACCTCGGACGGTTAGCTCAGTTGGTTTAGAGCGCTGCTTTCACACGGCAGAGGTCACTGGTTCAAATCCAGTACCGTCCACTCGAAAGGTCCTGCTTCGGCAGGACCTTTTTGTTTTTGGGTGCAAGAGGCGCCGCCTAAACCTGCCCGAAGAACAGGTCCGAAAGAGCAGAGCGGAACTGGTTGATGCGGTCGGCGCTGGGTTCCCGGTGGGGCCAGGTGAAGTTGCTCAAGAGGACTACAGCCGCTCCCTTTTCGGGGTCGGCCACGATGCTTGCTCCGGTAAAACCGGTTTTTCCGAAGGTGCGGGGGGAGCGGCGGCTCCCCATGAACCGTTCGGCGTTCAACTCCCAGCCGAGGGCCGTTTCTGCACCCACCTCCGGGGCGAAGGCGTTGTGGCTTACCAGGTCAAGCAGCCCCTTGGGGGCGACGGTCTTGCCTTCGAAGACACCGTCGTTCAAGACCATCTGCACAAAGCGGAGCAGGTCGGGCACGGTGCTGAACATACCGGCAGAACCTACGGGGAAAAGTTTCCGGAGCACCCAGGCGCTTTCGTCGTGAATTTCCCCCTGGATGGTGCGGCCCCGAAATTCGCATTCTTCCGTGGGCATGATCTGCTCCCTGGGGAACCGGTCCAGCGGGTCCCAGCCGGAACGATTCATCTGTAGAGGCTCGAAAAATGCCTCTTGTCCCAGCTGCTGCAGGGACTTGCCTGTTAGGCGGTTCAGCACGATTCCCAGCAGCACGCTGGGCGGGTTTCCGTAGTTGAAGGCCTTGCCCGGCGGAATCTGGAACTGGTAGGTGAACAGGGCTTCCAGAATCTTTTCGGGCGGGAGCGTCCGGAGGGTCTTCATGGGCACCCGGTAGTCCAGACTGTGGGTCAGCAGGTGGAAAATCCGGATGTCGTCCCGGTAATTGGTGTGCAGCTCCGGAATAAAGTCTATGACCTTGGCGTCAACATCCAGTTCGCCCCGCAGAATGCTGCACAGGGCTAAGGTAGAAGTGGGGCAGACCTTGGTAAGGGAGGCGATGTCGAAGAGGGTGTCTTCGGCAGTGTCCAGCGCAACAACGTGCCGCGAACCGTCGGGCAGTACAAAGCCTGCCACGGCCTTGCTAAAGATGCCTTGGGCTTTGCCCTGCTGCAATAGGACTTGAATGGAGGTCTGGTCAAACAAAATCAGTTCCTTTTTGTTTGACCATTATAAAAAATTATGACTCCATCCGCAAGTTGTCACGCTTCGGGATGGTTTCTTTTGTACATCTGGTCAATGGCGGCACCGATGGGACTGTGTTGCACCTTGTCGATTGCCTTCAGGCTCTTTTCCTCGGCACCATCCAAAAAGTTCATCACCTTGTTGAAGATGCGGTCGCAGCCCGCCTCCCACGAGGGCGTGATGTTTTCGATGTAGTTTGCAGCCCCTTCCAGCAGGTCGCCCACCTTCCTGTGGAACCTTTCAGTCGCCTCCGGGAAAATGTCGTGGGCAATGTCGTAGATGTCGTCGAGGATGCTCGACGGTTCTTCGGTTTCAAATTCGATTTCTTCTTTCTTTGCCATAACGGCCTCCTTGTCATTCCCGCAACCTGTGCTGAGCGTTGTCGAAGCAAGGCGGGATTCCCTACTAATTTAGCCTCGGATGGCGATTGCTCAAACAGGCATTATTTTTTTGTTCTACTGGCAGGAACTTTTATGGATTCGTGGATTTGCGAAAACAGCGAAATTTCGCAGTAATTTTTATAATGCCGCCTTTTTTCTGGAACTTTCGTTTTTAGAGCGCTGGGGTTCCTTTTGGGCGTTTTGAAATGTATCTTTATGACATGATCAACGTATCGCAAAAAATAAAAGTCGCCGCATCGCACCTGCTGCGTTCGCAAATGGAATTGGACGCCGAAGATTACGGACTCAAGAGCCTGAGCGATCTTTGCAACAGGATACTCGCCCGCTATGCGGAATTCACGCCGCCCGACCCGACCAGAATTGGCACCGACGATACTTTGTACAAAAATGTGCCACCGCTACAGTTCTCGCTGAACCAGGCAGGCGAAAGCTTTGCGAACTTCGCGAATTCCTTCGCCAAAAACGCAGGCACCAAAATCGCGACTCTCTGCCGCTACTACTTCGAATGCTACGTGAACATGCCCCGCGGCAAGCGCGAATGTTTTATATTCCGCGACGAACTGGACAAGCTGAATGCCGCCGCGGAGGCCCGCACCAACGTTTCGCTCACCTACCGCGGAGAGCGAAAGTGCGTTTCGCCGTGCTTCTTGGCATTCTCGCCATCGCAAGTGCGGGCGTACGTGGTAGTGTGCGACGACAAAGTAGAGTGTGCCGCTGCCGGTGCGCGATTCCATTCACTGCGGCTCTGCCACATCCGGGGAGTCGCCCCCGACACCGCAAGCAAGGCGTTCCACTGCGAAAACTTTGAACTCTCGCACCAGGCGGAAGTATTCCACGAGCACTTCGACCCGTTCCTGTGTTACGGACAAAGCATCAAAGTGAAACTCACCGAGGACGGCGCCACGCGCTACAACAAACTCACCACCAACCGCCCGAAAGTGATTGCCTTTGGCGAAAGCGGATCAGCGCAAGCTGCCGCAACCGCCGAGGTAAACGGCGCCGGCACCTACACCTTCGAGTGCTCCGAGAAACTCGCAAAGGTGTACTTTCCGCAATTCCTAAGCGACGCCGATGTCCTCGCCCCGCGTGAACTGCGCCTCTGGTTCAAAGAAGAGTTCGAAAAGGCCGCAGGGGTGTATAAGGGCATTTAACATTTTGTATACTACAAAATGTTAAATGGATTTCGTTATTCCGCATCCTTGACCAGACGGACAGACGCATAAGCCGGATAATCCTCGTCATCGATTTCGTCACAGCCGTCTTCGAAACGCACACACGTATAGAATTTTTCGCGACCAATCGCGTGACTTATTGGATCAACCGTTTTTTCGACGCACCAAAAATGAGCCGAAAATTCGATCAGTTCAAAATCATCGTTGTCATCGCGCCTTCCGCCAGGTACCATAGAAAAGCCGTACTTGTCGGAACTTGACTCGATCCATTCCTCCGAGGCGATAACGCTCAGCACATCCTTGCAGCGGGAATCCTTCTTCGCAAAGCGGATCATCGTCTCCCATTCCTTTTTGGTCGGCAAGTGCCAACCCTCGGGAATCGCTTCCTTCAAGCCTTTTTCGCTATATAGATAACCGTATTTGTCAAAATACTGGTAATCCTCATCGTAGACGACGCTATCGTCGGAATCCAGCTCAAATTTCAGGTTCTCGGCCAGCCAGACCTGGTTGCCGATTTTGCAGGTCTTGTATTCGGTACCGTCGCGCGTATCGACGAATGTTCCCATTTCGGCGGCGGTTCTCTTGGCAGTCTTTTCGCCTTCAGCTTGAGGCTGGGCGGGCTTCTTGGGCATAACCATTATGGACATAAGCTTTCCTTTTTTAGTGATTTACCTTTTGCTATAAGGCAAATCTAGGTAAAAAGGGATGCTTCAGGAACGATTTTTTATTTGCCCAAATTTTTCGGAACTTTGGAGGGGCGGTAAAAGTTCCGGTATTTGGAACCTTTGAGGGCATAGTATTTTTTAGAGTTTTACTCCAATTTGGAATATACTAGCTCTTGCAAAACAACATTTTTCTCCAAAAAGAGCATCTCTTTGTAAATTTCCTTTGCTTTTTACTGTTTTTTGAATTATTTTTTGTAAAAAAAATTGACGCATTTATGGAGAAAAAATGCCTGATTCTATCAAGTTTTTCATTCCAACAGACCTGTTACAAGGACTTTTTTTCATCATCATATTCGGTCAAGTGGTTCTAGCGTATGCGCTTATCCATAAGAATGCGCGAAAAAGTAATTGGGATGCAAATTGGAAAAACAATACTAAAGATGATCCGACCGATGATTTAAATATGGGACATGGCTCTATTATGGAGCTATCTGAAATCGTAGCTACTAAATCGGAAAAATATGCAGAAGCCTTGCCCAATATCGTTTTAATTCTTGGTCTTTTAGGAACCTTTATTGGTATCACAATTGCATTAACTTCTGCAGCAGATGCCATGAAAAATACTGGTGCGGAACAACTTGTCAAAATAGACAACCTTAACGCCATGATGATTAAGTTGCGGTCTATGATGGATGGTATGGGGGCGCAGTTTAAAACCAGTATTTATGGTATTATCGCATTTTTGGTATTAAGCTTTCTACTAAATTGGAAAGGCAAGAAAAAAGAGCGAATAAGGTGGTGTGCAATTATATGCAATTCAATTATTGCAGAAAGAAGAAATGCAAAGCATGACTATGAGACAAAACTTCTTGAAGGAGTGACGAATTTACATGATTGTTTGCGTGATACTTTGCAAGATGGTTTTATCAAGCAGCAAAAAGCCTTTAAAGAACAACAAAAAGCCTTAGTTGAAGGTTTTAATAGTCAGCAAGATCGTTTTGCATCACTTATAGATTATTCAAAAGAGCTTGCCGACGGTATGGGCTCACTTGCTAAGATGACAGGAAAACAGGTTGAAAAAATTGGAAAATCCGCTGAAGAAATGGGTATGTCATCCAAGATGCTCTCTGTCTCGGCGGATAGCCTCCGCAACAGCGTTAATGACTTTACCCCGTCTGTCATGAAAATGCTTGAATCTATTCAAAACTCCTTTATAGAAAGCGTTGCAAATACAAACAAGACAATGGAGACTGCAGGAAAGGCAATTCAGTTTAGTGTTGCAGGGATGTCATCTGAAATCAAGGGTACCCTGGAAACGATGACTGAAACGAATAACAAATTTGACCGTAATATTAACGAATCATTAGAGATCTTAAATAAATCATGCAACGCTCTGGAAATATCGAACTCTTCGAGTAAGGGGATAATGCAAAAGCTAAACGATAGTATAGAAGAAAAACTTGATGAACTTAATCGAGCAAATAATGCTATACAACAAGCCCTAGAAGGCTTTGGCGAAAAAATAGCCAAAGAAATCAGTTTTGAAATGGAAAATATTTCGGGAGACACAAAAGACCGCATGGATGCTGTCAAAAATATTGCTGAACGCATCAATTCCATCGAAAATGCGCTCCAAACAACATCCGATTCTATTTGTGGAGCTATTGATAACTTAACGCATGTTATAGAATCATCGTCTACCGGCCCTGAGGTCTAACTATGAAAGCAAATCCGTTTGTTTCCATATCAGATTTAATGGCAGGTGTTGCAGCAGCGGTGATGCTATTGTTGGTTGTTGCGGTGTTTCAGTCAGCGATAGCTCAAGCCAGCAATGAAGTAAAGAAAAAGCAGGGTATTGAAAACGCCATTGCAGAGATAAAGAAAAGCCTTGCAGAAAAAACAGAGGGGGTTATTGTTTCGGACAGCGTCATTACATTGGTAGATCATTCTTTTGAGCGTGGTAGCGCATGTTTGAATGAAGATGTGGAAGCTGTTCTAAAAAATACAGTCGCCCCCATTCTTGCAAAAAAATTAAAAGAATACCCAAATATATCTATTCAGATTGAAGGACATTCTGATGCTGCCAAAGTTGGAAAAATTAGCACAAACCTCCAAAAAACATGTGCGCTCTTTGATGACAATTATAGTCTTTCTGCAGGAAGAGCAAGAGAGGCTAGAAAAGCTGTGTTGAATGCTGTCCAAGATGATCCTTCAATTAGTGGACGAATTGCTGTGGTGGGTTTCGGCCCGGATCGTCTAGCTAATTCAAAGAATCCAATGGCCGCAGAAAATCGTCGTGTGGAAATTCGTCTAATTTCAAGGGGTATTTAAATATGCATATTCTTATTGTAGTTCAAACAAATCAATTTTGTGCATTTGAAATTCAGAATGCGAATCCTCAACCATTGCCCATAAAAGACGGAGAATTTTATCTGCCCATAAAATCTCTTGAAGAAATTGGAGATTTGTTCAAGGATTACGCCAATATTGAGAGTTTAGACGAATTTGATTTCGACATCATCAATGCATCTGGTAAAACGAATTGCATTAAATCACTTGTTAAAAGTCTATTTCCATGCAAATCATTCCAAGTACGTTCCATAGAAATGGTTTTACCAGAGCTTTTGCTGAAGAAAAATATTATGAATGAGGAGTCCACGAAACTAATTTCGTTTGACAACCGAAATTACGAGGTGAGCGTTGGAGACAATGGAATCTGGAACACCTCTTTATGTACAAAAGAAGGAGAGACTCTAGAAGTAGAGGCCTTTACCAGCCTGTTCACAGAAGGATTCTCAATTAACAAAGCAAAACTGGCTAAAATCAATGAACTTGAAGAAAGAATTGTTGTACTAGAAAAAGACAACGAAAGCATTCGACGCGAGCTTGCATATAAAGATTCAAAAATACGGAATATTGAACGGAAACGGATTGAAGAAGAAACTGCTAGGCAAATCGCTCAAAAAAACGCCCAAAAAAAGCAAGATGATCAAAGCAAAATAAGGCAAAGTAGAGTGGAAGTCAGATTAACGCCAAAAATGGTGAAAAAATTATATGGAAGCAGTTTCCTTGGTTTAAAATCATTCCATACAAGCTACGATTCTGAACCGATAGTTTACTTAAAAAAGGATAAATGTACTGTAAAAAAATACGACCCTCTTTTAAAAATTAAGGGAATTTTAGATAGTTTCTGCGATATGGAAAATGGCATTTTTGATGTTGAATCTGCAGAAAAAGATGATTTGATATTGGCCCAGCGAGACGGGATCTTTTACAAAGGCACTAGTTGGATTGCAAAAGGTGAATATGGTAGCGTAGAGACATCCAGAAGATGGCATAGTGGCGATCTTGTCGGTATTATCGCCGACCCAAGGGATGACGAATCGGAAATTCGCAAGTATCTAGAAGATGTAATGAGAAAAGAATCAATGAAGGACTTTGCTTAATGGCTACACAAAATTTCCTTTCTCGGATTTCTCGCAATAATGTTTTGGGCAATTTGCTATCAAGCAGCGACTCTTTTTTAGAAAAAGATTCAAAACAAAGCATTACAATAAAACAGGGAGTCCCTACACAGGGAAATTACCGATTTTACAAAATTGAAAGTCTGACATACGACAAGGATTTTCCAGCCAGAGAAGCCCTAGAAAACGTTCTTTCTTCTATGGACAATAGTGACTTTAACTTTGTCTATATACTATCAGGAGAAAACTCCGAAGTAAGCCTCTATGTAGGAGTAGTAAAGAACAATCCCGATAGCACTAGCGTTACCGCATCCACTTACGCAAGTCGCCTAGAAAAAGCGTTCAGTGGTAACTTCAATGGTTCAGAATTAAAACTTCTTGATAAGGATTCTACGCTAAAAGAAGTTTTTTTGAAAGATGATGATAGCCCCATGAAACGCCAGGGATTTGTCTGTGGCATACCCTCGTTAACAAAGGGTAGTGACGGGAAAGAAGGAATTCTGTTTCAGGGAGTAGATAGACTCGTCAATTGTATGTCAGGTATGAAATGGCGTGTAACAGTGATATGTCAGCCTGTAGAAGAAACCGACATCGTTCAAATGCAGAACCAAGCTTACAAATTGGGGGATTATTTAGCGAAAGAGGCAAAACAGTCTTTCCAGCAAGGCATTTCCGAAAATAAGGGAACAACAGATTCTGAAACCAAAGGTCAAAATAAATCATTGTCGTTGGGAAATAACGGAAGTAAATCGCAAAATCATGATAACAAAAGCGACAATTCCTCATCCGATTCTTCAGGATGGTCATCAAACGAAACCAAGGGCAAGAATCACTCAACAACAAAAGGAACATCTTCTAGCATTGGCAATAGCACCAATGTTACCATGGAACTTACGAATAAAAAAGCAGAAAAGCTTCTAAAATACTTAGATGAAGAATTACTAAAAAGATTTGATTTGGGATTATGTAAGGGATTGTTCAAAACAACCGTTTTTGTCGCTTCGGACACCAATGAAGGCTACGACCGGCTTCGTTGTAATCTTTTATCCCTTTATCAAGGCGATTCATCATCCTTTGCACCTCTGATGGCCGAAAAAATCAATGAGTTGGAAGTATCTAAATCGTGCCAACTCTTTTACACACCAACATCGATATTGGATTTAAACTCCAACATACCCTTACTTTACTCTAGACCATATACGGTGAATAAGGAACTGCAATACGCAACATACTTAACTTCGCGTGAAGTCAGCATTCTGGCCGGAGTTCCGCTGCATGAAGTCTGTGGCATAAAGTTGAAACAAGCTGTAGAATTTGGTTTAAATATAAACAAAATCAATGATGAAACCAATTCAATTTCTTTGGGGCATTTAGTCCAAAGAAATATTGCAGTAAAAAACCAACCATTTGTATTGAACAAAAATGTGCTATGCAAACACATTTTTGTTTCGGGCACTACGGGTAGTGGCAAAACAACAGCTTGTCAAAAGATCCTGTTGAATTCGGGGCTGCCGTTTCTTGTGATTGAGCCGGCCAAAACAGAATATCGAGGTATTAAAAGCAACGAAGTCATCGCTATTACTGTTGGTGATGAATCTCGTATTCCGCTAAGATTCAATATGTTTGAGTTGATGCCAGGAGAAAGCATTTCTTCACACATTGATCAACTCAAGGCAACTTTTACAAATGCCTTCCCAATGGAAGCCTCAATGCCAATGATGCTAGAAGAGGCTATGTACTTATGTTATGAGAAATATGGTTGGAATACGCGTAATTCGAAGCGAGAAGATGAAAATATTCCCGTACCATACGAATTCCCTATTTTAAGCGACATGTTTGCCGCCCTTAACGAAGTTGTTGATTCCAAGGGATTTGGCGATGGGCGTTTAAGCGGAGATTACAAAGGTTCACTAGTTAGTAGAATTTCGAATTTAACGAAAGGCGCCAAAGGCGCGATGCTCAACACTCGAAAATCTTTTAATTTTGACGCACTCCTTGACAAGAAGGTAATTTTCGAACTTGAAGCCATTCAATCTCAAGAAGAAAAATCCTTCCTAATGGGATTAATCCTTGCAAGGTTATCTTATGCTATTAAGCATCGTTTTGCAAACGACAAGTCCTTCCGTCACATCACGCTAATAGAAGAAGCGCACCATCTACTTTCAAAAGTAGGTTTTTCGGACAGTGGAGCAAAGAAAAATGCGGTAGAAATGTTTAGCAACATGCTTGCTGAGGTGCGTAAATACGGAGAAGGTCTGATTATCGTGGATCAGTCTCCAAACAAAATGACTCCTGAGGTTTTGAAAAATACCAACACAAAAATCATCCACCGCCTTTTTGATCAAGAAGACAAAGACTGCATCGGCAACACAATGATGATGGACTCCAAGCAGAAAGAATATCTTTCTAATTTGGAAGTAGGACATGCCATTGTGTTCTCTGAAAATACAGACAAGCCTGTTCACATTAAAGTAGAACGTAGCGAGTACGCAGATACAAGCGACAACGACATTTCCGATGAGGTTCTAGTACAAAGATGGGAAAAGGTCAGATCGGATCTATACGGCAATCCTAATGCTAGTGATTGGGATTATCTGCGCGATGAAACGAATTCGTTTAGAAAGATATTAGTTGGAAATATGTCCGGCGATCTATGGAAACAAAAATCCATACAACGCAAACGCTATATAAAAATTCTTGACGACATTTCAAAGAAAATAAATCAAGACGCAACTCAAACATGGCTTGATGTAATATCGGAAACTACCTTTGTGTATGGTTCCGTGGAAGCACGAATAAATTTATTAGGAAAACTTTTTCGCGAACAGATGTCGCTATTGAAAAACATATTGTGGACAGACGGCGAGCCTGACAACAAAATCATTGGTCAACTAACAACACTAATCAAATAACAATCAACAAGGAGAAAAAAATGGGATTATTTTCTGCCATAGGATCTTTTTTCAGCTCGGCTTTGGGCGCCATTGGCGGGGCTATCGCTACAGCACTTGGTGCTTTGGGCCCTCAAGGCCTATTACTTGTCGGCGGATTAATATCCTCCGTAATAGGAGCGCTAATCGGCGACAAAGAAAATCCTGAAGAACTAGGTGAAAAAGTGTTGCAAGCCGAAGAAAGAGGCATCGGCAAACAAAATGATGAGTCTTTTCTTGACGCAAGAAAAAGATTTGACGACTTTGATATAGATCCAGAAAAGAAGCATGATCCTGCACTCGCGAGAAGTGTTGGTATCGCCTATCAAATTCAGTGCGGCGCTGAACGAGGAAAGGATATTTCCGAATTCGCCTTAGCCGCAGCAAAATTATTCAATGCGGGTTCTCTTGATGAGAATGTTTTTAAGAAAGTAATAGCTATGACCACAAGCACAAACGAATTGAACGACATGGGGAAAATGATCAATGGAAAACTTGAATCTCATGAAGCCATCAACCAATGTTTGGATAAACTTGCCCAAGCAACAAAAGCTGCCAATCCAACCATGAGCGATAACGACGCCTATGGCGAGGCTTTGAAATACAGAGCCTAGGAGACTATATGGGAATTTTTTCAAGTTTCATCGGGTCAGTAAAATCAGGGTTCTCCGGATCATCAAATTCTACTCAGAAAAAAAATTTGGCTGAGGAAAATGAAAAAAAATACAAAGAAGCCAAAAAAGCATTTGATCATTTTTTTGATGACGAGAAATTTGTAGAAGTCAAGATCGAATCTAAACGAAACAAATGATATAATGTAGAAAAAAAAATAACAAAGTCTAAACTTCAAACTCTTAAAGCAGCACCACATAACCTAGCTACAATTTAAAAGGCTTAATTATACAAAGTTCTCTCAATACCGAGGGAACTTTAAGTATGTATATAAACTCTAATTAATATTTTCCTGTTCCAACTTGGAATATTCACACAAATGAAAATTCCCCCAAAAAGTTCCACTTTCTGGAACCCTAAAAAAACAATCTGTGGAGAACTTCCTGCCGAGAGTATATTTGCTTAAAAAGGATACCCTATGGCAAAATCTGAAACTTTCACATTCGTTTGCGACAAATGCCAAATTGAGGCAGAACTGCCTAAGTTTCTCATAAAAACAATGCAGCACTGTCCTTTCTGTGGGGCCCGCTGCAATCCGCCCATTGACGAGGTCAGGCAGAATATCAAATTTTCCGTTTACTCATTCATCGATGATTACGGCATGGATTTTGTCATCGACACCATCCGGAGCTTTAAAATTGAGGAAGGAGCCAGCGCTTGGGACGCACTCGTGAAGGAATACTACTAGGACAAATAAACCAGCAAGGCTTTAACCTTTCCCCACTCCCCTTTGTGTGCGGCGATTTTGCGATAGAGTCGTACCTTGTCAACTCGGCGCATCCATTTAACATTTTGTAATATACAAAATGTTAATTAGATTCAAGCCAACGACTCAAAAATACGTTATACACGCAGTAGCTTTTGCCCTCTAGCGAGAGTGTTTCAAGCAAAAGTTCCTTTTCCACAAGCGACGTGACAATTCGCTTGACGGCTGCTGCGGTTCCCAGTTTATATTTATTCAAGAAACTACCCGCCGTGGGTTGTGCAACGGAGCCTTCCTTGGCAACCGCTTTCAAGAACTGCCACTGTTTATCCGTCAGCAAGTTACGGCGTTCCAGGAACCCATTCATTCCCTCGCGCAAGATTTCGGCACAAGACAGACGAACATCGGCCAATGTGATTTTCTTGCCAGCATCACGGAACAAGCGGTGGCAAAGATACTGCACATAGAAGGTATGGCAACGAGTCCACTCCAAGATAAATTCAAGAGCATCATCATCGATGCGGCGGCTCCCCATGCCAAACAGTTTCTTGATAAAATCGCCATAAACATCCGGCTGGATTTTGTCGAGATAAACAATATGCGTACTTTCGTAGAACGGGCTTTTTTCGTTCACAAACATATCCGTCATAATATGCTTTTGGCTTCCGCAAAACACGAAACGCACATTTTTAAGCGACTGGATATAGGTGCGCAGTAGCGCCTCCATATTCACGCCCTTAAAATTGCGAATAATCTGGAATTCATCAAACGCAATGACAAATGTCTTCTTTTGGGAACCCAGGAAATCAAAAATACTTTTGAGTGTAGAAAGTTTTTGCCCATCGTTCTGATACGTAATGCTCACCTGCGGTGAACCCGAAACAGGGTCATACGACACCAATGGACGAATTCCCGAAAAAAACGAGAAGAACTTCTTTAACGTAGGCTCAGCCTTCACATTTGTGACAATGGATTCCGAAAGGAGCTTGACAAAGCCCTCCAGATTATCGGCCGAGTAAATATCGCAATAGCAGAGTGTCATGGAGGGGCGTTTTTTGGCAAGTTCATCAAAAACGTGGTAGACCAGCCCCGTCTTGCCATAACGACGCGGAGAAATCAGCGTCACATTGATGCCGTTTTCCAAATCGTCTATAATATCCCGTGTTTCTTTTTCGCGATCGCAAAAAAGTTCAGCACTTTCATAAGGGCGCAAAACAAAAGGATTTTCCATGGATACCTCCATTCAACATTTTGTAATATACAAAATGTTAAACGAAAAGTCAATAGCGATTATCAATAAGGAATAGCCCTATTCACTTACAGCTCAATCACCCTGTCATTTTGCAGAAGCTGCTCGAACGTCTGCCTTTCGCGGATAACCTTGAGTTCGCCGTTCGTGTACATGGTCTCGGCGGCGTAGCGGCGGCTGTTGTAGTTGCTGCTCATGGCCGCACCATAGGCGCCTGCGTCATGGAGAATCAAAAGGTCGCCGACCTTCGCCTTCGGGAGCTTGCGGGTCACCACGAAGCCACCTTCTTCCTGCGTGAACACGTCACCGGATTCGCAAAGCGGGCCTGCCACGACGGCATCGACCATCTCGTTCATTTCGCGACCGTCGCGGGCGATGATGGAAATGCCGTGATAGCTACCGTAGAAACTCGGGCGAACGAGGTCGGTAAAGCCGGCGTCAAGCAGGTAGAATAAATTGTCGCCCTGCTTCTTGACGGCGCGGATTTCGGCCATCAGGTAACCGCTTTCGGCCACCAGGTAGCGACCGGGTTCGACTTCCAAGTGAACCTCGTGGCCGATGCTCTGCTG
>Ga0310691_10005915_pt1 | contig 13207 bp, 12 predicted proteins | sample 176DNAGHGlowgp2_FD_203887 | JGI IMG/M metagenome (GOLD analysis project Ga0310691, IMG submission 203887) | Sheep rumen microbial communities from Palmerston North, Manawatu-Wanganui, New Zealand - 1766 DNA GHGlow gp2 (v2) (version 2) | ecosystem: Host-associated > Mammals > Digestive system >... | reverse complement strand
TCTTGTATTCCGGGTACTTGTTCACGAACAGGCGAACCACGTGGCTTCCGATAAAGCCTGCACCGCCGGTAATGACGATATTCTTCATAGAAACTCCTTACAGTTCAAATGCGAAGCCCAAATCCTTCAATGCCGGGTTCTTCGTATCCTTTTCGCTCAGTAGCGGTTCAAAGCCATTGCCCACCGGCCATTCGATGCCGATTTCGGGGTCGTTCCACATGAGGCCGCCCTCGTCCTTGGGGTCGTACAGGCGGGTGCACTTGTAAACAAATGTCGCCGTTTCGCTGAGCACCACGAACCCATGGGCAAAGCCTTCGGGAATATAGAACTGCTTCTTGTTTTCGGAAGAAAGTGTAACGCCTTCCCACTTGCCGAACGTGGGGCTACCCTTGCGCAGGTCCACCGCCACGTCAAAGACTTCGCCATCGATCACGCGAACAAGCTTGCCCTGAGGGTTCTTCTTCTGGAAATGCAGACCGCGGAGCACACCCTTCTTGCTCTTGGACTCGTTGTCCTGCACAAACACCATGTTCAGGCCGGCGGCATCAAATTCGCCCTTGTTGTAGGTTTCCATGAAGTAGCCGCGCTGGTCGCCAAAGACCGTCGGCTCGATGATGGTCACGCCCTCGATGGACGTCTTGATGAAATTGAACTTACCCATTGATTTCTCCTATTTCCTTTAAATACCTAGCGAGGGCATCTTGCCATGTGGGGAGCGGCTTGAATCCGGCTTCCACAAGCTTGCTCTTGTCAAGCCTGCTGTTGAACGGGCGCGCCGCCTTGCTCAGGCCGTATTCGGCGGTGGTTACAGGAACCACCTTCGTTGCCATGCCAGCCTGCTTGTAGATTTCGCAAGTGAAGTCGTACCAGCTGATGAACCCGCCTTCATTTGTAGCATGGTAGTAACCGTACTTTTCGCTCTCGTTCATGTCGATGAGCAGGTGCGAAAGATCGAGCGTGTAGGTCGGCGTACCGATCTGGTCGTTCACCACGCGCACGGTGTCGTGAGTCTTGCCCACGTTCAGCATGGTCTTGATGAAATTCTTGCCATTGAGGCCAAACACCCAGGCGATGCGCACGATGAAATACTTCTCGAGCGTCCCACTGACGGCGAGTTCGCCTTCGAGTTTAGTCTGGCCGTAAACATTGAGAGGCTTGTAATCCTTGCAGTCAGGCTTCCAGGGTTCCGTACCCTGACCATCGAACACGTAGTCGGTGCTGATGTAGGTCATCTTGCAACCGAGCTTTTTGCAGGCGTTCGCGATGTTCTGCGTACCGCCGGCATTTACCGCGCGGACCTTCGCCACGTTCGCATCGTCTTCGGCCATATCCACGGCGGTCCATGCCGCACAATGGATTACCGCATCGGGATTCACTTCAGAAATCGCCTTTTCGACAGCGGCGGCATCTGTAATGTCGAGCTGCACGTAGGGCATCGTCGTCACGGCAGACCCGTCGGCAACACCGCTATAGGCCGGAGCCATGTCGGAGCCCACGCCCGTATGGCCGCGCTTCGCAAGTTCGTTTATCACATCGTGGCCCAGCTGGCCACCCACACCTGTCACAAAGAATTTCATAATAAAGCCTCTTATTATTAAATCTTATCATCTTCTAAATATTTTATAACTATGACTAGGCTTCCTTTTTTCAATAGGAGGCAAACGCATATAATCTCCATAGATACTTTCAAGTATCTTATCAAAATTTTTCGGAGCCTTAACTTTGACACCTTCAAAATCTAGCAGTTCAAAATCAGAATACCACTCCTTTGGTTGAGGTCTAAAAAGTTCATTCCATGTAATGCATTCTATAAACTTACTGTCCTCATAAGAATAAAATGTTGAAATGGAATGGAGTTTAATGAGATAATAGCGTAAATCATGAAACCGAGAAAGCAAAAAGATAAAAAATCTTGGAATATTCTTCCACATTCCTTTTTGTGAGGGAACGAACTTGTCGTCTCTCCAAAAAGACCAACATGTCTGCCAATATCTTTTTCGAAGCAAAATTTTTCTCTTCGCAGCTTTTATGTTATTTCCTAACCCATCCAAAGGATAAACGTCAACAAATATCCCCATTCCGGCATCGTCGAGCCCCCCCTTTTCCATTCTGAATCTAGTGTCGCAGAATCTCGGTATTTCATAGGGATAATCCGGCGTATTTTGAAAACTAATCAGTTTATATGGATGAAGAATCTCGGCATTTTCTTCACAATAAGCAACAAACTTTTCAAACTCAGGACGCGTCATTTGGATATCTAAGTCGTCATCCCAAGGTATAAAGCCTTTATGCCTGACAGCGCCAATCAAGGTTCCGTATGCGATAAAATAGTTGATATTGATTTTCTCACAAATATCAATAATCTTTTTAAAAACGGTTAAAATCTCTTGGTGAATTTCTTCGAGACTTAATTCTCTATTTCCCATTTTTTATTTTCCTAATTTTCTTCCTAATGTATCCAAATTTTGATTCTTCAAAATAAAATAGAGCAACTCCAAGAATTACTGCTACAATCCAACGAATCATAGGCTCATGAACCAACGCACGCGCCCCGAACATGAATACAATTACGCCAAAACTGATGAACGTGATTTTCTTTGTGTCAAAAAGGCATCTGCGTTCAATACGCCAAGCTAAAATGTAATGGAATATAAAATAGATTATATATGTAGCAAATGTTGTGTAGGCTGCTGCGACATACCCAAAGGTTGGAATAAAATAAAGATTTAACAAAATGTTAATTATTGCCGCCGACATGGTACCTATGGCAATAAATTTTGTCTTTTCATGAAAATATTCAATTGAAGCAGGAATATTGTATAAGAAAACAAAAAATCCAGCGCCAACAACTGGCATAACGCAATATACGGCATCATGATACGTACTTGGAGCTAGAATTTCCACAAGTTCCGGACTGATGAGAATTAGGACAGCAGCAAAAAAGGACATCATCAGTATGTACAAGGTGCTGATTTTTTTTATCTGCTCAAAATTCCTCGTATGCATTTTTTCGTAAAACCAAGGTCCCCAAACATTGTCCAAAGAATTTATGGTAACGAAAAAAATCATATAAATGTTGTAACAGAAACTATATAAGCCGGCTTCCGCAGTACCAATCATTCTGTATATCATAATGCGATCGAATTGGGAAAGTACAATTTGGCTTAAGCCATGTGGAACAATTGGAAAACTATATTTTATGCCCCAACTTAAAAAGACTACATATTTTTTGGGGTGAGCTTTTTTTATAAAATAAGCAGCGATAATAATTCCGATAATAACAATAGGTAAAGTTGTACCGAGAATTCTACCCATATATGGTTGAGATTTGAACACAGTCTTTATCAAGACGATAGACAAAGCAATACTTGACACGGCATTTATCGCAGCTATTAGCAGATAATTTTTAAACTTATATTGCAGCCCCATATAAGAATTAAAACACATTATAACTGCACTCCCCATGCAAAACGGCGCCAAAAAAATCAAACACTTTTTTTCTAAGCCTAATATATTTGAGAAGGATTCTGAAAAAAGATACACCGCAATCAGCCAAAAAAGCGAAGAAAAAACTAAAAACACCATTGTTGTTGATACATAATGTTCAAACAACATTACCCCATTTTCTTCATTAGAATATTTGTAGCGAGCGTTCTTATAACTACTATGAATTGCTAGACTTAGCAAAATTGTTCCTATTGATTCGTACGCGACAAAAGTATTATATGTTCCGTAATCACTGGGAGAGAGTAAACGTGCAAAAATAGGAATAGTTAAAAAAACTAATCCCTTTAGCAAGTAATTGCCAATCACATACCCAAAACCAGCTTTTATCGCTTTAGACATGTTTTATTAACCGAGCACCTTCTTTTCGAAGTCGCCGAGGCAGTCGACGAGGGCCTGAACGCCTTCGACCGGCATGGCGTTGTAGATGGATGCGCGGAAGCCACCCACAGAGCGGTGACCCTTGAGCTGCTGCAGACCGCGAGCCTTTGCGAATTCGAGGAATTCCTTGGCGAGATCGTCAGCCTTGTCAGCGGCAACCACGTCCTTGTTGAACACGAACGGAACGTTCATGATGGAGCGGTCTTCCTTAGCAGCGGTACCGACGAACACCTTGGAGTTGTCGAGGGCGCTGTAAAGGAGAGCGGCCTTGGAGCGGTTCACCTTTTCGATAGCGTCCACGCCACCGAATTCCTTGAGCCACTTGAGGGTGCGGTTCATCACGTACACGGCGAATACCGGAGGAGTGTTGAACATGTTGGCAGCGTCAATGTGGGTCTGGAAGTTCAGCATGGTCGGGATGGTGCGGTTCACCTTGCCGAGGAGGCCCTTCTTGATGATGGTGACAGTTACGCCAGCGCAGCTGATGTTCTTCTGGGCGCCACCGTACACAACGCCGAAGTCAGAGACGTTGATCTTGCGGGCGAGGAAGTCGGAGCTCACGTCAGCCATGAGGAAGCCGGACTTCGGCTTCGGGAAGTTGTGCCATTCGGTACCGTAGATGGTGTTGTTGGCGGTCACGTGGAGGTAGGTCGCATTGTCGCTGAGCTTCAGGTTCTTGTCGATGCGGCTGTAAGTTTCGGACTTGGTGTCGCAAGCGGCGAGAGCATTACCGAACTGCTTGGCTTCCTTGTAAGCCTTGTTGGCCCACACGCCGGTGAGGGCGTAGTCAGCCGTAGCGTCCTGGTCCAGGAAGTTCATCGGGAGCATGCAGAACAAAAGGGAGCAGCCACCACCGAGGAAAACGATGTCGTAGTCTTCCGGGATGCCCATCAGTTCACGGAGGTACTGTTCCGTCTGGGCGAACATGTTTTCAATCGGCTTTGAACGGTGACTCATGGAGAGAATGCTGATGCCGCTGTTTTCGAAGTCGATGCATGCAGCAGATGCTTCCTTGAGTGCCGGTTCCGGCAGGACGGACGGTCCTGCGCTAAAGTTGTAGACCTTATTTGCCATGGTTGTGTTCCTTTTTGTTTTGCTGCACTTCGATTACAAGCAACATTTATCCCTTACACCCAGTACTTCTCCGTCTCTTTTTCAATTTTTACTTCAGGAACAGATTGGTTTTCCAGGAGTTCGTAAATTTTTGATGCGTAGACAACGTCATGAAGAGCCAAGCCGTAATTATAATCTATAATTCGTTGATCTTCTGACTTACGCCCCAGATCGCGTCCTGCAAGGACTTCCCCAATTTCGTTATAATCGTGATACTGCGGGAAATACTTGAAGTTTTTCACGTGATCCGTGTCATCTCCAAAAACGCGATCGAACGTAACATCACAGTTTTGGAATCCACGCATATGCACAGGAATGATTGTTATACCTGGTTTGAAAACGGATTCATCCTCGACAAACAGTCCATGAGCACTTGTGATACAGCTAATCAAGACATCCACCGACGAAGCCATATCCTTTATATCGTCAATGATTTCAAAACTCACGTTCGAGTACGCTTTAAAACGTTCAATAAATTGCTCTGCCTGATCCTTGTATCGAAGTAATTTTACCTGGAAAAACTTTTCTGGCTCCTGTTCAAGGATGCACAGCAACGACGCACGCGCAGTATTTCCGAGTCCAACGAAACCATAAGTACTAGCATTGTTCACACGAAGGGCCTTTGCAGAAACAGCAGCAACCGCTCCGGTTCTCATGGTCGTTATCCAGTCGCTATCCACAAGAGCCAACAGTTCCCCTGAAGTAGCATCATACAGCATCATGTCACTACCAAGACTTGGTACCGCGCCTTCAATTCGGTGAACTTCCTTTATTCCAAAAAACATTCGTCCATTCTTGTTTTTGGGCAAAAGACATGGCATGGATGTAAAAAAATCCATATCAGCCGGATGCACGCTTATTTTTGCAGGCAGCTGAGCCTCTTTTTTCATGGCAAAACTTTCACGAATCCATTTCACACATTCCTTTGGCGAAATGTTCAAGCTGCGAATCATTTTTTCAGAAATGATTTTCATTTGTCTAGCTCCTTAAAGGCTTTGAGAAGTCTTGCGTTATCTTCGTGACTACGAACCGCTATTCGCATGTACTGTTTGCCGTCGAAGCCCTTCTTGTCGCTGCAATCACGCGTCAAAATGTTGTACTTCTTGAGCATCGTGAGGACGAGGCTGTTCGCGTTTTTCGGCGGAAGGATTTCACACAGGAAATAGTTCGCTTCTGACGGCATCACCCTCAGGAACTTGATTTTACGCAGCTCATCTCCAAAGGCATCCCGTTCCTCGATGAACTGTTCACAGGCAAGTTTGTAGTCCTTTTCGTACTTGGTGTAAATCTGCATGAAGAACTCGGCGAAACTATTGAGGTTCCAAATGCTCACGACCTTCTTCATTTTGGCAATGAGGTCCTTATCTGCAGAGCAAAGGATTCCAAGGCGAATTCCCGGGACGCCATAACTCTTGGAAATACTCTTCATTACCACCAAGTGCGGGTGCGCTTCCAGAATCTTGTCGTCAAGAAGCGAATTGTCCTCATAGCCATGGCTGAAATCTACGAAGCTTTCATCCACTATCAGACGGGTGCCATTTTTTTCGCACCATTCGGCCAACGCCAAGATATCCTTTTTAGGAATAAAGTTACCTGACGGATTGTCCGGATTAATCAACAGCAGATTGTCCGCATGATTCTTGCCGAAGAATTCCATCAAATCCTTGGCAGAATAGCGGTAATCGGCATTCTTCGGAACAAAGGTGACAAGGGTTTCCGGATTGCGGCGATTCGGGTACTCCTCGAACGTGGGACGGGTCACGCCCAGCGTGCCGGGGAGATCTTCCATCAGGGCCTTAATCAGTTCGGCGGCACCGTTGCCGGGGATTACATATTCTTCCTTCACTCCCCAGCACTTGGAAGCAAGGAGCGTATTGACTTTCATGCCAGAAGGATATTCGCCAATAAGCGTCCTAAAATTGGCATTCATCTCGTCAATGATGCGGGAATTGCGGAAATACGGGTTCACCAGATAGCAGTAATCAAGCATCTTCGGGAAACGCCAGAATCCACCATAACGGCCGTAATACTTACGGAGAATATCCTTCTCTTCTGCAAAGAGGGCTTCGGCAATATCCAGGTCCTGCTTGTCGTCTATCTCGTACCACTTCTCGTTGGTGATGGGCAAAGCCTTGAGATCGCTCTTGCTCAAGAAAGAAATAATGCGCAAGACGTTCTCATAATACTCATTGTTGCCTACGGCCTTGCTGTATGCTTCCAAAAAGGGAACATATTTAGTACGTGAAAATTCCTTGCTAAACTTATATATATTGACAGTCTTGTAGTAACTATCTACTTCATCATAGCTAAATGCCGCCTTGGTTACAAAGTTGACAATATTGTTATCCCGGTCAATTTTAACCATGGTCCCGTCCATCCACGTTTCATACTTGGCCACCAACGCCAAGTTGGGGAACGGATTGTCCAGAAGGAGATCAAACATTCCGTCATCAAAGATCAGGTCACTTTCAATAAGGAGCGTGTCGTCTTCCTGAAGCTGTTCTTTTGCAAGCGCAAGAGAATAGATATTGTTCGTTTTGTCATATATCGGATTATTGACATACTCTATTTTCAGACCATCATGTTCGTTGCCAAGATAATCAATTAACTTTTGTCCTTCATAGCCAACGACGATGACCACTCTGTTCAACGACAACTTGCACAGTTGTCCAAGAAGCCGGTCAATTAGAGGAGTCCCATTTACAGGCACCATACACTTGGTATTGTTCCTAGTATATTCACCGAGTCTTTTGCCCATTCCCGCGGCAAGAATTATTGCTTGCATAATTGTGTTCCTTATTGTTGCTAATCTTCAATTCGATACGATGCGTTATGCCAATTACGTTTTTCTTTTGGAGGAAGATTCATCCAATTTTTCCCATAAACAATTTCGAGATATTTTACGGGATTCGCCGGTCCTGGAAAATAATGATTCTCGAACAAAATAGGTTTTGAAGGATAAACAATCTCATTTTCAAGCGGATTCCACCAAAAGATTCCATAACTATAATTTCGACTACCACAATTTCCAAACATTTTTGTCATCACCGAAAACAATGGATAAAAACATACTCTTTGAAAATAGTAAATCATCTTTGAAAGAACTTTCACCTTTCCCAACAAGAAATGATTATTAAACGCAGTTATTTTCTTCGAAAAAATAAAAAATGGCTTAATTACACCAGTTTGTTCCGTAAATATATCAATTTGCAATCCTCTATATTTCCGCATATTATGCATTGCAGAATTCTGTATATATTCAGACTTCAAATCTCGTAAAGACATCCAGGGGTACAAATAATTCGAGTCCGTCTTATGACAACACAAAACATACTGCGGGTGAGGATTATTCAAAAGATAACATGCAAGTTTTTTTTCATCTTTTTTTCCTATCACTACATCAATATCGTCATCCCAAGGAATAAACCCCCCATGTCTAACAGCGCCAAGAACATTCCCCGAATCAATCCGATATTCTATTCCCATTTTTTTACAAACAGAATCAAAATAGCAGAGCATATCCAATAGACGCAACTGGCATCTGCGTAAAATCGAACCATCTGGATTATATTCTTTTTTCAAGGATTCTGTTGTTTCACCTGTATTAAACTGCATATTCACCTTCTAAACAATATTGTTGGTCTCGTGATTGTTGTGCTGCGGTCATTAGTAAAAGTGTTATCAGAGGATGCATACTTACATTATACATTATTCCAAAAATTATCAACATCAGAAAAATCGCTTGATCCTGTACTTTTTTCCGGTATTTTCTCATAAAGTAAATCATAATATAATAATATAGCACAAATCCCAAAACACCCATTCCCAACAACAACTCAGCGGGGTCGCACTCAACCGACCACGTTTCCGTTTGTTGAGCTTTATTCAGAGAAAACACTTGCTTATATGTTTCCGTAAGAATATAAGCATTACCTCCAGCACGAGTGCCAACACCAAACAATTGATTAAAAACAGGCATTTCAATAGAAGCCTTAACAGCCGTAGGAAAATACATTATATGCCTATCCGTTCCATCCCCATGTTCGCTCCCTATTATTGAAACCAACCGTGAACCAATTTTATCAACTTGGTTTTCTACAAATACATTATTATTATAGAGCCAAACCGAGAAAAAGACAAAAGCAAAAGAAACAAAAAAACCAGAAATTGCTTTTTTGAAATTGATTTTCAACACACCCGTTTTACACTTTTCGTAAAAAAAGAATATAACAATTGAAACAATTCCAACGCGAGACATTGCAGCAACAGTTCCTATGAAAAAAAGATATTTCCAAAATTTTGATTCAACCAAGATGAATCCAATCACCAGCAACAAAGACAAAAAAGCCGGATCATGGTTCAAGCCCGTGGGCCGAATTGCAATAGATAAAGAATCATTATACCAAGCAGTCCATTCTCGACTACCTAAAAAGCCGTGGAGAACATCAATAAAAAAGAATCTATTAAAGTCAAAACGGAATATATACCACGCAATGAATTGGACAATGCTCCATACACAATTGATTTTCGCTACAATCATGACGAATCTTTTCATCTTGTCAAAAATATTCCTTTCGCCGCCAAGCATAAATAGTATCGGTATATGAAAAAACAATGTCTGGGCAATATTCAGCAACAACAATGTTTTATAGCCTTTCAACGGAGAGTCCGTAACAACAAAATTGAGGAAACTCGACACAAGAACAAGACCAAACCAAGTCAAAAGCATTTTTTTTTCTTTATTTAGCCGTACTTTCAATTTCTTCAAACGAAATAACAGAAACAACTCCAATGGAACCAGCGCGATTTTAGCAAAAGACACGCCAAAAACTTGTGCACCAATCATACAAGATGCAAGAACAGCAAAAAAAAGAAAAACCTCAATATTTATTTTACTATCAACCATTATTTCACAAAAAGAATTACAACATTTCATCAAACAAAAACGACAAATCTATTCAACAGTCACTATTACACTTTTCAACATCAATCACAAATTAATTCAACCACGAGATGCCAGTCATTCCCTTAAGAGCGTCACGCATTCCGCTATAAAAGGCTTTCCACTCACTACGCCCTTTCAAGGCAAGCATCAACATCCGCATAGTTCGCGACATGAGAGTAAATATATATGCCGTGGGATAGAAAAAAGATTTATATTTTCTCAAAATCAAAATCCGATTGCGCGTATTGTAATAAATACTGAACGCAGATTGCCTATCTCCGCTAGATTTTCCAACTTTGTGGTATAGTTTAGCCTCGGGAACAACCATTAGGCTGATCCCATTCTGAATCAATCGGATACTATAATCAGTGTCTTCATGATACATGAAATACAATTCATCTAAAAGGCCAATGGATTCCCATATATCTCTATGCATTAGAAAACAGCACCCAGTCAAAAAAGAACACCGAAAACATCCATCTTTTTCTTTATCGAAATGTTCAGGATTTCCTTTGATTTTATTTACCTCCCCCCCACCAAACCAAATTTTTTGAGGAGAAGAATAATAATACATAAAAGGAGCAACAGCACAATCTCTAGCAGCATGTTGCAGCAACTTTTCAAACATATTCCTTTCTATAATGGTATCGTTATTCAGCAAAGCAATGTATTTAAATTTATTTTCTAAAGCCCACTTTATCCCCACATTATTGCCTCCAGCAAATCCAAGATTTTGTTCAGATCGGAAGGTCTGTACGTCCGGAAACAATTCATTTATGGCCAACGATTCATTTTGTTTTGACGCATTGTCGACAACAACAATTTTTGATTTCACCGAAGATTGCTTGATACTGCGAATGCATTCAATTGTATCAGAAAGCCCATTATAATTCACAAGAATTACAACCAATTCGCTTTCTTTGTTATTTTCTAAATCTAGCATAACATACCTTTTTTCTAAATTCGTTTTCACAATCAGCAATCTTTAATCCTGCAATAGCAAACACTCTCTCAATTTCACGGCACTTTTTTCCCAACTATATTTTTCCAACACCGGAATCGCAGTAGCCACTGTTTTTTTTAGTATAGTATTTAAATCAATTTCAGTATTATTAGGATCAATGTAATGTACAGATTCTCCAAAAATTTCACGCATTACCGGAATGTCAGAAACAACAACAGGACACCCCGCACTCAAAGCCTCAAGAGGAGGGATGCCAAAGCCTTCATAAAAAGAAGGAAAAAGAAATGCTTTACAATCTTGCATTAAAGATCTAACATCCGAATCGTTCAAATAGCCGAGAAAACGGACATTAGATGGAATAAACATATCTATTTTTCCAAATATTCGGCCATAAGAAGACCCTGATATTGCAAATGTTTCTGAAGGATGCTTAGTTGCATACTCATATATCCACTTTAAATTTTTATGCGGAGCTTTGGTGCCAAGAGAAAAAAAGAAATTTTTATTTTCAAGATTATATTTTGCTGCAGCACATTCATTCGCCTTGTTTTTTTCTACATGTTGCCATCCATTTCCAATATTAACAATCTTAGATTGGGGAATCTTGTATACCGCCGCTAATTCATTTTTCGAAAAATCAGAAACCGTAAATATTTTTTTTGCACGCTTCGCACACACCCAATGAATAAGTTTGTACCAAACCACAATTCTTTTCGTAAACCATTGGGGATTCTTCTCCACATTCGCGTCATGGATCATTACGTAATCTGGTTTTAAAAAAGGGCCCGTATGACACAAATGCAATGCGGGAATTTTCATTTTTACCGACAATAACGGAATTTTTATCTGGTCAAAAAAAATCGAGGCCGGCGTATTTGTCTGTAAAACTTTAATATTCTGAAACTTAGGAATGTCAATTGCATTTGCAGGAGCAACAAGTAAAAAATCCCCTTCAGAACTTATTTGATCCAACGCATTCAATAGTTCACGAGCAACCCGTTGGACACCAGTTGTTCTTTGTGCAAGAAATTTTCCATTAACAAGAAATTTACTCATGCAAAAAAGCCTTATGACAGAGCCCAGCCCCACTTGTTAAAATATTTCACAAGCGACATAGCGTGGATTCGCATCAACTTAAAACTGCTATGGCTAGCTTTTTCCCATTTATGCACAACCTTTACAACAGGATGTACCACGACCTTGTTTGTTTTCCTTATCGTGCGGCATAAATCAGCATCTTCGGCATACATAAAATATCGATCATCAAATCCATTTATCGCCTTGAAAATATTCGTTCTCACAACAAGAAACGATCCCTGGATAAACGGACATTCAAAATCCTTCGATTTGTCAACATCTTCCATCGTATGGTAATCAATCCGCTTGCGGAATGGAGGTATGTGGACATAGCGACACAACAAATCAAAAAGCGTCAAATCTCGCCGATATACCCGCAATACGTTGTTGTATTCATCCGTCAAAACAGGGGCGGTCATCCCTACATCTTCGTTTTTTTGCAAAAAATCAACTAATGGAGAGAAGGCGTCCGAAAATAATACGATATCGGGATTTACGATTGCATGATATTCCGAATTCAGTAGCGGAATGACAAAATTATGCCCCTTGCCAAAGCCAAGATTTTTCTTGGTATCGACGTAAGTAACATCTTCATACTTAGAAAGAGATTGCAAAAAAGACTGCTTATAATGGTTATCATCAGCATAACGGCTGTTGTCTATGATATAGATTCTTTTTGAGATAGACTTATCTGTAAACCGCTCTATCGAATCGATCGCCAACGACACATCATCGTACTTTTTGTAGACTACTATTGAAATGGACAATTTTACGGAGACTTCCATGATACAGTTTCCTTCTAAATCGTGTTTTGAGCCCGCTGTTCTAACCGCCCCCCCCCTTCCCCAGTATACGGGGAACTGCGGGGTGCGGTCCGGCAAACAAAAAGTCACTAGTCAACGTCATCGCGAGGGTCTCGTCCGTTCAATGTGCGCCAATCCGTGATATCCGTTACCACAAATTGCGTAATTGCGTATGAATTTAGAAAATTACGGAATTGTTACAAGGGGGTTACACGATATATGGCAGGGGAAAAGTGGAAATTTGGACGAGAAAAGCCCCCACCCTAAAAAAACGCCACGTACCTCTTGACAAACGTCGGTCAAAAAACTATATTAGTGCACAAGTGAGCAGTTTACGTAAATCTGGCCAGTTGCGACGGAGAGCTATTGACGCATGGGCTGCGGGAATGTATTTTTGATTGTTGAGGTAAATATGGCCGA
>Ga0310691_10005914_pt1 | contig 13208 bp, 16 predicted proteins | sample 176DNAGHGlowgp2_FD_203887 | JGI IMG/M metagenome (GOLD analysis project Ga0310691, IMG submission 203887) | Sheep rumen microbial communities from Palmerston North, Manawatu-Wanganui, New Zealand - 1766 DNA GHGlow gp2 (v2) (version 2) | ecosystem: Host-associated > Mammals > Digestive system >... | reverse complement strand
ACTCTTCTTAACCCAATATAATCCTTTTTTGGTATTAACTTCACTTCCATTATCCAAAAAATAATAAATGCCTAATGCTCTTTCTCCTAATGGACAACCATTATGGGCGGATTTATAAAAATAAGAAAAAGCTTTAATAGGATCTTTTTTTCTATCTAGACCTAAATCAAATAATGACCCCAATAAGAATTGGATTTCTCCATCATTAGAATCTTCTTGACCAACAAGAAGCTTTCCTAATTCTTCATATTGTTTTGAATCATATAATTCAAATGCTCTTTTATTTAAATAATTCATAAAAGAATACTAACAAAATGTTTATAAAAATAAAAGGACTGACACTATTGTATCAATCCTATGTTTCTAAGTTGACAACAACTTCTTTTTTTATAACAATAAATTCATTAATCGACAATTGGACTTTGAAATGCATTCATTCATCGACAATTGGAGACATCATCGATTGTCGAGACACGTACGTTAAAATACGTGTTTTTTATTACTTTTTTGAAGCTTTTTAACATATTGACTATTTCTTGGACGCCTGGTTGAGAGTCGTCATAGTTTCTGCTATCTCACTTGGAGATGATCCAGTAATGTACATCGAATAAACAAGCCTTACAATTTCGGCTTCTTCTTCCACCACTATATATCTGTCCGGTTTATCTGGATCGACCCGATAGCCAAATAATCTAGGTGTTAAGAAATTACCCCTAGCAAATCTATTGTCAATAGACCAGTTCATTATTTCACTTTTAGTATGAGATTCTTCCTGAGCAAAAATGGCTAAGATATTAAGCATTACGTCAGAAGAATTATCGCCAGTATCAATTCCTTCGCTTTCAAAGAATACTCTTACTGGTGGTTTTAGGCTTTTAAGTTCTCTAACCGTTTCGATACAAACAACAACATTTCTAGAAAATCTAGAAACCGACTTAGTTACAATCAAATCAATTTTGCCTAATCGACAATCATTAATCATGCGAATAAATTCATCGCGGTGCTTTAAAGATGTGCCAGATATGCCTTCATCAGCATAAATGCCTACCATCTCCCAATTCTCGTGATTGCCGATATATTCTTCGTAATATAACTTTTGCAATTCAAAAGAAGAAGTCTGTTCTATGTTGTCGGTCGATACACGGCAATAGGCCGCAACCCTTAATTTTGTTGTTGTGTCACGGATAGATATAGGTTCAGCGGCTTTGATAACCACTATTTTATCGGCTCTATAGCCTTTTTGCCTATCACGTACCTTTTGTTTTTCTTCTTCTGTTGCCATTTATATTCTCTTCCAGATTAAAAGTTCTTGTAGTTAGATTCAAAGTCAAAAAGCAATAGCGTTATTACGCGATTATTTCATACGAATTAGTCTAATTTTCCGACTAATTACTTGATATGCCTTCGCTATGTATTGATACATACATACAAAGCGTGTGCTAATCAGTCTGTTGTCGGCATTAAGCCGTATATTTTGGTTGACACTAAATATTTATTCTTTCAACTTATGGCAAGAAGGTCAGAAATACTATTTGATTGCGTCGGAAGCGCACAACCTCACATTTCAAAAGATTATGTTACAAAGATGTATTTTGCGCTTCCTCCATTAGAAGAGCAACAACGCATAGTTGATAAAATCAATTCCTTTGAGCCATTATTACAGGAATATGATTCATTTGAAAAGAAGTTAACTAAATTAGAAGAAGAATTTCCAGAAAAACTAAAGAAATCAATCCTTCAATATGCTATTGAAGGAAAATTAGTAAAACAAGATCCAAATGATGAACCGGCCTCAGTTCTTTTGGAACGAATCAAAGCAGAAAAAGAATCGCTTATAAAAGCTGGTAAAATTAAGCGCGATAAAACGGCATGGATATCAAGGTGACGATAAAAATTATTATGAGAACTTGCCATCTAGATGGGCCCTTGCTAGATTATCTGATTTGGGAACTTATAAGAAAGAAAAACGAAGCACAAGCTTCATTATGGTATTTACATTTACTAGAGGATGAAATATTCCTCTTTATTGTGATATGCCCGTGTTGTGACAATTGACCTAAAAACCTTGTCCATGTTGTGGCATTTAAGAGCATCAATTAAAATTTAGGGAACGTATTACAAAAATATTTTTATTTATGAATAAAAAATCAAAATTGATAAACGAAATTTAAAATTCGCTTTGATTTTTCAATTTTGAAAATCTAATTTAAAATTTAAATTTTTTCATTAATAATTTTAATTTCGAAATCGTTTTCGGTTTTTAAACAAACTGTAATAATATGGTTTTTATACCATATAGTTTTATTAAAAAATTTGTATCCGTTATATTCATGAGCTGAATTTAAAGGAAGCGAAGGAATATCTTTTAAGTTTAAAGAAATACCATTTCCAATCATTTTTCCAATCGCTTCTTTGTTTGTCCAAATTTCAAAAAACTTCTCATAACTATCAATATATTTTTGCTCTTCTAGATTCGTAACATTATTAATTAAAGACTTTTCTACATCTCTAATTTTTTCTATATCAATTCCAATATTAGTTTCGCTTTTTGCAAAACAAACAAGTCCTTTGGAATGAGAAATATTAAAATAAATATTTTCATTTAATGGCTTTCCATAATCATTTAAAAAATAATTTCCGATATATTTATTTTCAAATATTGCCGATGCAATTTTTTCTTTTTTTGAAATTTCAATTTTATAATTCTCAATTTCTTCAAGATTGTTTTTATTAATGAATTTATAATTTTCTAATTCTTCTAAAGAAAATAAATTTGTATCAATGACATGAACTTCCACTATTTGCATAATTTTATTCCTTATTTAATTTGTTCATTTTCTTTTCTACTTCATTTAAGGTTTTAAAAAATCCCCAGGTTGCGACAGCTGGACCAACTAAAACAAATATGCCAAGAACATTCCGCCAAAACATATGTTTCCACGATGTATGTGGTTTAATATTTAGTTCGATAGCTTTCCTTTTTATATCTTCGCAAACTCTAGCCATCCAAATTAATGTGTAAATAAATAGTGTAGGTATTCCTAGAAGATAAGCAACAAAATATGGTTGAATTTTTTTCTTTAAAATATAGTTAAATTCCTTTTCTAAAGATAAAGGCATATAAAGCAAAAAGAAAATTCCTGCTGTACAGAAATCAATTGTTCCAAGCAAAAAACCAGGTCTATTTGTGTGTTTAAATTTCATAATTTTAAAAATAATCAAGATTTAGAAGGTTTTTCCTTCTTTTTTCCTAGCAATTCGTCAACTAAAGGTATTAATGGATTTAAGAATAATTCAACTAATAACAAATATAAATGGATCAATGCGTGATGTTCAGTTGGTTCAATAATTAGCATAATTGAAAAAACAATTACTGTTAATGATTCAACAAAACTTACAATTCGAGGAAGCCAAGCTTTAAGTTCTACAATTACTTCTTCAATTTCATATGCTTCTCTTAATATCGACCAAATTGCCCAAATAATACATACTGAAGTATAAGAAACATCAACAAAAGCAATTGTAAAAACTAATACGATTTCAATTGCTCCAAGATATATTTTCTTTTGATGAAGTATTTTGTGTCTTGAATATATAAGTTCAAAAAACAATTCTTCTAAAGCGTAAAGCAACATTAAAGTTGCTATAAAATATTTTAAATGTTCAATTAAATAATCTCTAAAAATAGCGACAATAATCGCAAATATTATATATGCAACAAATTTAAAAAAATAATATTTAATATGGCTAACTTCTTTTTCTTCTTTCATCTTAATAATTATTTTACAAGGAAATAAGAATTCTTAAAAGATAATATAAAAGAATAAACAAAATCTTAATATACGTATAAGTATTCGCCAACCCACATCAGTATTGCACCAGTTAAAACAACAAGATGCCAAATAAAGTGAGCTACAGGTTTATGTTTTAAGGCCGCAAAAGGAATCATTCCTAAAGTATAAACAACTCCTCCACCTAAAATCCAAAGTGCTAAATATAAATCTTGTGTAAACCAAGAAGGTAAAAACATAATTCCACTCCACCCTACTACAAAATAAAGAGTGAAATGTAGCCATTTAATTCTTCCCGGACCAAAAACTCCTACAAAAGTAATTCCTAAAGCAATAAAAGCCCATTGAATTATAAACAAGGCTAATCCCCGTTCTAATCCCCACATCTTTTCAGGCATATAAATTAGAAATAGACCAGCAAAGGTACCGCCGATTTGTAAATAAATAGATGAATAATCAAATCTTCTAAAAATTCTTTTTACTTTGCTTCCGCCTTTAAAAGCGTGATATAAACAAGAAAATCCCATTTGTAATATGAAGCAAACACCATAAATTATTGCTGCTGTTAAACTTAATGCAGAATCAGCTTTTAAAATCATCAAGACAAGAAATAGGGCACCTAAAAGCGCTCCAACTCCGTGCGATACTGAATTTCCTATTTCTTCTAATGTGTTTCTTCTAGGAGCATCATTGAGTAATCTATTCCTCTTCTTCTTTTCAATTTTTAATCTAAATTTTTCTGCATCAAGAGGTTTCTTTAAAATCAATTTATTAAGAATGTATTCGTCTTTTAAATCTTCTAGCTCTATTCGTTTTTCTTCTTTAATTCGCTCTTTATCTTCAATATATTTCTTTTCTAAATCGCTATACTCTTTTTTCATTTCTTTGTAATCCATAATTTTTACCTTGCAATTAAGATAATCTTAGCACTATTAAAATATTTTAAAAGCCATAGCAACTGCTATGGCCTGACTAGAGATTAACCTTAATTATTTAGATTCTTCTTGGGCACTAGTTCCTGAAAAATCTAAAACTACTTTTTCTTTGGCTTGTTCTTGCTCTCTCATTGCCTTTAAACGTTGCTCACGTCTAGATGTTCTTTCTTTTTCACGATCATCGTCTTTACTTGAAAAAGATAATGATAATGCAACAATAAGAGCACCAAGGACAAGAGTCATAGCTCCAAACCAAGTAAATCCAATCCCACCCATCATTTCTTTCATTGAAGAGTTTGGTGTGGTAAGAATTGAGTTATTAATTCCAGCGTAATCATCAATCAATCCTAAAACAAGGAATGTTAAAGCGTTAGCAGCAATTGCCAAACCAAGAATGAACCAAACAAATTGTTTAATTGAAAATGGTCCAACTTTCTTTTCTTCTTTATTTTGCTTAAATTCTGCCATTTTAAATCCTAACTATTCAGCTTTAGGTGTTTCTTGTTGAGCTTGTTGAGCTTTTTGTGTGTCTGCAACTAGCTCTTGTAATAAAGGTGTGTAATTCTCTCTCCAATTTGCTTCTGAATCTTTAACTAAATCAGCAATTTTAACGTTTACATCGTTAAAGACGTCTGAGAAGTTCTTTCCTGCTGGAAGGTCTCTTCTACCATTCATCATTTCAACTTCAGCAAATAATGCATCAAGTGCTGTTGTGTAGAGGTTATCTTTACATGTAGCATTTGCTCTAACTGTATTTAAACCTTTAACTAAAGTATTTAAGTCGTTTTGAATGAAATTTGATTGTGGTGTTGGTTGACCTTGAGATTCTCTCATAACTTTGTTGAATTCTTCAAATTGTCTAACTAATTCACCTTGTAAAGCAAGCATAGCGACTGCTCTGTAGAATCTTTCATCAGCTTGTGCTAATTTTTCAACTCTATCTTCTAATTGATTATTTTGTCTTGCGAAATTGATATGTAAATTAATAATTGAATTTAATTCTTCGTGTAGTGGAATAACGTTTTCAAAAATCTTAACATTTTGAGCGTGGTCGACTCTTAAAGTTCCATCAGCAGCTTTTTTAACAACTGTTGAATTGTCACTGTAGAAATCTTCACCAAATTGTTCTAATTTCTTCTTAAGATCTTCAGCTTTTTCTCCGTTTTGATCTAAGAAAACTTTTAAAGGTGTGTTAAGTTTTGGTTCGTTAACAATACCATTTCTCTTGTAATCATAAAAATTAACTTCGTAGCTATCCTTAGGAATTGTGTATTCCAAAGTGTCTCTGACTAATGAATTGTAATAAATAAGTGATACTATAACTCTACTAATTGTTTCCATATTTGTTCTCCTAACTTTAATATCATACTATTTTTCGAAAATATATCTAGATAAATCTTCAAATTTATCTATGGTGTATTTTGCGTATTTACTAACTGTTTTTGGGCTATGACCCATGCAGAAACTGTTTTCGTGAAACTCTTTAAACATTGAAATATCGTTTCCGCTATCGCCGACAACATATAAATCTTTTTCTTCCCATCCTTGCTTATTAAGTAAAAATTTAAGGGCTACATTTTTTGAACAGCCTCTTGGAGTAATTTCAACAACGTTACCACTCCAATTTGCCTCAATGTTGTCATTCATATTTCGTAGAATTTTTGTAACTTTACTAGCTTTGTCTCTCATTTTCTTTCCTAAGCCAAAAAAGAACATAAATTTGTAGATTTTTCCGTTTTTGAGTTGTTCTTCAAATAAGTCTTCACCAACATGCAAATCTTCAGCGTATACTTTTTGACTTTTGTAGTACCAAATGTAGATTTGTCTAACTAATTTAGATTTTGACCTTAGATGAACAAATAATCCTTTTTCTGTCATCAAGAAGACGCCAGGATTTTTATATTCTTGGCCAATATCGTTAATGAGTTCAGAAGCATCTTTGTTATTTAGCGTGTTTTCAAAAATAACGTTTTTCCCATCAAAAACACATGCCCCATTATATGAGACAACAGCAGTTTCTCTGTCGATTTTTCTTATTACCTTTTGACAATATTTGAAACTTCTTCCGGAAATCAAAATTAATTTTCCTCCGTTATCGACAAACGATTGGAGGAAGAATAAATTTGGTTTATAAATCATTTCTTTTTTGTCTTTTGGATAAAAAAGTGTTCCATCTAAATCTGTTGCAATAATCTTACTCATAATTTACATAATAAATTATATTTATTATCTATAAAAAATTCAATTAAAGTTTTATGGGTTAATAACAAAATGTCATTCTTTTGAAATATTAAGGTTTTGCAGGGTTTTTCATAAATAAAAGCGCTTTTTCAGCGCTTTTATATATTAGATTTGCTAATTGCTATTTAATATCGATTTCTGTGTCAGCTTGGATTAGACCATAACCGCCATCTTCTCTTTTATAAACGACAGACATTTTTTCATCATCTGTATCAAGGTATAAATAGAAATTATGTCCAATGGATTCCATTTCAATAATTGCGTTTTCCATTGTAATTGGTCTGACTTTAACTGTTTTTGTTCTAACAGTAGTAGCTTTGTCCTCTTGTTGCTTTTCTTCTTGGATAGCTTCAAAAATTAATGATTTGCCAATGCCTTCGTGTTCATAACGTCTCTTGAGTTGAGTTTTAAGTTTTCTTAATTGTCCAGTAAGTTTATCAACTGCTTGATCGACTGCTGAATAGAGATCTTTATTCTTAACTTCTGCTCTAAATGTTGTATCTTTAGAGAAGATTGTTACTTCCACCTTTGCTTCGTCGCTCCCCCTGTAGAATCTAAAAACTACTCTACATAGAACTTCTTCACTTTGACGGAAATATTTGTCAAGTTTCGAAAGTTTTTTGGTTATAGCAGAATTAATTGAATCTGTTACTTCAATATTTCTACCAACAATTTGATATTTCATATTGTTTCCTCCTTATATCTTTCTACTTTAATTATAAACTGAAATTAGAATTTCTTATATCAAATTAAAGATATTTTTTAATTTCTTCTACTTTATCAAGTTTTTCCCAAGGTAAATCTAAATCTGGTCTTCCAAAATGACCATATCTAGCAGTATCTTCGTATTTAAATGATGGTTTTCTCAAATTAAAATTATGAATAATTGCACCTGGTCTAGCATCAAATACTTTATTAATAATTTCTAGAATTTTTTCATCACTATATTTACTTGTTTTAAATGTGGAAATTGAAATTGATAATGGGTCACTTTTTCCAATTGCATAACTTAATTGAATTTCTAATCTTTTTGCAATTCCAGCTGCTACTAAGTTCTTTGCCATATATCTAGCATAATAAGCTGCACTTCTATCAACTTTTGAAGGATCTTTTCCACTAAAAGCACCACCACCATGTCTAGCAGAACCGCCATAAGAATCGACTATTATCTTTCTTCCAGTTAATCCAGTATCTCCTTTTGGACCGCCAATAACAAATCTTCCCGTTGGATTAATTAATACTTTAAAATCAGTATTAAGATTAAACGATTTAGCAACTGGTTTCATGATGTTTTCGATAATATATTTTTTAAACTTTTCTTCATTTATATCTTCATCATGTTGAACACTCATTAAAATTGTTTTAATTTGTGGATTTTCGTTTGTGTAATCGATTGTAACTTGTGACTTCATATCTGGTCTTGCCCCAACAAATTCGCCGCTCTTTCTTAATTGAGAAGCAACACGAACTAATTTATGGGCAATACAAATTGGTAAAGGCATATATCCTTCACTTTCATCACTTGCATAACCAAACATAATTCCTTGATCACCAGCACCAGTTTTTAAATAATTTTTATTTTTAACGCCCCTACGAATGTCTGTACTTTGAGTATGAATCAAATTTTTAATTGTAACTGTCTTATAATTAAAGCCATATTCGTCTTTATCATATCCAATATCTTTAATTACTCTTCTTGCGACTTCTTTGTAATCAACTTTTGCTGATGTTTTAATTTCTCCTCCAATTAAAAGAAAATTTTCTGTTGCATAGCACTCACACGCTACAAAAGCTTCGCTATCTTCTTTTAATACTGCATCTAAAATCGCATCACTAACTTGATCGCACAACTTATCTGGATGTCCTTCAGATACAGATTCACTTGTAAACAAAATTTCAGGTCTAATCATAAATTTACCTCACATATAAATAAAAGACTTCCCACATTATGGAAAGCCTTGATAATTTACTTTCGCTTATCGTTCAAGATGTGGGCATCTTGCTGTTAAGAAGCACTTACTACTTTGTAGAGTTGCTATCACGATTTTTCACTTAACGTTTCGTGAATTCTTGATAAGTGTAAATAGTTTAGTTTTTTTGACATTCTTTTTCAAGCGATTAGAAGACAAAATTTCAAATTTTGAAAACAATTATCCAAAATCTATTTTGAAAATTAGTTTTTTGAAAAAGGAATTTTACATCAAAAACCTCGCAAATCTCAAATATTTTATGCATTTAAAGGATATTTTCAAAATTTCTTTATTAATATTTCTAATATTTAAAATTTAATTCAAATAATAAAAATGATAAAATTTTTCTATGAAAATTAATATCTATCCTATTTATTCACCACTACATGATGAATCATTTTTAAAAGAGCAAACCAATGATTTAATTAGTTATCTTTCTAATGAAAATGATTTAGAAATTTCGTTATGCAAAATCGAAAATCTATACGATGCTAACTTATCTTTAATTCTTGTAGAAAGTGGTGGCAGCGAACACTATTTCAAGCAAGTTCAAGATAAGTTAAAAGAACCAATATATCTTTTAACCTTTGGCAATAATAATTCACTTGCAGCATCGTTAGAAATACTTACATATATTCAAAACAATAATAAAAAAGGTGAAATCTTACATGGCAGTAATAGATACATAAAAGAAAGAATAATGTCTCTTTTGGAGGAAAACCATGCTTAGGTTAGGTGTTATAGGTCATCCTTCAGACTGGTTAATTGCAAGCGATGTCAAATATTCAGAAGCTAAGTCAATTTTTAGTATGAATTTAATTGACATTGATATCCAAGAATTAATAGATTTAATTCCAACAATTAAAGAAGATTTAGATCCAAATAAATTTAGTGAAAAGTTCGATTATAATGAACTAAATAAAGCTTATAAAATCTATCTAGCTTTAAAGAAAATTACTGAAGACTACATTTTAGATGGTTTGACTGTTAGATGTTTCGATTTGCTTTCAACCGTTCAAAGTACTTCTTGTTTAGCTTTTGCTTTACTTAATGCAGAAGGTATTATTGCAACTTGTGAAGGCGATATTCCTTCTTTAATAAGTATGATGCTAGTCAAGAAATATGTTGGCTCTCCTTCTTTTCAAGCTAACCCATCAAAAATAGAAATTGAAAAGAACGAAATTATCTTTGCTCATTGCACCATCCCATTAAATATGTGTGAATCTTTTAAGTTTGATACACATTATGAAAGTGGCATTGGAGTAGGAATTAAAGGCGAGATGAAACATGATCAAGTTTATATTTTTAGAATTTCAAACGATTTAACTAGATATGTTCTATTAAAAGGAAAAATTGATGAAAACCTTAATTTACCAAATCTTTGTCGAACACAAATTAGAATCACTTTAGATAAAACAAATAGTGTTAATTATTTTTTAACAAAGCCTCTTGGTAATCACCATTTAATCTTTTATTCAAATAATATTAAAGATTTGCAGGCTTTTTTGAAAAATTCTGGATTAAAAGAAATAAAATAGAGCTTCATTTTAAAGCTCTATTTTTTAAGATTAAGAATTTCTTCAATTCCTATTGCTAATTGATCAGGGCAACTTGTTCCTCTTCCTCTACAGTCTGTACCAATAAGTGTGTCGTGCACATCTTTTAAGGTTCTTCCTTTACAAAGCTTAGCAACACCTTGTGTATTTCCTGGACACCCTCCAAAAAATTCTATTTCATCAATAATTTGGCTTTCGTCATCGTAAACAATTTTTATTGCTCTTGAACAAGTTCCTTTACAAATGTGAGTGTAAGTTTGTTGCATTAGAATTTAACAATTTCTCCGTAAACTTCACCAAATGCATTTGCAGCATTACATTCATCTGTATCGATATGCATTGCTAAAGCATATGATGGGCTGACTCTTACAACAGTATCACCAAAGATAACGTCTCTTCCGTTACCTGTAGCAACTTTAACAGCGACAATTTGTCCATTTTCAACACAAAATTCTTTTGCATCTTCTGGTGTCATATGAATATGACGTTTTGCAATAATACATCCTTGAGAAAGTTCAATTGAATTGCCGTTTTCTGGATTGATGATTGTAATTGGAGCGCTACCATTTAAATCACCACTTTCTCTAACAGGAGCTTTTACACCAAGTTGTCTTGCTTCTGTAGCACTAACTTCGACTTGGCATTCTTTTCTTACTGGTCCAAGAATTGAAGCTGATAATTCACTTTTTGGTCCTTTAATGATTAATTTTGTGTTTGAAGCAAATTGACCTGGTTGAGAAAGCATTTTCTTAACAGTTAATTGATAGCCTTCACCACAAAGAACTTCTAATGCTTCTTGAGTAACATGAATATGTCTTGCGCTTGTTTCTACTAAAATTTTTGCCATTTTAATTCCCCTTTTTAATCTTATTAATATTACCACTTACAATTATGAAAATGAAATAGTTTACTTTATAAGTAAAAGAAATTAAAATTAAAAAGATAAATATGGAAAACACTAAGATTACTAAAGAGGAGATTATTAATCTCATAAAGACAAGAGATTTCTCTAAAATCAGAGAAATTTTTGAAGAGTATCCAAATATCGATATTGCTGATGCTTTAAATGAATTAGACGTTGAAGATGGCGATGAATTCAAATATGTTGGATATCTTTTTAAAGTTGTTAAACCATCTTATACAAGTGAAGTTTTTAGTGAACTAGATGATGACCATAAAGAAGGCTTAATTAGGATTTTTACTGATAAAGAAATCGCAACAATCTTTGAAGACATTAATAACGATGATATCGCTGATTTTCTTGAAGAATTACCAGCAAATTTAACTCAAAAAGTTCTCAAAAACATAAATGCTGAAGATAGAAAACAGGTTAATAGATTGTTAGGTTATAAAGAAGATTCTGCTGGTTCAATTATGACCACTGAGTATTTAACTCTTCTTGATACAGATACAGTTGATCATGCTTTAAAAATTATTAGAGCAACAGGAAAAAGCGCTGAAACTATTTACACTCTTTTCGTAAGAAACATTAAGTGGGATCTTGTTGGCGTTTTAAATTTAGATGATTTAATTTTTGCAAAAGATGAAGAAAAACTAATCGATGTTTGTGAAACAAATTTCCAGACAGTTAACGTAAATACCGACCAAGAAGAGGTCGCACAACTCTTTAAACGTTATGATTTAAACGCAATTGCTGTTACAAATGAAGATAACAAATTAACTGGTATTATCACAATCGACGATATCATTGATGTTATCGAGCAAGAAACAACTGAAGATATTGAAGCTATGGCTCAAGTTACTCCTTTAGAGAACTCATATACAGAAACTCCAATTTTTAGATTGGTTATAAAATGTATCCCATGGCTTATTGTTTTACTTGTTGTAAGTATTGGCGCTATCGCGCTTCAAAACCAATTTCAACCAATTGTTGCAATTTTAACTGTTGTTTCAATTTTCTTAACACTTATTTGTGATACAGGCGGAAATTCTGGTTCTCAATCTTCTACTCTTATGATTCGTGGATTATCAACAGGTGATTTTGAATTAAAAGATTATTGGAGAATTATTGGAAAAGAAACGCTTGCTTCTATTTTTATAGGATTAATAGTTGGTGGTTTTGCGTTTGGATGGATTATGTTCTTATTTGCTGTAGGTATTGTTGAAATACCAGCTGATAATCCTCAAGGAATCGCTACTGGAGTTTCAACATGGTTAATTTTAAGTACAATTGTTGCTATTACTTTATTTTTAACTATTGTTATCTCTAAATTCATTGGTGCATCACTACCATTTATATTAACTAAACTTAAAATGGATCCTGCTGTTATAGCAAGTCCACTTATCTCAACAATTAGTGATTTAGTCTCACTTGGATTATATTTTGGATTACTTTATATCTTCCTTGCAACTGGAACCTTCGGCATTCCAAACCCTTTTTAATATCAATTTAGCTTAATTAGATTACTTATTGAATTTATTTTCCTTCTTTGATAATATAAATAGGCACTGCGCGAGTGGCGGAACTGGTAGACGCGTACGTTTGAGGGGCGTATAGGTTTGTCCTGTGTGAGTTCGATTCTCATCCCGCGCACCAAAATTAATGAAATTTCCCCCAAAATTTTGCACAATCGGGTAAAATGAAATGGAGGATTTTTTTATGGAACTAACTCTAGATGAAAAACTTGAATGTGTCTTGCTTCATCTCAATGACAATTTACCTCTTCACACGATTTCAAAAGAAAGAGGAATTGG
>Ga0310691_10005913_pt1 | contig 13208 bp, 14 predicted proteins | sample 176DNAGHGlowgp2_FD_203887 | JGI IMG/M metagenome (GOLD analysis project Ga0310691, IMG submission 203887) | Sheep rumen microbial communities from Palmerston North, Manawatu-Wanganui, New Zealand - 1766 DNA GHGlow gp2 (v2) (version 2) | ecosystem: Host-associated > Mammals > Digestive system >... | reverse complement strand
CGTAGTCCGCCTCGTTCTCCGTCTTCGACGGCAGGCGCATCATGCCATAGCCTAAGAGCGACACCTTGTCGCCCGACGTGGGGTTGGTGCGGTACGTCATCTTGCCCACGGGGGGCTCTACTTGTTGCTTGTATTCACTGACGGCCTTCGTCTCGCTCTTAGCCTTACAGCCCGACAGGACGGCAGCCGTAGCTACGGTGCCTCCCCCCATCAGCTTCAGGAACGAACGACGTGATATATTATTGGTCTTCATAACTCTTCACTCTTCACTCTAAATTCTTCACTCTTCACTCTCTAGACTTCCCTATGCACTTCGTGTCCTTCAACGTAGATGGCCGAGAAGGGACGTGCCGGACACAGGTTCTCGCAGGCGCCACAGCCTATGCAGCGGGCCTCGTTGACGGCGGGGACGTAGGGCGACGACTCGTCGTCGGGGTCGGAGGGTACCATCTCGATGGCACCTTGCGGACAGTGGCGTGCACAGTTGCCGCACGACACACCGTCGGTGAGCGGTATGCAGTTCTTACGTATCCATACGGCATGCCCTATCTGCGTGGAGGCCTTCACCTCGACGGCAATGGGTTTGATGGCACCGGCGGGACACACCTCAGAGCAGCGCGTACACTCCGGGCGGCAGTAGCCGCGCTCGTACGACATGACAGGCTGCATCAGGTGCATCAGGTCGTCGGAGGGGCGCAGCACCTGGTTGGGACATTCCGAGATGCACAGCTGGCACCCCGTGCAGTGCGTCTGGAGGTTCTTCTGTGACAGCGAGCCCGGAGGCGACAGGGGAGTCTGGCGCTCGGGGGCTACCTTGTCTGCTATCTCGGCCAGACCCCCGTCCATAATCTTGTCCTTCTGCTGGGCCAGCGCTGCCGTGGTAAGCAGGGCCGACGAGAGCAGGAACGAACGGCGGGAGGGGTCGTCGGGCGAATCCTGATGATCCTGATTGCTCTGATCACTCTGATGACTCTGATTCCCCCTTCCATACTTCAGCGCTCCGAACTTGCAGCTCTCTATGCAGTCGCCGCAGACCACACAGCGGGTGGCGTCGACGGTATGTGTCTTGAAGTCGATGCATGAGGCCTTACAGTTCTTGGTGCACAGCGAGCAGTTCTTGCACTTGGCGGCATCGAAGCGCACCTTCAGCCACGAGAACTTAGCAAAGATGCTGAGCACGGTACCTACGGGACAGATGGTGTTACACCAGGTGCGTCCGTTCCTCCACGCCAGCACCGCCAGTAGCACCAGCGTCACGGCAGCAATGCCGAGCGAGATGGCTGAGCGCATCCATACGTCGCTATGGTAGAAGGCATAGCTGTCGTAGTGTTCGGCAATGGAGGCCAGCACATTGTTGCCGGCTACGTAGACGGGCTGCAGCAGATTGGTGGCGATGCGCCCGAAGGCGGAGTAGGGGGCCAGCAGCTGTGCCAGCGAGCCAAAGCCCCGCACCAGGGCGATGAGGAAGACGGTGAAGACGGCCCAGCGTAGTGGCGTAAGCGCCTTCGAATAGGTGTAGCGGTTCTTCTTGACCCGCTTGCCCAGCCATCCGAAGAGGTCCTGCATGATGCCCAGCGGGCAGATGACCGAACAGTAGATGCGTCCGAAGACGAGCGTCAGCAGCACCAGCGCCGCGACGACCACCACGTTGAGGGCCAGCACCGCCTCAAGCAGCTGTATCTTAGCCATCCACGAAAGGAAGGCATGGGCCGTCCCGGTGAAGTCGAGGAACAGCCACGTGAGTCCAATGAACATCACCGTAGCCATGGTAATTCTGATTTTCCTTAGTGTCATAAAGTATCTTGTTCGTTTCGTTTAGTTATTCTTACAATCCAGATGCTCACCTCGTACAGCAGGTAGATGGGCAGTGCCACCACGAAGAGGGTGAAGACGTCGGTGGTAGGCGTAATGATGGCCGCCACCACCAGGATGGCCACCACGGCATGTCGGCGGTAGACGCTCATCCATCGGTCGGTGAGCAGTCCCATCCGTCCCATCAGGGCACAAACCACGGGCAGTTCGAAGACGATGCCCATCACGAGACTCATGCCTAACAGTGTGTCCATATACGATTGCAGCGTCAGCATGTTGGCCACGTCTGCGCTGACCTGATAGGTGCCTAAGAAACGTACCGTCAGTGGGAATACTACAAAGTAGTTTGCCAGTGTCCCTACGATGAACATGACATAGGCTGCGCCTACGATGCTGACGGCATAGCGTCGCTCGCCCTCGTATAGCGCTGGCGACACAAAGCGGAACAGCTCGAACAGCACGTACGGCGAGGCTGTCAGCAGCCCGGCATAGAGGGCCGTCCGCATATGTATCATAAACTGCTCCGTAAGGCCTGTGTTCATTAAATGCAGTTCAAACGGTGCTACGCCAAGCATCCGGTAGGTCAGAAAGTCGCTGCTGCGTGGCGCCAGCACCACGGCGAACAACTGGTCCTTCAGCAGGAAGGCGACGATGCCGAACAGCACTACCACTACGGCAATGCGGATGAGCACGGCGCGCAACACGTCCAAGTGGTCCCAGAACGTCTGGAACTCAGTCCTTTCCATCGTTCTCTGTATCCTTCATGCCGTCCTTGAAGCTCTTCACGCCTTTGCCAAGGCCGTTCATCAGCTCAGGAATCTTCTTGCCGCCAAAAAGCAAGAGCACAATGAGTGCAATGACGATAATCTCTTGCATTCCAAGTCCAAATAGTAGTAAACGCATGCTATTCCTTTTACTTTTTGTAATATTTCCGGCAAAGATACTAAATTTCTCTCAACTCTCAACGCTCAACTCTCTACTTTTTTGTATCTTTGCACCCAATTAAACATCATTTAACTATGGAATACGAATATCTTCTACGCATTTTCATTGCTGCCCTGCTGGGCGGTGCCATCGGTCTGGAACGCGAATACAGGTCGAAGGAGGCTGGCTTCCGTACCCATTTCCTGGTGGCTATGGGCTCTGCGCTCTTTATGATTGTGTCGGCCTATGGCTTCAACGACGCTATGCACGACGAGCTCCAGCGCTGGGATGTGTCGCGTGTGGCCTCACAGGTGGTCAGCGGCATCGGTTTCATCGGTGCCGGTACCATCATCTTCCGAAAGACCGAGAACATGGTCAGTGGTCTGACCACGGCAGCAGGACTGTGGGTGGTGGCAGCTATAGGTCTGGCCTGCGGCGGCGGATTGTACAAGGTGGCCGTAGGCAGCTCCGTCCTCGTACTCGTAGGGTTGGAGGCCTTCAACTACTTCCTGCACAAGTTCGACAGCTTCCGCAAGGAATAATGCACGGGGGCGGGGCTTAGCCTTTGTAGTATAATGCAGCCCCGATGGCGGTACAGAATTCCGCATACTTTGGTATGTGGAAATGTACGTCGTACAGCTTCTCCAGCATGGGGTAGACGTCCTTGCACTGGGGGACGAGTGTAAGGTTGCCTATGAGCACGAAGTCTTTGATGCCGCTGTTCAGCGACGACAGGATGGCGGCCGAACCAATGGTCTGCAGCACCATGGTGATGACGCCTAAGGCAAGGTCTTCCTGACTGGCATTGTATTGCGCCTTGGAGAACAGTGATGCCGTGGCTTCCATAGGCAGGCCGGGCAGCGGGTGGGTGGAGATGTCACCAATGCGCAGGTTGATATTACGGATGTCGCCCTTCATGGCCAGGCTCTGTATCTGTTTGGGGTCGCGCGTGTTCAGCATTACGCGGGCCAGCCCCTGCAACGTGCCGCCACCGATGCCTATGCCGCCAATGTGGCGAATGCAGTCGCCCTCGCACTGCACAAAGCTGGTGCCGGTGCCCATCGACACCACGATGGCCTTCGTCAGACCGCTCTCGAACCGGGCCCCTAAGCCGTCGGCAACAAACTCGTCGACGTGCTGCGTGGGTATGCCATACACGGGTTCGTTGATGTAGGCCGCTCCCACACCGGTCAGCATCACTTGTTCTACGTCCTGCAGACTCACCCGGTTGTCGTGCAGATACTTGCCGAAGGCTCCGTAGAGCGAGGTCACCTGGTCGGCGGCCGTGATACGTATGGGCGACACCACGCGGCTGTCGCGAAGTCCTACTATCTTCGTGGTCGATATCCCCACGTCTATTCCTATTACTATTCCCATGGTCTGTGTGGGTTTTTATTTGGTTCCTACTATCTTTGTCTTTGGCAGCTGGCTGTTCCTGCGGTTTACCACTGTCACTACGGACTGCGCCAGATTGATGAAGGCCAGTCCGGTGGCCGTATCGCTCGACAGGGCGGCGGGCTGTCCTTGGTCGCCGCTCTCACAGATGCTCTGCACCAGCGGTATCTGGGCTAACAGCGGTACCTGCATCTCTTGTGCCAGCTGCTTGCAGCCTTCCTTGCCGAAGATGTAGTACTTGTTCTCTGGCAGTTCGGCAGGGGTGAACCATGCCATGTTCTCCACGAGTCCCAGTATGGGCACGTTCACCTTTTCGTTGCGGTACATGTCAATACCCTTACGCGCATCGGCCAGCGCCACCTGCTGGGGTGTCGACACAATGACGGCTCCGGTAATGCTCAGCGTCTGCAGCAGCGTCAGGTGTATGTCGCTGGTGCCGGGCGGGGTGTCCAGTATGAAGTAGTCCAGTTCGCCCCAGTCGGCATCGGCAATGAGCTGTTTCAAGGCGTTCGTGGCCATGCCGCCGCGCCACAGGGTGGCTGTCTCCGGCGATACAAAGAAGCCTATGGAGAGCAGTTTTACGCCGTACGCCTCAATGGGTTCTATGAGTTGGCGCCCGTCTACCTCTACGGCGTAGGGACGGGCATCCTCCACATTGAACATCTTCGGCATTGAGGGACCGAAGATGTCTGTGTCAAGAAGCCCGACTTTGTATCCCAGCCGCGCCAGGGCGATGGCCAGGTTGGCGGATACGGTGCTCTTGCCCACACCACCCTTGCCTGAGCTGACGGCAATGATGTTCTTCACACCAGGCAGCAGCTGGCCTACCTCGGGACGAGGCTTCGACTTGTACTCGGTCACGATGTCCACCGTGATGTCTTTGCCGCAGTGGTACTTGATGGCGGCCTCGGCAGCCTTTACCGTCGACTTCAGAAAAGGGTCGGTGTCGCGGGGGAACTCCAGCACCACCGTCACCTTGTTGTGGCTATTGTCGATAGCAGGCTGGTCGGCTACCATGCCGCTCTCAACGAGATTCTTCTTTGTGCCGGCATACGTCACCGTTGCCAGCGCGTCCATAATCATCTTAGGGTAAAGCGTCATCTTCTTTATGTTTTTTGACTGCAAAGGTACAAAGAAAACAGGGAAGAGCCAAATCTTTTTCCGTCAGCATGACATTTTTTCGCTTTTTCTTCGTACTTTTGCGTCGGAAAACCAAGTAGACTATGCAAAGAAAGTTGCTGACGATACTATTTGCCTGCCTGCTTGTGCTGACGGCAAGGGCAGACCAGGAGGCTAAGGGCGACTCCATCGACGACATCAAGGGAAAGCCGCTCTTCATCTATACCGACGGACTCAACGAGGCGGAGAACCTGGAGCTCCAGCAGTTTGGCGAAGACCGCCTGCTTGGCATCCTGCAGCAGACACCGTTCTCATCTCCTCGTCACCTCATTGACCAGATGACCCGTCAGGTGGAGCTCCATCGCAATGGCGCGGAGCCTAACGACGACCTCACCATGCTTTGTCTTTGCTGCTACGCTTGACGCGGTGGTAGGAACGGTAATCGTCCAGCTCTATCTCGACCTCGGGCTCTTCTAACTGACCTTCACGGGGCAGCAGGAACTTCATGTACTTGATGTTCAGCCCGCGTTCCATCCACATCTTCTCGTAATAGGTCTGGATAGAGGCTGCCTCTTGGAAGGCGGCGTCCTGGGCTGCTTCGGCATACAGGTCGCGCGTGTTCAGAAGGATAGGCAGCCCGTTACGTTCTACCAGATAGTTGGTGTAGGTAAAAAGAAAGTTGGAATCCGTCTTCAGATGTATCGTTCCGCCGTCGGTCAGAAAGTGCCGGTAGCGCTCCAGAAACCACGACGAGCTCAGCCGTTTGCGCGGACTCTTCATCTGTGGGTCAGAGAAGGTCAGCCAAATCTCTTGTACCTCGTCCTCAGCGAAGAAACGGTCTATAATCTCTATATTGGTGCGTAGGAAAGCCACATTCGTCAGCCCCTCCTGGGTGGCCTGCGTGGCGCCTGTCCACATGCGGGCGCCTTTGATGTCCACCCCGATGAAGTTCATCTGCGGATATTTCTTGGCCAGTCCCACCGTATACTCGCCCTTGCCACAGCCTAACTCCAGCACGATGGGGTTCTGGTTCTTGAAGTATTCCTCACGCCAGTGACCCTGTAAGGGAAAAGAGGCATGTTCCAGCGCCCCGTAAGGGTACTGGAACACGCACTTGTAGGTCTCCATGTCGGCGAACTTCGCCAGCTTTCCTTTTGACATATGATTACTCTATGACCACGGTTGTCCAGCCGTGCTTGTCCTCAATGTCGCCATACTGTATGCCACGCAGCGTGTCGTACAGCTTCTTCGATATAGGACCGGGCTTGCCGTCCTTTGAGAACGTATAGCGCTTACCGTTCTCCAGGTCGTCAATGTACGAGATAGGACTGATGACCGCTGCCGTACCGCAGGCACCGGCCTCCTCGAAGGTCTCCAGCTCCTCCTCGGGAATGGGACGGCGCTCCACCTTCAGACCTAAGTCCTCGGCCACCTGCATCAGCGACTTGTTGGTGATGCTGGGCAGGATGCTGGTCGACTTCGGGGTAATGTAAGTGTTGTTCTTGATGCCGAAGAAGTTTGCAGCACCGCACTCGTCAATGTACTTCTTTTCCTTTGCGTCCAGATAGAACTCGCAGGCGTAGCCCTTCTCGTGAGCCAGATTGTTGGCAAACAGCGAAGCAGCGTAGTTGCCGCCCACCTTGTATTTGCCTGTACCCAATGGGGCCGAACGGTCGAACTCACGCACAATGACGTAGGGGTTGGTAGAGAAACCGCCCTTGAAGTAAGGGCCTACGGGGGTCACGAAAATCAGGAAGCAGTACTCCTTGGAGGGGTGTACGCCCACCTGTGCACTGGTGCCGATGAGCAGCGGGCGGATGTACAGCGTGGCACCGCTCTCGTACGTCGGAATCCACTCCTGGTTCAGGCGCACCACCTTCTTCACCATCTCCGTAAACAGCTCTGTCGATACCTCGGGCATCAGTATGCCACGGCATGTGCTCTGCAGACGCTTGGCATTCTCGTCAACACGGAAGACACGCACCTTGCCGTCCTTGCAGCGGTAAGCCTTCAAACCCTCAAAGGCCTCCTGGCCGTAGTGCAGGCAGGTAGCTGCCATGTGCAGGTTCAGATACTCGTCGGAGCAGACCTCAATCTCGCCCCATTTGCCGTCACGGTAGTAACAGCGTACGTTGTAGTCGGTCTTCATATAACCGAACGACAGGTTTCCCCAGTCTAAATTCTTCATCTTTATCTCTTTTTAAATAACCTTGTCTTTCTTTTTGCTGCAAAAGTACACAAAATATGCCACCTATGCAAGTATTTCGGGCAAAAAGATGACAAAATGGCCTATTTTGTCTACCATGCCACTCACTCTTCTGCGGCGTTTCCCTGTAGCTGCAGCAGCTCCTTTTCTGTTTTTGTCAGCTTGTCCTTGCAGAACGTGATGAGTTGCTGAGCCCTCTTCAGCTGTACGGCCAGCTCGTCAATGTCATACTCGTTGCCCTCCATCTTGCGTACTATCTGTTCCAGTTCGGCAAGGGCCTCTTCATACTTCTTGTTCTTCTCGTCGCTCATATTACTCTTGATTTGATGGTTCCTTTCTCTACTCGCGTCTCTATCTCGTCGCCGGGCTGTAGCTGGCCGGGGTCGCGCACGGCGCGGCCGTCCTTCAGCGTGATGCTATAGCCGCGTGCCAGCAATAGCTGGGGGTCGAAGCCCTGTAGTAGGAGAGCCGTCCGTTCCAGTCTGTGGCGCTGGTCGGTCAGCCGCCGCTCGATGGCCACGGGCAGCCGGTGCTCTAATAGTTCTATTCTGTGGCGCCCTTCCGACAGCGTACGCAGGGCGAGGGTGGGGATGAGGGTCGACAGCTGGCTGATGCGCTGTCGCTGACTATGCAGACGCTCCGGGATATAGCGTCCCAGAAAGGCCTCAGCCTGTTCCAGACGCTGTAGCACGCGGTACAGGTTGTCTACCAGCAGCGTGGCGGCCGCTGTCGGCGTCTTGACGCGCGTGTGGCTCACCATGTCCAGGATGGTCTCGTCACGCTCGTGCCCTATGCCCGTAATGACGGGCAGCGGAAACTGGGCTACGTTCTCGGCCAGGGCCAGCGTGTCGAAACCGCTAAGGTCGGCCGTAGCGCCGCCGCCACGGATAATGACGACAACGTCGAACGCCTCCTGGCGCCCATACACCTCGTTCAGGGCGCTGACGATGCTCTGCTCTACCTGTTCGCCCTGCATGGTGGCAGCAAACAGGGTGGTCTCGAACCGCAGCCCGTACGGGTTGTCGTGCAGCTGGCGCAGAAAGTCGCCGTAGCCTGCAGCACTGGGCGCGCTGATGACGGCTATGCGCTGGGCAAACAACGGAATGCTGAGCTCTCTTTGCATGTCGAACACTCCTTCTTCCTTGAGCTGGCGGACGATTTCCTGCCGTCTGCGCGCCATGTCGCCTAAGGTATAGGTGGGGTCTATGTCGGTCACTATCCACGAGAACCCGTAGGCCTCGTGAAACTGTGGATACACCTTCAGCAGCACCTTCAGCCCGGCGCGCAGCGGCTGGCCTGTGGTGCGCTCAAAGTATGGCCGCACCATCTGCCACGTCTGTCGCCAGCACTTGGCCGAGGCCTTGGCCACGGGAGTGGCCGACCGCTCGTCTTTCTCTATGAGTTCCAGGTAGCAGTGCCCTCCGTGTTCGCGACACTCCGACAGCTCAGCCTCCACCCAGTACTCGCCGGGCAGGGCATCGCTGATGGCCTCTCGTACAAGGCGGTTGAGCTCCAGCAGCGTCAGCTTGTTATCACTCCTCATATGCGGTAGCAGATTCTTCACTCTTCATTTTCCCTACCATGTAGGCCCGCCAGAAGTTGGGCACCCCGAAACCGTAGATGTTGTCAGGGTGCTCGCTGTTGCTGCTGCACTGGCGGATGAGGTCTATCACTTCCTCGGCCGTACACTTGCGCAGTGCCTGCCACAGACAGGCCGCCAGTCCGCATACGATGGGCGCCGAGAACGAAGTCCCCATGTCGTCCATGATGACGCCGCGCCCGTTGACCAGCCGTGCCGGGGCTCCTATGGCCACCACGTCGGGCTTCACCCGGCCGTCCTGTGTGGGACCTACGCTGCTGAAGGGGGCTATCTTGTGTGGCTCGTCGGCCAGCATGGCCCCCACGGTCAGTATATGCTCGGCATCGGCAGGTACGCCAATCTTCTTCCATGTCCCCATGCCCGAGTTGCCTGCCGAGCTGACCAGCAGGATGCCTTTCCGCGCCATCATGGAGGCCGACCGGCTGGCAAACGACGTCTGGCCGTCCAGCTCCCACTGCCGGTACGACTGGTATCGGTGGTCGTATTCGTTGTACCCCAGCGACGAGTTCACAAGGTCGCACCCCACACTGTCGGCAAACTCGGCGGCCATGGTCCAGTAGTCTTCCTCGACCTCCTGTTCCGTCTGCTGGTCTTCCGACCGCAGCAGCCAGTAGCTGGCCCGAGGGGCCGTACCTATATAGTAGTAGGGCGTGTTCATGGCCATGGCGCTCAGTACCTTCGTGCCGTGGTCGGTCTCGGCAAAGACGCTGGGCGAGCGGGGCGTCACGAAGTCCTGCGTACCGCGGATGTCTACGCAGTGGAAGGCCGGTATCTTGTCTACATTCTTGAACCCTCCGTCAATGACGGCTATCATCATGCCCTGACCCAGCATCCCGATGTCGTGCAGCCGCTGGCCCTTCAGTGTCGTAATCTGGCGCGAGGCCTGGCCGTACACGTCGCCGCTCACGCTGTCGCGCTCCTCAAACTCGTTGTGGTACTTTGTCTTGATGGCAGTCGGACTGACCGAGTCGGGCGACTGCCACACCATCCTGGCACCCCTGACGCACGGCAGTGCTCGCAGACGGCTCACCACCGTGGTGTCGTGCACTCGTACCAGCAGGGTGTTCTGCCAACGGCTTTGCCCAATGACATCTACGTCGCTGTTCTCTATCATCCGTATGTAGCGCTCGCTGACCGGCAGGTCTGTCGAGTCGATGGGCAGCCCCTGGCGCCGCCTCCTCTCTATGCTACGCCGCGACAGGTACCATCCCGGATGCTCTATCGAGTATCCGGTGCCCTTCTTGTCGGTCAGCATCAGTCGGTAGATGTATGCCGGGCCGTCCTTGTAGCGTACGCGGCGCAGCGTCTCCTGCGGCACGGCCCCCCATAGGAGCACGGCAGGGTAGAGTAGTATTGTAAGCAGTAATAACAGCCTTGGCATTTGCTTTCGCTTTTCGGTTTCAGCGTGCAAAGGTACAAAAAATCGCAGAATTAAGCACTGTATTACCTCTTTTTTTCGTACCTTTGCACGCGATTTCGGATATGGACAACAAACAAGCAGCTCTTGAACTGGGAACGAAACCCGTCGGTGGACTACTCTTTGAGTACGCTTTGCCGGCCATCGTGGCCATGACGGCATCCAGCCTGTATAACATCATCGACCGTGCCATGATAGGCCAGATGGTAGGTGCTGAGGCCATTGCCGGACTGGGCATTACCTTCCCCTTCATGAATCTCAGCGGAGCCTTCGGTGCCGCCGTGGGGGTGGGCGCCTCGACATGCATCAGCGTGAAGCTGGGACGCAAAGACTACGCCACCGCCAACCACCTGCTGGGCAACACCGTGACGCTGAACCTCATCATAGGCTTCCTCTTCATGGTTGTCTGTCTGATATTCCTCAACCCCATACTGCGTTTCTTCGGTGCCTCCGACGTCACGCTGCCCTATGCGCGCGAGTTTATGATTGTCATCCTGCTGGGCAACATGATTACCCACATGTACTTCGGCATGAACGCCGTACTGCGCGCCGCCGGAAAGCCCCGTCACGCCATGTACGCCACGCTCTTTACCGTCGGCTGCAACATCGTGCTCGTCGTGGTCTTCGTATGGTGGCTGCGCTGGGGCATACGCGGCGCCGCACTGGCCACCGTCACCAGCCAGACGCTGGCCCTGTGCTGGCAGATGCGCCTCTTTGCCAACCCGAAGGAACTGCTCCACCTGCGCCGAGGCATCTACCGGCTGAAGCCCCTCCTGGTGCGCAACATCCTGGCCATAGGCATATCGCCATTCCTTATGAACGCCACGGCATGCGTCGTTGTCATCTTCATGAACAACCAGTTCGTACGCTACGGGGGCGACATGGCCGTAGGGGCATATTCCATTGCCAACTCGGTCGTCATGGTGCTCTTTATGTTCGTCATGGGCATGAACCAGGGCATGCAGCCCATCGTGGGCTACAACTACGGCGCTAAGCGCTACGACCGCATGTTCCGCTGCCTGTGGCTAACCATAGGGTGGGCCACGGCCATACTCCTTGCCGGATGGACCGTCAGCATGCTCTTCCCCTACCAGATAGCCCGTGTCTTCACCACCGACGACACTCTGCTCGGGTTGTCGGCACGCGGCATACAGCTCAATATGGTGGTCTTCTTCGTCGTGGGGGCGCAGGCCGTCACCACCAACTTCTTCCAGTGCATCGGAAAGGTCAAGGTCAGCATCTTCCTCTCGCTGTCCAGACAGCTCTTCCTGCTCATACCCATGGCCTATCTGTTTCCGCTCTGGTGGGGACTCGACGGCGTGTGGTATTCGATGGCGGCCAGCGACTTCGGCTCCTTCGCCATGACCATGCCCCTGCTGTGGGCATTCGTGCACCGACTGAAGACATCACCTCATTACGCAACATTATGAACTCTATACGCATTATCCTGCTGTCGCTGACAGCACTCCTGGCCTCACACCTTTGGGCTGACACCACCTACGTGCACCGCCTTGAGGCCGACGCCGTGCCCAGCGGCATCATGCAGAACAACCGATACCTCAGGGGCGCCAATCCCGAGGGCGTCAACATCAACAGCTCGACCACCCTGCGGCTGAAGTATGCCCTGCAGCGGGCCGGCAACCCCGACGAGGTGGGGGCCTATGCCGGCATCGGCGCGGGCGTCTTCCTCACCAACCACCAGCTGGGCACACCCGTGCTGGCATACATCGTACAGGGAGCACCCATCGTCAACTTCTCCCGCTTCGCCTCGCTCAACTACGAGCTGAACCTGGGCATCTCCATCGGATGGATACCCTACGAGACGCAAATCAACGAGGACAACCACGTGATAGGCTCCAAGCTGATGAGCTACATCGGCGCCGACGTCTTCTTCCGCTTCCGGCTGTCGCGCCACTGGGACCTCAACCTGGGCTACGGCTATGCACATGCCTCCAACGCCAACCTGAAGATGCCCAACGAGGGCTACAACACCATGGGCGGACGCATGTCGCTGGCCTACTACTTCAACCGTCACGACGACATCTCGAGGGCCTCGCTTATCACGGCCCACACCATGCCCTACGGCAAGCACTGGACATGGGACATCGCCGCCTTTGGCGGATGGAAGAAGAAGAGCCTGGTAAACCCCGAGACCTACACCGCATGGGGACTCAGCGTCTACCCTGCCTACCGTCTGAACAGCGCCTTAGCCGTCGGACCGCAGCTCGACCTCATCACCGACAACAGCGTCGACACACGCTTCTCGGCCGGACTGCAGGCGCGACTCGAACTGACCATGCCCTTCTTCCGGGCCAGCGCGGGCATAGGGCATATGGTGGGCGGACTGTCGTGCATCTATGAAAACCTGGCCATGAAGATCGACCTCTCGCGTCACTTCTTCCTCAACATCGGCTATTATATGTACAACTATAACTATACGAACAACATGACGCTGGGCATCGGCGTCAGACTTGGAACATGAAGACGATAGGAATTATCAGCGACACGCACGCACACTGGGACCCGAAGTACCTGCACTACTTCGAACCCTGCGACGAGATATGGCACGCCGGCGACATCGGTTCGCTCGAGGTGGCCGAACGGCTCAATGCCTTCCGGCCGCTGCGCGCCGTATGCGGCAACTGCGATGGCGGCGACCTGCGACTGATGTACCCTGAGGTGCTACGATGGCGCTGCGAGGGCGTAGATGTACTGATGAAGCACATCGGAGGCTA
>Ga0310691_10005912_pt1 | contig 13210 bp, 19 predicted proteins | sample 176DNAGHGlowgp2_FD_203887 | JGI IMG/M metagenome (GOLD analysis project Ga0310691, IMG submission 203887) | Sheep rumen microbial communities from Palmerston North, Manawatu-Wanganui, New Zealand - 1766 DNA GHGlow gp2 (v2) (version 2) | ecosystem: Host-associated > Mammals > Digestive system >... | reverse complement strand
AATACATTGACCCGATAGCCCACGAAAAGCAATACTTGGGTGAGCTGAAGGACATTCGCAAGGTGGCAGACGGCTTCGACCTTGTGATGCTCCCCGTAGATGGACGCATTGGCAACGGCTATACCCTCGGTGGCCGACAGTTCATAGAGCGTTTCAAAGTGGGCATGTTTGTACCTATGCACTTCGTAGCCAGTGGATTTGAATCTGCATGGCGTATGAAGGAGTTCACAGATGAAAAGAACATCCGTTTCTGGGAGATTGCCAGAGAAGGAGAAACGATTGAGATACAATGAACAAAGTTCGCATAACAGCCATTCGCCAGACGGTCTATGAGGACTTGATGGCGAAGTATGAAAATCCCATCGAGCACACTTGCGATGTGAAGGAGGGTCAGCAATGGATTTCAGTTGATGGCGAGTGTCCCGAAGGCATGTGCCCTGCGGCTTGGTATTCCATGCGCGAGTTTGTGGAGTCGCTTGCCAGAGGTGAAGGTAACTTCTATGACGGTTGGATGAAGAACCCGATGAGTGCCATGATCAGTTGTAATGACGGTTTCCGTCCATTTAGTTTCTATATAGAAGTTGTCGATGAGTGAGATGTGGAACTTATGGCACGGATGCCATAAGAAAAGCGAGGGCTGCCTGCACTGCTATGTGTTCAGGCGCGATGCAGAGTTTGAGAAGGACTCCAATGTCGTGTCGAAGACCTCTACGTTCAATCTTCCCATTCGACGAGACCGACAAGGTAACTGGAAAGTTCCTTCTGGTACGCTCCTATGGACGTGCTTCACCTCTGATTTCTTCATCGAGGAAGCCGACGCATGGCGCGAAGACGCATGGCTGATGATCCAGCGACGGAGTGACCTGCATTTCTTCATGATTACCAAAAGACCAGAGCGTATTGCCCAATGTCTGCCAAATGACTGGGGCAATGGCTATGAAAATGTCACCATCTGCTGTACGATGGAGAATCAGCGGCGAGTAGATGAACGTTTGCCACTTTACCGTGAACTACCCATTCGACATAAATCCATCATCTGTGAACCATTGCTGGGGGCTATTGATTTCCACGACGGACTTGGCTCCTGGTGTGAGCAAGTAACAGTTGGTGGAGAGTCAGGCCGAGATGCCCGTGTCTGTGATTATGACTGGGTGCTAAATATCCGTGAGCAATGCATCAAGTCAAATGTCCCGTTCCACTTCAAGCAGACTGGAGCACATTTCCGCAAGGATGGAAGACTATATAACATACCAAGAAACCAGCAGATAGCACAAGCCCACCGTGCAGGAATAGACATCAAACAATGAATACCAAACAGATAACAGCAGCCAATGTTGATGAACTGATGGAGCAGCGAGAGCAGAGTCAAGCTTGCTTGGGCTATGCCGAGTCGCGACAGAAGAAGACCGAAGGTCAAAAGATAATGCAGCTCTATGAAACGGCATTCCCTGAGAACGAACAAATCCCATGGAAAGAACTGATGCATGTTCAAATGACAGTCCAAGGCTTAGGATTCAAGCAGTCATCCGACACCTTCATTCCCGGTTCTGAGTCAGAACACCGATGGCAGGATGAGCATCCGGACGGGACATTTATAAATAAATAGGCGGTGTTCTTGCTTAGGCAAGCGACTTGTGGTCGAGCGGCTTCCTTTATTTACAGCGCTTTTTAAAGTCCTTCAAAGTCGCTGATGGCCTTACGCCATTCGTCAGGAAGCGGAATGGTCTGCTGACGTTCCAAATCGTAGAGCACCATCACTGAGAGGCAGCGGCTCTTCACTTCATGTGTGTCGCTGTCAATGACATCCTGCTCCAGATGAAAACTCTTGTTGCCAATCTTGACGATACGTGTACGGCCTGCGATATGGTCGTTACCCTTAATTTGGGAAACAAACTCTGCCTCGATCTTTACCACCACAATGGCCAGTCGCTCCCAGTCAACGCCTTTGCAGACGGTGGCTATATAGTCAGTCTTTGTCGTATCATAGAACTGAAAATATACCGTGTTGTTCACGTGTCCGAACTTGTCAACGTCGTTAAAACGTATCTGGAGAGGCATCACGTGGCGATAATCATTACGTCTTTCTTCTGTCATCTTTGTTAACTTTCATCTTTGTAAATCGGCTGCAAAATTACGAAATAAAAGCAAAAAACCATCTGAAACGCTTCAATAATTCTGTATTGCGCATCATTAATTGACCTATGTTCATTGAGCGCCTGATTGAGGAAATGCCGTTGGATTTCACTGCATACTACGATGGTGAAGAGTTCATTGGCTTCACCATCGTCTATCCACGTAAGCAGTTTAACTGGTACTGGTACTTTGCCGTGTGCGAAAAACTACGGGGCAAAGGCTATGGTCAGCAGATACTGACTCAGCTGATTGAAAGGTATAAAGGTCAGACTTGTGTCCTGGACATGGAAAGTCCTACGCAAGTCTGTGAGAACATCGAGCAACGCCGTCGTCGCCATGCTTTCTACCTGCGTAACGGTTTTAGGGACACGAATGTCTATCGCACCTACAACGACATCACCATGACCATCATGATGAGAGGCGAAGGTACGTTCACCATGCAAGACTGGGATGACATCATCCACGAACTGCAACAGTTCTGGTGGCCTGACGACATCGAAGAAGAGTAGTGTGGCTTTTTGCCAGACTGCTACCTGTCTCGTCTAAAGTCATTCCGGCTATCACCTCTCCACCATGCGCCAAGCACGAGGAAGATGATGCGGAAGACTATGACGATGATGATAATGCTTCCAATATCACTCATAAATCATACATTTAGTTATCAAAACACATTCACTATAGGGATGTTCTGCGCCATTGCCTTACGGATGGTGTAGAATGTTCCTCCTTTCTCGCGGCCATCATAATAGCCTATGAGCAGTGAGGAATTGTTCACCATGAACTCATCCCTGTCCAGGAAACACCTTGGATAATATCTCTCACTGAGCACAATCACTTCATCAGCCACCTCCAGCAACCTGTCATATCGTTTTCGGTCATAGAAGCCGAAACGAGCGGCTTGTCCCTTGAAGGGGACAGCAGCAGTCAATATGATGTCTGGATAGATCTGCTTCAATGACACTACCACCTCAGCCGCCATCATGTCAAATCCAATGGCAAAGCCGGATATGAAGTTTCGGATGCCATTCCCATAAGCATCAAGAACAGCTCTTGTCAACCTCTTCTTGACGTGCTCTCTCAATGAAGCATCGACGAAGCGATGCCCCGTGAAGGCGGCTGTTGCCGCCCGGCTAATTTTTCTCTGTTCCATATAATCATCAATAAGTTGGTACATATCTATATGAAGTCTTTCCGAGGAAGATGCCATTGGTCACATGTGCTCCGACTCTCTCCAACTGCGCTGCATAGGCACAGAAAGATGTTCCCGTAGTAACCACATCATCCCATACACACACTATCTTGTTGCGAAAGAAACTTGCATCAACCTCTATGGTGTTGCTTTCTTCAAGTCGCTTGGCTCTGACCTCTTTCTTCATCTTGGTTCCATGAACGGCAGACCGCTCTCCAGACACCTTGACATGAGAAAAGCCATCAATGGCACCCGACAACTGACATACAAGTGCGGAAAATGCCTTGTTCCGTTCCTCGTTGCGCTCTTGGCTGCTGGCAGGGACGCATGAGAAAACCACCTTTCCAATCTTGCGCCCGAACTTCCTTACAAGTTCCTTTGCCACGAACTGAGCCACTTGGGGCTGGTTGCATCCGTCCTTGAAATCAAAGATGGTCTGCCTGTCGAACAAAGCATCTATGCCCACATTCTTGATGCGAGTTGGATAGTAACGGAGGAAACTGCTGAGTTCCTTGTCCTCTTGACCCTTGATGAAAACCTTGACCATATTCATTGCGCTCGAATTTTTTATTTCCCTTTCATTAAATCCTTTCGGACTGTGACTAGGGAAGATTTTTTCTGCACCCAGAAGTGCGGGAGCGGCAATGAGGCAAGTCTGCCGTGAAGAATACTCTTTTCAGCGAAAAGGAAGATTGTTCACGAAGCACGACTTGCTATTTGACGTGGACGCATTAACTTCGCAGAAAAAACTTTCCGCTGTCACTTGTCCGACATGGAGATAGGTGAAACCATCTGATGAACTTCGGTTCAATATAAGTACAGGGATATTGACCTGTCAAGGAGATTATAAAGGTCTGTTTCGCCCTTCGGATCCGTGAACCCGAAGGGCGAAGCCGCCATAGAAGGCATCATGCCTTTCTTCCTATCCGCTCGTTGAACTCATTGGCATAGAATACCCCAAGAAGGTATTGCTCCAACTGTTCCAGAGGCAGATAGTCGGTGCATCTTGTCCCGAACTCTCCTGGCTTCTCTACCACATATACGGCATACCTTGCCCCACATCGGGCATCGGCTGCACGGAGGATGGCTTTAGGGTTTATCTGAGTGACCCATTGCTCAATCATTGTTTTTCTCTGCTTTTTGGTCATATCGCCTAATATTTAGTTAGATACCATTCGTTGATATTCCAGACCTCAATATCATAGTTGGTTTCATAGCCTTGCGTCTGGTAGGCAAACTCCAGTTCCTTGCGGAGCCTGCGCCTTGCCTCGGCTTCTAACACACGCTTTGAGGTCTTTTCAATCTCGTCCTCGTCAAAGAACTCATCCAGCTCTATGCGGTGGTTCTTCACGATGGCATTCACGGCTGCCCATTTGCTGGTGAATACTCCGGCGCAATCCCGATGGCTTGTGCTGTGCCATGCGTCAGTTTCGTAAACAACAAAAATCTGTTTCATGATGCTCTTAGATTATTGGGAATAGGCAGCGGAGTTGCCACCTATCCCCAAGGTTGGTTACTTTCCTATATCAGCAATGATGAAGTCTATATGACCTGCAAAGATTTCGTCAATATCAATCTCGTGCTCGTTACCTCGGTCATTCTTCTCGTCGCCAATGATGGTGAAATATCCGTCCTTGTCAACTCTGACAGAAAGGATAACCACATCACATGGCTCATCATAGTCATAAGCTGCAACGATGGGACATTCACACTCAAAGTGCCACTCATAGCCATCATCCACCTTCTCACCACGAAGTCTGAGTTTTTCGGCAAGTTCCTCCTGTTCACGGTGCTTCACCTCCTGCACACTGTCATAGATAGAGAAGTCTTTGAGTTTTCCTTGACGGACAAAGTGCAACTCTTCTCCATCCGAATGGCAGATACCATATTCATGGAACTGCACCGGCACAAAGTCGATGGGTGCAGCCATCCATGAAATGTTATTGAGCGAATAGTCATGCTCTGCCAAGAACTGCTCGATGTCCTCTTCAATCATGTGGTCGGGAACGTTCAAAACCTCGATGCGCACATTTGCGCTGTCCATTGCTATAATCTTCATAATCTGATGCGTTTATAGGGTTATACATTAGTCTTTGTCATAGAGCCGTGAGAGAAACGCTTGCAGTTCTGCGTCCTCAATCTCTGCAAGGGTGCAAGGCTTGAAATCCTTGTCCTGCTCAATTCTCAAAGTGCCAAGTCCGTACTCGCTTGCATCATAGGTGATACTTGCCATTTCGGTTGCAGACTGGTAGCCGTATTCCGTCTCATGCAGTCCAGTAACGATGCCATAGAGTGTGAAGTCATTGCCTTCCTGCTGTCCTTCCATGATGTACCAGCGGATATTGCCAAGGTAAAACACTGCGATGCAAAGTGCATCCTTCTTCTTCGCGTCCTGAGAATACAGGGGATAACTGCTCAGTGCCTCGGTCAGCTCTGGCGTTATCAGTCGGTTGTTGAAATTTGTTGTTGCCATACTCTTGAATTTTTATTTTCCCTTTCTTTCAAGCCTTTCAGCCTGTGATTGGGAATTTTTCTGCTTTTCAAGGTGATAGCAAGACAATAAGGCAAGAAAAGTTTCAAGAATACTCTTTTCAGCGAAAAGGAAGATTGTTGAAAGCGAAGCCCTGCTATTCTTGACGGTTTGAATGGCGAAACTACCTTTGCAGAAGAATTCCTTTTCACGGGCTTTGAAGGATATGACAGAAAATGTCATGTATAACAATTATAAAAGGTGGGGCGGGCTTGTCCAAACAGGCATCCTCAGCCAGTATGTCAATAAGAGGAGTCTCCATCACAGCCGGAAAGACAGAACGTATCTGGCAAAGTGTTTAGTTTTGCCAAATACCTTCTGGCAAGGCTTGATAGAGTCTCCTTGACATACCTTTGGCAGAGTGAGGAAACTCTTATGATCAACTCGCTTGACCACAAGAGTTTTCCCTCTATGACAAACTGAGAATGCTGTTTAGACAATGGTGTGGGCTTAGGTTATAACGAATGACCAACTCGTCAGCTTAGAAGAATACCATCCGTCAGATTATAAGAATCATTGCCGTTAGATTACAATAAGTATGGGTGGGAATGAAGCCAAAGTCCAGCCAGGGCAATCTTTCAGACGAAGTGGTGGACTGTCAGCAAGAACAGCGTCAGTGAGGTTTCGCCCTGCGATCTCACCGACCCTGTTTGAAGATGACCGGCTACCTTTTCGTGATTGCCCTTCCCTGTGACAGTGTCTTTTCTTTCAATCATGCTCTGCTGACTGAAAATAAAGACTCTGTTAATGGGACTGGGCTTGGATTCATGGTGTGGGGCGAAGCATTAAAAGCACTATGGAGTGATACACAAAGCATTTGAAGATCATTTTGCTTTGCTGTTATAACCAGTCAAGATGAAAAGTGAAATGGAATAAGAAAGGCAAACTACAAGACGGATGGACTTGCTTCAGCTGCTGAGCATGTGCGCTATGCGATCATCCTTGGCAGCTGAAGCAAGTTGTTCCGTGTTTGCCTCCCCTGAAGTATGTGTACTTTATCAGTGCAGCATCGCTTCACCGATGAAGTTCACTTTCTGAAGGAAATGGAATGAAGGTACAACAAGAAAACGTCCTGCCGTTTACAGCAGGACGCGCTGGGTTCAGCAAAGGACAATGGTCGCCCAATCAATGGGCTTCCCATCCTGCTTCATCTTTTCCATCAGAGCCTTTATCTGCTCACGTTTGATGTCTTTTGGCTGTTCCATAAAAAGAAAAAATGTGGGCAGATGGTTGGTCTGCCCGTTACCTTTTACTTTGTCTGAAAGCACACTCTGCCTTTCCTGCGAAGTTGTAGCACAAGGTGAAGTCCCTTGTTCAAGTCTGCCAGCTTCTGGAGTTTCTGCCGGGTGTCCTCCGTGTTCTCCACCAGAGAAGCATAAATCAGATTACCGACTTGTCTTCCCTCGTTGATGTCAAAAGCCTTGAAGCTCTTGCATCCATCAAATTTTGCGTAGATGATATGCCAATCCATAGTCTTTGAAAGATATTAGTCCACAAACTCAAACTCGTCCCGATAGCAGGTTATCTCCGCTCCGCTGCCTACTACGATGCAGTTGTATTGATAGCCATGATAGCCACCCTCGATACTATTCAAATCAACTTGAATGTCCCAATATCCCCGATAGGGAACGAAAAGCCTTGCGTATCTCATTGTGTCCTCCTTTCTTCGTTAGAACGGCATGTCCTTCTCGTCAGGTGCTGGAGCGTCCTGCGGTGGCTGTGGCGTATTCTTTGCCTTGGCACCTTTCTTGGCAGCCTTCTTCGGGTCGGCGTTCTGCTCGTCCTTCTTCCCTGCGTTGACGAAAGCGATGCTGTCCGCATTGATGGAGATTTGGGTGTGGCTCTCACCTTGGCGGTCAGTCCACTGTGATGTAGAGATAGTTCCCTCCACGAGAATGAGCCTTCCCTTGGTGAGGTATTCAGCCAGACGGACGTGGTTCTCACGGCTGCTGCGTACCCTTACCCATGTAGTGATGTTCTGACCTTTGGAATAATCATCGACGGCAATATCCACTGCCATGAATGTTCCGTGTGTTCCTGTGATGACCTGGCAATCCTTGCCGATGCGTCCGATAGTGTGAGTGTAAATCATAATCTTGAAATTGTTAGATGGTGAATAATCTTTGAGTTTCCTTTTCCCTTTCGTTGGGAATCTTTCCTCGTAAGAGGAAGAAGAAGGCTCACTTGGCCTTCTTCTTGGAAGTCTTTTTCTCCTTCTTTGGAGCTTCCTCCTTGTCGGGAGTCTCATAGAATTTGGTGGCTACCAGCACGATGCGGTTGTGCTTGACACCATCCTGATCGCTCCACTCTTCAGGCTTGAAGTAGCCTTCCACGGTGAGCATGGTGTTCTTTGTGAGCTTGTCAAATGAATCGGCGTTCTCGTTCTTACGCCATGCTTCCACATTGATGAAAGCCGATACGCGGTTGTTTTCCTCGCTGTTCTTCTCGATGCGGCCGATAGCCAGAGAGAAACGTGCTACTGAAGCGGTTGTGAACTGACGGATTTCTGCATCCTTACCTACGAAACCTGTTACTGTGAAATTGTTCTCGATCTTTTTCATTGTTTTGAATTTTTAGAAGTGAAACATTTATTTTTTACGTTGCTTTAAGAGTTGGCAAGGGAAGTATGGGAATGCAAGGAATTACCGAATTATTTCACCCCTGGGCCTGAAAAGTTTTTATTGGATGCCCTGCAGACGGAAAAAGTTTTTGAAAAAATTCAGGGAATAAGGCATCTGGTACTTGCAGAATACGGCTTGCACTAACTTTGCGACGGAAAAAGTAATTGTACTCGCTTCGCCCGGAAAAGTCATCAATGAGGAAGTCGGAATAAGAACAATTCAGGGACAGATACGAAAAGGAGGATGCCTGACAGTCCAACGCTCAGACTGGGCACGTCATGGCCATCGGACGGAGAAGGACATGCGAGGTGCTGCGTATCATTCTGCTATTAGATGGGAGCATGTAGAACAAGAATGCCTATCGACAAGCAAAGAGACTATTCAGTGGAAGGCCAAGACTGAAGAGCGGAAAAAGAGATTAGGTATGTTCGGCTACAAGCTGCCCTGTTACGCAGCAGCATGAGATTCGACAAAAGAAAGGGGATAAAAGAGAAAAAGCAAGAAGAAGGTCAAGTGAGCCTCCCTCTCAGCGTGATTACAAAGAGCAATTAGGAGATATTTGTGTTAAAAACGAAACTTTTTTTCAGCTACGCAAAAAGATTTCGTTCTTTATATGTAACTTTGCACCCGATTTAGCAAAAATCGATTACAACAATTAAGAATCCTATACGGAATGAGACAGTTTGTACATACATCACAATCGTTCGTTCAGAGCTATCGACGCTTTGAACGTAGTAGTTATGTACAGACATTTGGTACATCACCATATACAGCCGGTATAGGATTCCCACGTCAATACGAGCATAGTTATTTCTATCGGGCATCATAAGAATGCCATAGGTAACTCAGAGAATAAGCAGATAGTTGGAAAGTCCGTATCGGGAATTTCCAACTATTTTTTTACCTTCAAAAAAGAAACAACTATGCCTGCAAATAAAAATGCCTTGATAAGGTACAAGACAATAGACAACTGTTTGAGAAACAGATACAGAAGATGGACGCTAGACGACCTCGTAGATGCCTGCTCCGCTGCACTCTATGACATGGAGGGTATCACCAAGGGCGTTTGTGCCAGAACAATTCAGATGGACATTCAGATCATGAGGTCTGACAAGCTCGGCTACAATGCACCGATAGAGGTGTACGACAGGATTTACTACAGGTATGCAGATCCAGGCTACTCTATCACCGAGATGCCTCTTACGATGGATGACTGCAAGCTCATCAAAAAGGCTATAACTCTTCTTGCCGAGAAAGAGAAAGACAGCAACGATGAGACCTTGAAAGTACTTTCCAAGGTACAGAACAGGTTAAAATCGTTACTGAACTACGTATAAGAAAGGCTTCTTTTCAAGCAACTATGCATGGAAAGAAGCCTTTTTGCATGGAGCTTCAAGCAGGATTCGCGCCCGACCCATGGTCGCTTTGATTGCAAAGAACCTGCGACCTGCTCATTACACTGAGCTGCACTTCCTCTGTGCTACTGAAGCGACTTGTAGTCGGTACGAGATTCGAACTCGTGTGGGCAGAATGAAAATCTGCAATCCTGACCAATTAGATGAACCGACCGAACAGCGAGAGCCATCAAGTTCAGTTGAATGGCTGAGTCGTGAGGAAGGAAGAGCAATGCTCAACTGACCGTCTTGGGGAGTTTGACAGGTTTCGAACCTGCGACCACCAGAGCCACAACCTGGCGCTCTACCAACTGAGCTACAAACTCCATATAACATGCTCCAGATGGATTCGAACCATCACCTCCAGAACCGGAATCTGGTATGCTACCATTACACCATGGAGCGATTTCCTTGTTGCCCCAGAAGGAGTCGAACCTTCACCGACAGAGCCAAAACCTGTTGTACTGCCGTTATACTATAGGGCTGTTTCGTGTTCGGGAGGTAGGACTCGAACCTACGAAGTCAAAAGACAGCGGATTTACAGTCCGCCCTCGTTGCCGCTGGAGCACTCCCGATTGTTGTTGCTTCAGATGGATTCGAACCACCGCTTGCAGAGTCAGGGTCTGCCGTGCTAACCATTACACCATGGAGCAATGTTGCGGAGACTAAAGGATTCGAACCTTTGATACGTTGCCGTCTGCCAGTTTTCAGGACTGGTGCAATCAACCTACTCTGCCAAATCTCCTGTTGGTGACTCGTGAGAGATTCGAACTCCCGACCCCGACGTTCGTAGCGTCGTGCTCTGATCCAACTGAGCTAACGAGCCTAATCAGCGGAAGCAAGAGGATTCGAACCTCTGGAACCTGTCGGTTCAACACGTTAGCAATGTGCCGCTTTCGACCACTCAGCCATACTTCCTAATTGATTTCGGGTGCAAAGTTACTAGGGGCGAATGAAGTCTTTTTTCGTTTCTGAAATAATCTTCAAAAAAATCATTTATTGTCCCAAAATATATCACTTTTTTGTTCAAACATAATGAGTTTCTGATTACTTATGCTACAAAAAAACAACCCCCAATAAGATAAAAAAGCCAAATTTGGAATAAAAAAGCAAAGAATAATTAGTTTATTATTCATAAAATAGCTATCTTTGCACCATGATTACGGATTTAGAACATATCGGCAACATCCCTGTCAGCACCTCGACTGTGGCTTCCCTGTTTTCAGATTTGAAAGCCGGGAACCAGAAAGTGCGCAATCTTGAAATATCAGGAAAGATTATCCGTCTGAAGAGAGGGCTATACGTTGTAGACCCTAAAATATCACGCATACCACTATCAACCGAGCTTATAGCCAACCATCTTTACGCTCCCTCGTATGTCTCTATGCAGACGGCCTTGCGCTATTACGGGCTCATTCCTGAAGCGGTTTACACCACTCAGTCGATGACCATGAAGCATTCACGCAACTTCGACACCCCCATAGGCCGCTTCGACTACCAGATGATCACCAGGGAGGCCTTTACCGTTGGTATCACATACATCAACAAGCAGAACTACTCTTTCCTGATAGCTACACCTGAAAAGGCTCTCTGCGATCTGATCGCCAACTCGCCCAAAGTCAATCTCCGCTATCTGAAGGACGTAGAGACTTATCTTGAAGAAGACATACGCATGGACATTGAGGACTTCAAGAAAATGGACGTGACTATATTCGAGAGCTATGCTCAGGTGGGCAAAAAGGCTCCATCAATCAAAACCCTGATCAAGTATTTAAAGAAATGAGTACGAACGAAATATTCAACCAGATGCTTTCTGCCTACGATTTGGCAACAGAGCAGCAAAGGCGAAATGCAACTTTCGAGGTCAACCAGCAGATTATACTTGCCGGACTCTATAACGGAGGCTTTTTCAACGAGGCCGCATTCTATGGCGGTACATGTCTCCGCATCTTCCATGGGTTGCAGCGCTTTTCAGAAGACATGGACTTCTCGCTTCTGACTCCCAATGAAAGTTTCGACTTCACACAATACTTCCAGCCCATCATCGACCAGTTTGCCATCGTTGGTCGTGAGGTTGAAATCAAGAAGAAGGACAAAAAGAGTTTTGGCAAGGTGGAGTCCGCCTTTCTTAAGGACAACACCGATGTATATGACGTTACTTTCCAAACAGAGAAATCGATTAAGATTAAGATTGAAGTTGACACGCAACCGCCCTTGAAGTTTAATACAGAGCAAAATTTGCTCTTGCTTCCTGAGTCGTTCATGACACGCTGCTTTACCCTACCCGACTTGTTTGCCGGCAAGATGCATGCTCTTGTCTATCGCGCATGGAAGAACCGCGTAAAGGGGCGTGACTGGTACGACTTCGAATGGTACGTACGCCACAACGTACCTCTCGACTTCACTCACCTTCAAGAGCGTGTCCGGCAATTTAACCACGAGGAGGTTGGAAAGGAAGCATTCCTTGATAAGCTAAAAGAACGCCTGGCCACATCAGACATCAATCAGGTAAAGACAGACGTGATACCATTTCTCCGTAATCCAAAGGAATTGGACATCTGGTCAAATGACTATTTCTTGCAGCTCGCACAAATGATTAAATTTGAATAGCTCGCACACCTGTTAGCATAAGACAAAGTTTACCGTCAAAAGAAAAAGGAAAGATAAAGAATTTTCAGTTTAGTTTATCCCGATATTATATATCCATAACCTAAACTAAACTTTATATTCCGGCAAATAATATAATATATGGACTCTGAGGGACAGAATAAAGAGTGCCAAGGGACAGACAAGGGACAGATAACACCTCAAAAGTGTCCCCCGAGGGACAGACGTCTTATCGATGTTTCATGGCAATAAAAAGGATCGTTTTTACGTTAAAATATAAACATCTGCAAAGAACTGAAATAAAATGAGATTGAAAAGTCTATATGGCAGAATTGGATTTGAAGCACAAATTCACTCGCATCACAGCGAATGCAAGAATGAGCAAAAATCCATGTTAACGAATGTGAATAGGGAAAGAAACGCTTTGCCACATTTTCAGATGTTTGCTTTTTCTTTTTTTGACGGCAGCTTCATTGGCAGATTCTTGCCAATTTTGCGTCCCCCCAGCGTCCCCCGACGTAACATTTGCCCCTCCAAATTTTACATTATATGTTGATATTCAGATACTTATATTTGCAGATACTAGATTTTGCATCGGAAAGTAGATTCTGCGTGGGAAAGTGATTTTTTGCAAAGAAAAGCATACTATATGCAAATATGGCTTGTAAATCGCATGATTTCAAGCATTTAAAATTTCGTCTATTTTTGCAGATTTTTGATTTTTAACTTCGATATT
>Ga0310691_10005910_pt1 | contig 13212 bp, 9 predicted proteins | sample 176DNAGHGlowgp2_FD_203887 | JGI IMG/M metagenome (GOLD analysis project Ga0310691, IMG submission 203887) | Sheep rumen microbial communities from Palmerston North, Manawatu-Wanganui, New Zealand - 1766 DNA GHGlow gp2 (v2) (version 2) | ecosystem: Host-associated > Mammals > Digestive system >... | reverse complement strand
TCTTCTGTACATACCAGCCCCAAGCCTCGTACTTCTTGGCAGTATCCTCGCAGGTTACAACCTCGGTACGGGTAGACAGCTGAATATCGTTAGCGTCGTAGAACATGATGAGGTTGTCGAGGCCCAGGTTACCGGCGATACGGCCTGCACCCTGAGAAATTTCCTCCTGCACACCACCGTCGGAGATGTATGCATAGATGGTTTGGTTCATTACGTCGCCCAGACGAGCCTTCAGGAACTTAGCGGCAATGGCAGCACCTACTGCGAAACAATGACCCTGACCGAGAGGACCAGAGGTGTTCTCGATGCCACGCTCAATCTCGCGCTCGGGGTGACCAGGAGTTACTGAACCCCACTGGCGCAGATTCTTCAGGTCTTCAAGTGTATATTTGCCAATCAGACAGAGCTGGCTGTAGAGCATCGGAGCCATGTGACCAGGATCGAGGAAGAAACGGTCGCGACCCTCCCATGCGGGATTCTCGGGATCGTAAACCAGGAATTCTGAGTACAGCGTGTTGATAAAATCAGCACCACCCATAGCACCGCCTGGGTGACCAGACTTAGCCTTCTCAACCATTGAAGCAGCAAGGATACGGATATTATCCGCTGCCATGTTCATAACTTTGTTGTCGTTCATAATGAATAATTTTTATTTGAAAATGATAGATGTTCGTCAGTTTGCACTTGCAAAAATACGCATATTTTTCGACACATCAGTCATTTTTCGTGTTATTTATATTTAATGATACTCAGAATAACGTTTTTGATACATTATTTAACTGTCAATACGACGATTGACTTGGCGGGAACCTTCACGGTGAGCACGCCTTTCTTCAGACTGGCGTCCTTGAAATCGGCAGGTTTCACCACGTCGGGATGCTGGAAGTCGTTGTAGTCGGCCACATTCTTCGATGTCAGGATGCGACCGCTGACCTGCTTGGCCTGATAGCCCTCGATGTTGAAGTCGATGGTCTGTGGCTTGTCGAGGCTAACATTGGTGATGGCGAGTACGATGTTGCCATCGGTGGTCTTGGCGGCAGAGGCAGAGAGTAGGGGACAAGGGCGATAGCCTGCATCCTTGGCACCAGCCTTCTCTTTAAAGTAAGCCTTGCTGACAGCGACTACTTCGCTCTTCAGGTCGACGGGCAGATAGGTAGCCTCCATGAACGGGGTGTACATCTCGAATACATGATAGGTCGGGGTGAGTACCATGTGGCCCGTGCCTTCCTGGTCGGTGAGAATCATCGACTGCAGCACGTTGACAATCTGTGCGATGTTAGCCATTTTGACACGCTCGGTGTATTTGTGGAACACATTCAGCGACAGGGCAGCCACGAAAGCGTCGCGCAGGGCGTTCTGCTGATACAGGTGGCCGGGGATGGTGCCGGGCTCCTCGTCCCACCAGGTGCCCCACTCGTCGACGAGCAACCCAATCTTACCCTTTGGGTCTTTCTTGTCCATGATGGCCTTGTGCTTCTGGATGACTTCCTCGATCTCCAGACACTTACCCAGCGCCCAGTAGTACTGGTCGTTGTCGAAATTGGTGGCAGAACCCTTTGGTCCGTTCCAACCCGAGCAGGTGTAGTAGTGCAGCGAGATACCCTGCATGCGGTTGCCAATCTGGTCCATGCAAACTTCCGTCCAGTCGTACTCATAGTCGCTGGCTCCCGAGGCGATGCGATAGAGCTTGTTGTCACCCTGGTCGCGCAAGTAGGTGTTGAACTTGCGGAACTCGTTGGAGTAATATTGCGGAGTCATGTTGCCACCACATCCCCAGGCCTCGTTGCCAATACCGAAGTACTTCACCTTCCATGCTTTCTCGCGACCGTTCTGACGGCGCAGACGGGCCATGGGCGTATCGCCGTCGCTGGTCATGTATTCTACCCATTGGGCCATTTCCTTGACGGTGCCGCTACCAACATTTCCGCTGATATATGGCTCGCAACCCAGCATTTCGCAGAGGTTCAGAAACTCGTGGGTACCAAACGAATTGTCCTCAATGGTGCCACCCCAGTTGTTGTTGCGCAGCGAGGGACGCTGATTCTTGGGACCGATGCCGTCCATCCAATGGTAGTCGTCGGCAAAGCAACCGCCGGGCCAGCGCAGCACGGGAACTTTCAGCACTTTCAGCGCCTCGAACACATCCTTACGATAGCCGTTGATGTTGGGAATCGGTGAGTTTTCGCCCACCCAAAGTCCACCATAGATGCACGAGCCGAGGTGTTCCGAGAACTGTCCGTAGATCTCCTTGTTAATCTTCGCTCCTGCCTGGTTGGCATGGATTGTTGCTGTCACGTTCTCCGCATTGGCCGTTGTAGCCATCAATAGCGAAAGAGTCAAGATGGATAAATACTTTTTCATTGTCAGTTGTTTTTATGTTTTAATTCAATCAAATTCATTTCGGATTATATTCTGTTGACCTGTTTGACGCCTTTCACCGTGCGGAGTTTCTTCATCAGCGCCTCCAGTCGCGTATTGTCGTCAATCATGATGGTGAGGTTGCCGCTGAACAGACCGTCGTTCGAATCGATATTGATAGAGCGCAGGACCAGTCTCTCTTCTTTCGAAATAATGCTGGTCAGGTTGTTGACGATGCCGATGTCGTCGTTGCCGATGACGCGCAGCGTGATGGCATATTGCGAGGAGCCCTTGCCGCTCCATTTAGCCTTGACGATGCGATAGCCGAAGCGCTTGCGCAATTCGGGAGCATTCGGACAGTCTGTGCGGTGAATCTTGATGCCGCCATTGATGGTGACAAAACCGAATACTGAATCGCCGTAGATGGGCTGACAGCAACGTGCCAACTGATAGTCGAGACCCTTCAGGTCTTTGTCGATGACCAGCACGTCATCCTGCACATGAGCATTTGGCAGACGCGACTCGTCGAGCACAAAGTTGGCAGCACTTTCGGCCACGTTGTTGCCCGTCACAGGCTGGTCGCCTTGCTGCAACTCGACATAACGGTCCAGCACGTGGTTGACGTCCAATTCGCCCGAAGCTATCTGCCGATAGAAGTCGCTAACCTCCTTGAACCCTAACTTGCGGATAAGGACCTGCATCAGGCTGTCGTCCATTTCCAGTTTGCGGTTCTTGAACTTACGCTCCAGCATTTCCTTGGCAAAGAGTCCTTCCTTGACCTGCGTCTCCTTCAAGGCGAGGCGAATCTTCGACTTGGCGCGCGACGTCTTGACAATGTTCATCCAGTCCTGTTTGGGCTTCTGGTTCGACGAGGTCATGATTTCCACCTGGTCGCCACTCTGCAACTGTTGACGCAAGGTGACCACGCGTCCGTTGATACGAGCTCCCGTACAGGAATTGCCTATCTTAGAATGAATATGGTACGCGAAGTCAAGCACGGTGGCTCCCTTGGGAAATTTATACAAATCGCCTTTCGGGGTGAAGACGAAAACCTCGTCCTCATAGAGGTCCATCTTAAACTGGTCCATGGCCTCCATACCGTCGCTGGTTTCCAGCATCGAGCGGATATTGGTAAGCCATTCGTCGAGTCCCGATTCACTTCTCACCCCCTTGTAGCGCCAATGGGCAGCCACGCCGCGTTCTGCCACTTCGTCCATGCGCTCCGTTCTGATTTGCACCTCGACCCATTTGTGCTCAGGGCCAAGAACGGTGATATGCAGACTTTCGTAACCATTTGATTTCGGTACACTTATCCAATCTCGCAAACGTTTTGGATTAGGTTGGTACATCGACGTAATAATGGCAAAAGTCTGCCAGCATTGCATCTTCTCCTTTTCCATCGGAGCATCTAAAATAACGCGGATGGCAAACAAGTCGTACACACCCTCGAACGGACACTTCTGTTTCTTCATCTTTTGCCAGATGGAGTGTATCGACTTGGTGCGTCCTTTGATATGAAAGGTCAGTCCTGCTTCCGTCAGTCGCTGTTCGATGGGTTTGATGAAACTGTCGATATAGGCATCGCGGCTTTTCTTCGTTTCGCTTAACTTGTCTTTGATCAGGTAGTACGCATCGTGCTCCATGTATTTCAGCGACAGGTCCTCCAGTTCCGACTTCAGCTTGTAGAGACCCAACTTGTGGGCCAGCGGGGCATACAGGTAGGCAGCTTCCTCGCTGACTTTGTGTTTGGCTTCCTGCTGGTCGGTGTCGCGAATCTGGCGCATCAGGTTCACGCGGTCGGCAATCATAATCAGAATCACGCGCATGTCTTCTGCAAACGAGAGCAGCAGATTGCGGAAGTTCTCCGTCTCGATGACGGGATTCTTTTTATATAATTGTTGTATGCGCTGCAGACCGCGCAGAATGCGGGCAACAGATTCGCCGAAGTCGCTCTGAACGTCGTCGATGGTCAGATAGCCTTCCTCCACACTGGGGCGTAGCATGATGGCGATGACGGCATCACGTCGGAGGCCTATTTCCTCGACCACCAGCTGGGCAGTCTGAAAACCGAGTAGGATGGGGTTGAGCCCAAATACGTTGCGTTGCATTTGCTGTTCTTCGATAGCTCGCGTCAGATGATGGCGCATGAGCATCTCGTCGTCCTTTTTCAAGGAGTCTCCTAAAAGTGTGCGGACTTCGTTGTATAGCGTCAGCGTTTCTTCTTTTTCCTGCTGGGTAAATTCAAATCTAACCATAATTGTGCTACAAAGATACAAATTTATTGCAGAACCACAAAATGAAATCTCATAAAAAAACGTTTACGTTGATTTTTACGTATTATTTTCACTCGAATTTTGGCCGTTCCGAAAATTTGTCGTAACTTTGTAGCCAATAATTCAAACTTTTAAATTAACGTAATACTAAAACAAATGGCAAAAATTGTAACATTAGGTGAGATTATGCTCCGCCTGTCGCCCATGGGCAACGACCGTTTCATTCAGAGTGAATCATTCCGCATCATTCCTGGCGGTGGTGAGGCTAACGTGGCAGTCAGCGTGGCAAACTATGGTCACGAGGCTTATTTCGTTTCAAAGCTGCCCAAGCACGAGATTGGACAGATTGCTGTGAACGCACTCCGCCGTTATGGCGTTAATACCGAGTTCATCGCTCGTGGTGGCGACCGCGTAGGTCTGTACTATGCTGAGACCGGTGCTTCGATGCGTCCTTCAAAGGTTATCTACGACCGTGCTCATTCTTCTATCGCCGAGGCTGATCCTAAGGATTTCGATTTCGATAAGATCATGCAGGGCGCTGCCTGGTTCCATTGGAGTGGTATCACACCCGCCATCAGCGACAAGGCTGCTGAGCTCACCAAGCTGGCTTGCGAGGCTGCTAAGCGTCATGGTGTAACAGTTTCTGTTGACCTGAACTTCCGCAAGAAGCTGTGGACCTCTGAGAAGGCTATCTCCATCATGCGCCCGCTCATGCAGTATGTAGATGTATGCATTGGTAACGAGGAGGATGCTGAGCTCTGCCTTGGCTTCAAGCCCGATGCTGATGTTGAGGGTGGCCAGACCGATGCTGCCGGCTACGAGGGTATCTTCAAGCAGATGATGCAGGAGTTCGGCTTCAAGTATGTTGTTTCTACGCTCCGCGAGAGCTACAGCGCAACGTTCAACGGTTGGAAGGCTCTGATCTACAATGGTAAGGAGTTCTATCAGTCGAAGCGTTACGAAATCAACCCGATCATCGACCGCGTAGGTGGTGGTGACTCATTCTCGGGTGGTCTGATTCATGGTCTGCTCACCAAGCCGACTCAGGGCGAGGCTCTTGAGTTTGCTGTAGCTGCTTCTGCTCTGAAGCACACCATCAACGGTGACTTCAACCTGGTAGGTGTTGACGAGGTAGAGAGCCTGGCTGGCGGTAATGCTAACGGTCGCGTACAGCGTTAAGCTAATTGACAATTGATAATTGATAATTATAATTATGAAACAGTTTGAATACAAAGTGGTAACCCGACTCGTCGGTGTTGAAAAGAAACTGAATGAACTTGGCTTCGAAGGCTGGGAACTTGTAGCCGTTGAGTGTGGTACTTACTTTTTCAAACGTGAATATAAAGGATAATTATGGCAAAGTTTGATAAGTTTCAGGTGATGGCAAAGATTGCCGAAGCACCTATGGTTCCTGTGTTCTATCACAAGGACGTTGAAGTTTGCAAAAACGTCGTTAAGGCTTGCTACGAGGGTGGCGTTCGTGCTTTCGAGTTTACGAACCGCGGCGACTTCGCTCACGAGGTATTCGGCGAGCTGTCAAAGTGGGTTAACACGGAGTGCCCCGAGCTGGCTCTCGGTATCGGTAGCGTCGTCGATGCTCCTACGGCATCGCTGTACATCCAGCTGGGTGCCAACTTCGTCGTTGGTCCGTTGTTCAACCCCGACATCGCTGTTGTCTGCAACCGTCGTTGCGTGACTTACTGCCCAGGCTGTCTCACCCCGTCTGAGATTGGCAAGGCACAGGAGGTAGGCTGCGACTTCACCAAGGTATTCCCTGGCGACGTGGTTGGTCCGAACCTCATCAAGGGTCTGATGGCTCCTATGCCTTGGTCGAAGATCATGGTAACTGGTGGCGTAGCTCCCGAAGAGGAAAACCTCACCAAGTGGTTCAAGGCCGGCGTCTTCTGCGTAGGCATGGGTTCAAAGCTCTTCCCCTCCGACAAGGTGAAGGCTGGCGACTGGCAGTATGTGACCGACAAGTGCAAGGAGGCACTCGGTTATGTGGCTAAGGCTCGCGCTTAATTCGCTGTTAGCACTAATAGTCTTTTCAGCTTGTTCATCGCCCGATAGGCAGGCGATGGACAGGCTGAATATTTTATCTTATGCCTATCATTATCGTAACATTGACTCTGTAGAGTACTACGCTTCGGCAGCGAAGAATACCGCTGAAGGAGTGAATAATCTGGCCTTCGTCAAGATGGTCCGGATGGACTATCAAGCCGCTGAGGACTATCTGAACCAGATTCCCGAGATGACCGACAACCAGTTGGAACTCTTGGTGTGCTATGTGCAGCAGATGCGTCTCTGTCAGCGCCGTTCCCATAACAAGGACTTCCACGACTTCCGCGAACGTGCCATCACCTGCATGAAGCGTATCGACGAGGAGCGCAACCAGTTGGACGAGCGCCAGCAGCAGCGGTTGCGCTATGCCGAGACCGAGTTTGCCATCGTCAACTCCACCTATTATTATTATGTGGGTTTGGAGAATCAGTCTATCGACGCCCTGATGGCCATTGATCCCAACGAGGTGCGTCGCGACACGGCACAATACCTGAACTACTTGTATAATATTGGTGCTGGCGGCATCATTACCGAAGGCAGTCCCGACGATATCTATCAGGAGGAGATGGAGCATCTGACGCGCTGTCTGACTATTGCTCAACGATTCCATTACCCCTATTTCGAGGCACAGGCCAAGGAGGCTTTGGCCGACCATACCGGCGACCTGCAACTGGCCCAGGAGGCACTCCACTTGTTCGAGGCCTATGGCGACATCTACCAGATTGCCGGTGCCCATCGTACTTTGGCGTCGTGCTATCATGCCCTGGGCGACGATGTCATGGCCCTCGAACATTTGAATAAGGCGCTGTCCGACAGTACCATCAATCAGGCCCCCGACCTGGTGGCCAGCATCCGCGAACAGCTCAGCGTGGCTTATGCCGCCCTGAACGACAAGTCGGCCAGCGACTATAACCGCAACCTCTATCTCGACATTCAGGAGCAGACCCGTCAGGACCGCGAGTTGGAGGCTCGTGCAGCCCAGTACGACAAGGCTTCCGAACAGCTCAACTGGATGTTGATTGCTGTCGTTTGTGCCATTGTGTTGCTGCTGTTCCTGTTGTGGCTGTTCAACTACCTCAACCGTCGCAGCAAGGACGACCACCAACTGGTCGACCTGCTGGAACAGAAAGCCGAGGACCTGCAGGTGCGCCGCTTGAGTGTCGAGCGCTCCGAGCGCCGCCATCTCGACCAGCGTGCCAAGGTGTCGATGGTGATGGGCATTCTGCCGTTCATCGACCGCATTCGCCACGAGGTGAGCCGTCTCGACCGTGCCGACGTGGCCGACCGTCAGGAAAGCCTGGATTACATTTGCGAGCTGACCGATAAGATTAACGAGCAGAACGACATGCTGACACAATGGATTCAGCTGCGTCAGGGCGAGTTGAATCTCCACATCGAGAGTTTCCCCCTGCAACCGCTGTTCGACATTGTGGCCCGCGGTCGCACATCGTTCGAAATCAAGGGCGTCACGCTCACCGTGGAACCCACCGAGGCCGTAGTCAAGGCCGACCGTGTGCTGACCCTTTTCATGATTAATACGCTGGCCGATAATGCCCGCAAATTCACGTCCCAGGGTGGCGAGGTCACCGTCTCTGCCTCCGAACAGGACGACTATGTCGAGCTCAGCGTCCGCGATACGGGCTGTGGCATGGCTCCCGAACAGCTTGCCCACGTCTTCGACCACAAGGTCATTGGCGACCACGGCTTCGGACTCATGAACTGTAAGGGCATCATCGAGAAGTACCGCAAAATGAGCCAGCTGTTCAGCGTCTGCCAGCTGTCGGCCGAAAGCCAGCAGGGTAGGGGCTCGCGATTCTTCTTCCGCCTGCCAAAGGGCGTTAAGAGGGTTTGGGTAGGTATTGTAGGTTTGGTAGGTATTTTAGGTTTCTTAGGATGTCTGCCGGCCATGGCTGTCGACTATCAGAGCAAGGCTCACGTCTTTGCCGATTCGGCCTATTTCTGCAACATCAACGGGCAGTACCAGCGCACGCTCCAGTTTGCCGACTCCTGCCGCGAATGCCTTAATCAAGCCTACCTGCAGCACCATCCCAAGGGCCAGCTGCTGATGCAGGCTAATGGCGACACCTCGCCCCTGCCTGCCGAGATACAATGGCTGCACGACAGTGTCGACGTCAACTATCAGGTCATTCTCGACATCCGCAACGAGAGTGCCGTGGCGGCCCTTGCACTCCACGAATGGCAGCTATACGCGTATAATAATAAGGTGTATACCCAGCTGTTCAAGGAACTCTCGGCCGACAACACGCTGACCGACTATTGCCGCATCATGCAGCAGTCGCAGTCTAACAAGCGCATCGCCATCATCCTGCTTGTGGTCATCCTGCTGCTCATCGTGCCTGCCTACTACATGCTCTACTACCGCCACCGGCTCTACGACCGCCATTGCCGCGAGCGCATGCAGCTCGACAATCTTGAGCTGGCCGACGACGAGTTGCGACGTGCCGAACTCGAGGATTCCAAGTTGCATGTGGCCAACAGCGTGCTCGACAACTGTCTGTCGGCGCTGAAGCACGAGACGATGTACTATCCCTCGCACATCCGCCAGCTTGTCGACAAGGGCGATGTCGGTTCGCTGTCCGAGGTCACCCTTTACTACCGCGAGCTCTATGGCATGCTCAGCGCGCAGGCCATGCGTCAGGTCGAACAGGTCAAGCTGCACGTCACGCGAACCACGTTCCTGGGACATCCCGTCTTGGGCAACGACAACATGCTGCGCTATCTGGCCGACATGCTGAAGCCCCAGACCGTCGAGGCCCAGCAGAAGGACGACCACTACATCGTCTTCACCGTGACCCGCCAGGAGCCGTTGCCGGAAATCGACTACCTGCGCTGTCGGCAGATTGTGCGCGATCATGGCGACGCCACCCATCGTCGTGCCTGCGGTATCTCGCTCACCACTCACGACTCACCACTCACGACTATAACAATAACACTACCAACATATCACCATGGACAAGTTTAAACTTATTATCGTCGAGGACGTGCCCCTCGAACTCAAAGGCACGGAAGGCATCGTTCGTAACGAGATTCCCGAGGCAGAAGTGATCGGTACTGCCGACGACGAGCTGTCGTTCTGGCGTCTCATCAAGAAACAGCAACCCGACCTTGTGCTGCTCGACCTCGGCCTGGGCGGTTCCACCACCGTGGGCGTCGAGATTTGCCGACAGACCAAGGAGATGTATCCGCAGGTCAAGATACTCATCTTCACCGGCGAGATACTGAACGAAAAACTGTGGGTCGACGTGCTCGATGCCGGAGCCGACGGCATCATTCTCAAGAGCGGCGAACTGTTGACTCGTCACGATGTCCGTTCCGTCATGGAAGGCAAGCAGCTGGTGTTCAACGAGCCCATCCTGAAGCGCATCGTCGAACGCTTCAAGCGCTCCGTATCCTCCGAGCTGGCCAGCCAGGAGGCACTCATCGACTACGAAATCGACGAATACGACGAACGTTTCCTGCGCCACCTGGCCCTCGGCTATACCAAGGAGCAGATTACCACCCTGCGCGGCATGCCCTTCGGCGTGAAGAGCCTCGAGAAGCGCCAGAACGAACTGGTCAAGAAGCTGTTCCCCGGCGGCGAGAGTGTCAATGCCACGCGACTCGTCGTCCGCGCCCTCGAATTGCGCATCCTCGATATCGATAACCTCGTGCCCGATTCAGAGTGAAGAAACTATTTCCCTATATCGCCTTGGCGTTGGCGCTGGCCCAACTGCTGCTCATCCTCACGTCGTGGGTGTGGAGTGCTGCCATGCCCTTGAGTGGCGTGCGCAGCATGCTCTCCAGCGAGGGCATACGCTGGTACCTCGGCCATTTTGCCGAACTCATGGCGTCGCCATTCCTCGTCTGGCTGCTGCTGGGTGCTATGGCCTACGGAGCCGTCGTTCGCTGCCGCAGCCTGCAGGGCAACAGCTATCGCTCCAGCCGTGCACGCCTCATCTCTATGGTATTTCTGGTGATTTATGTCGGGGTGGTCCTGCTGCTCACCGTGTCGCCCCATGCCGTACTGCTGTCGGCCAGCGGACTGCTATGGCCATCGCCATTCTCGGCCAGTCTGGTGCCCATAACGGTTTTCGGCATCCTCATGGCAGCCATCCTCTACGGCGTTGTGGCGGGCACCTTCCAGACGCTTTCCGAAGTCTACGATTCCCTCGTCTACGGACTGCGCCTGTGTGCCCCCCTGTTGCCCATTTATGTGCTGTTTATGCAGCTGTTCGAGTCATTCCGGTTCGTGCTCCCCTGACGGACCGATGATGTTCTCGATGCGCAGTTCTATCAGTCCCGCGGGCACGCGCACCTCCACCACGTCGCCCACCTTCTTGTTCAGCAGGGCCTGGGCGATGGGCGACTTAATCGAAATCTTTCCTTCCCGCAGGTTCGCCTCGTGCGGACTGGCTATCGTGTAGCTCATGCGTGCCTGCGTCTTCAGGTTCGTCATCTCCACCTTGCACAGCAGTCCGACGACATCGCTGGCCAGTCGCGACATGTCAACTACGCGGGCATTCTCAAGCACCCGCTGCATGAAACGGATACGACCCAGCAGCCGGCCTTGTTCGCGCTTGGCAGCATGATATTCGAAGTTCTCGCTAAGGTCGCCCTTGTCGCGAGCCTCGGCAATGGCATCCCTGACCTGTGGCAGGTCTACTGTCTCCAACTGACGGAGTTCGGCCACGAGCTTGTCGTAGCCCTCTTGTGACATATATTCCATAAAACTTGTTCTTCTAAGCTGCAAATTTACGACAACTTTTCCGGACTACCAAAATATCAGCCTTCTTTTTTGTTTTATCGTATCCTTGAAGTGAAAATCCCCGCAATTTCTTTGGAAGTTGCAGGGGATTTTCGTCATTTGTAGTAGCCGAGGCGCACATCATGCCAAGCTGTCGTGTATCATGGGGTATGTCCACTTTCCTACTTTCCTACTTTCCGCATTCAGATGGTAGGCAGTTCGGATACGAGCTTCTTGTAGTGACCACGCATGGTGCGCTCGATGGCCTTGTCATCTTCCAGACGCTGCAGCGTTTTCTGCCCGGCTCGGTTATTGGCATATCCAAATGTCTTTGCAAACGCCTCGGTGGTAAATTCTTCGGGTAACAGGCGGAAGCATTCAATGAATTTATTCGTGCGACGGCGCTGCTGGGCAGCCTCTTTCAGCTGGTTGTCGTAGTACATGCGATGCAGCTCGTAATACCAATAGTGCTGTGTGCGATACTGAATGTCGAGGACCAAATCGCAGAGTGCACGGTCGGTGTCGTCGATGGTGTATGTGCCCGTCTTTTCGCGCTCTTCCCAGTGACGCATATCGATGTAAGGCGCACTCACATTGATGCCGTAATAGGGCACGCGCTTGATGAGCAACCAGTCTGCCTGATCGTCGTTAAACTCAGCAATGGCACGGCGCTCGTCACACCACTTGTGCACGTGTTCCACCAGTGGCCAGATGGGCAGTTCGCCTTGGCGCTGGTCCAGTCGGTAAGACCACTGTTTCAAAGTCTCATTAAAAGCCAGAAGGCTTTCTTCGTTCGAATCCAGCGGCATCATGTCATAGTCGGGTTTACCCATGGGGATTGTACCCGTACGGGTGTCGAGGCCCGAGTTGACATTTCTTTCGTTCACCAGCCTTTTCAACGTGGGTGGAGTGCAGGTCTCTATCTGCTGCCACACTACGCGGAAGCGGCCACTGACCGACTGCTTGTTCTGGTAGTGCTGCGAGTCGAACTCCGTGTGGAAGCTTTTCAGGACCATGATGTCGCGGTTCTGCCATCCGCCTGAACGCGACATGTTGATGCTGTTGTCCTTTTCGCTGTCGACAGTAACACACCCGATGGGCATCTCCTCGCCATCTACGATGGTCTTGTTATTGATCATCGAACGGATAAATTCACCGTTGGAGGCTCGCGGACCGAAAAATCTGTTGTAGATTCTCTGGCGCGTTTCGTGCTCCTTGTTGCTTGCAGTGGCATCGAATTTCTCTTTCCACTGGTTGGTGGCTTCGTCGGCTATTGCGTCCGATTCCAATATCGGTGCCAGCAGCAGTTCCATAAGCCGTGTCAGCGTACCCTTGCCACTCGTCGGGTCGCCTACGCCCAGTATGATATACGTCAGGCGTGTTCTTGCCGATTTGTTGGCATAGAACTTATAGTAGCACAGCGTCATGCAGGTGCCCATCATGGCTGCCGAGGCAAAGAGCAGAAAGGGCCACAGACGGCGCGGATGTGGTTCGCATACTGCGCGCAGACAGGGGTACACGTCGAAGAACTGCTCTATCGTGTCACACCAGCGGTCGAAGGGCAGGTCTGCCATCGGGTCGACATCGTGCGGCGCTACTGCAGGCTGTTCCAAGTTAATACCGGCCTTTTCCATCAGTTCTTTCAGCACCTTTGGGTAGCGCGTCAGCAGTTTCTTCTTGGCTGCCGACTGGCACAGGTCTTCCACTTCGCCCGGATTGGGATTCCATTCCTTCACCCAGTCCAATCGGTAGGCCATCTGGATGGCTCGCTGCGCA
>Ga0310691_10005909_pt1 | contig 13212 bp, 8 predicted proteins | sample 176DNAGHGlowgp2_FD_203887 | JGI IMG/M metagenome (GOLD analysis project Ga0310691, IMG submission 203887) | Sheep rumen microbial communities from Palmerston North, Manawatu-Wanganui, New Zealand - 1766 DNA GHGlow gp2 (v2) (version 2) | ecosystem: Host-associated > Mammals > Digestive system >... | reverse complement strand
GCTTTATTTTATTCGTTCAAAAATGCCGTGTTTTTGCGGCTTTTTGAGTTTTGCAAATACCTAAATACCTGATTTCATAGAAAGGAGAATATAGTATGAACGGTCAAATCAATATTTGCGGCGGTCTCCGAAGGGAGCTGGTACGTATCGTCCTGGAGCGTGTGCAGGGCGAGAGCACGAAGCAATCCCTGGAGGATACCGAAAGCGTCGAGGAGCCGAAGCTGACCTATGAAGTGGAGGAAATGCTGAACAACGCCTACATGAACCGCAGCGAGGTTCCGCTGGCGATGGACATCTTCAAGCCGAAGATGCCGGAGGGACAGGAGCTCCCGGTGATCGTCATCATTCACGGCGGCGGGCTGGTGGTGGGCGACCGCAAGATTTCCCGCCGCTTTGGAAAAATGCTGGCGGGCAGGGGATATCTGGTCTTTTCCATCGAGTACCGGCTGGCGCCGCGGGCCAACGCGGCGGAGCAGCTGGACGACATCTGCGCCGGAATGGATCTGGTCGGACGGAAGATCGTGGACTTTGACGTGGACTTCACACGGGTATTCCTGGCCGCGGAGAGCGCGGGCGCCTTCCTGGCCATGTATGTGGCGGCGATGAAGCGCTCGGAGAAGCTGCAGAAGGCCATCGGCTACGAGCCGACCCGCATGGTGTTCAAGGCGGTCGGCCTGATCTCCGGCATGCTCTATACCAACAAGCCGGATCCCATCGGCTGGCTGATGGCCGAGCAGTTTTTTGGCGACAAGCGCACGGATCCCGAGTTTTTGCAGTACATGGATCCCGAGAACCCGGAGATCATCAACAATCTGCCGCCGACCTTCCTGGTTACGAGCCGCGGCGACTTTCTGAACAACTATACCCTGATGTTCCATGACGCGCTGAAAAAAGCAAACAAAGCCTGCCATCTGGTCTATTACGGCGAGCAGGAGCTCACCCACGCCTTTCCCGTTATGAAACCCTACCTGCCGCAGAGCCAGGACGCGATCGACCGGATGACGCGCTGGTTCGAGGAGCAGGCGGCTCTTGCGGACAAAAGCGGAAAGGAGAATTCATAACAAACCATGGCTACCACAAAGTCAAAGCTGAAAAAGCGGATCGAGACCGGCGAGATCATCGAACAGAAATGCTGGCAGTACATCAAGGAGCTGAACTCCGTCAGTGACGAGCGGCTGGATTCCGTCGCGCTGATCGACTGCAAACGGAGCTATACCTACCGGCAGATGTTCCGCAGATGGGAGCGCTATGCCGAGGTGTTCTCGGCCCTGAACATGACCGGCGAGCACCACGCGCGCGTCGGACTGCTGTCCGAGGTCTCTGCAAACTCCATTTTTGCGCTCTACGCCCTGAATATGACGGGCGCCTCAGTCTCCATGTTTCCCTTTGCGGATCTCACAGATCAGGAACGCTGCGCCAACCTGATTAAAACGGAGCGGATCACCGATCTGGTGCTGTGCGATACCAAGCTGACGCCGGAGGTTCTCGGCCGTCTTGCGCGCAGCCGGGAGGAGCTGGGACTGAGGAGCATCGTGGTCATGCATGTTTCTCTCGAGGGGCCCTATGCGCCGCAGCCGTTCACCATGTACTTCAATGCGACTGTGCAGAAGCTGCGCCAGATCCCCGGCGTTCTGTTTATGGGCCAGCTCCTGAGACAGTACGAGGCGACACCGATCGCCTACGCGAACGAGCCCATCGACGACGCGGTGATCCTCCACACCTCCGGTACGACCAACGGCATCCACAAGCCGGTGCCGATCTCGGATCGCGGACTCAACGAGGCCGCCGCCCGCTTCCTGCGGGACGGGCGCTTTGCCGCCTATGAGGGGAACGCGGTAAGCGCGATGATGCTGGATTTAAGCAGCTCGTATATGCTGGCTGACGCGATGCAGCTCCCGTTCTCCTTCGGCGGAACCGTGCTCACGTTCCCGCTGGGCACATACAATCCCAAATATTACGAAGCCATGGCGCACTATAAGGCGAATATCCTGATCTCATCGCCCGCAATACTTGAATATCTTGAATATATCCCCGGGCAGATCGATCTTTCCAATATTTCCTTTATCTTTATCGGCGGGGATTCCGTCTCCATGGATAAAAAGCGGCGCTTCAACGAGATGCTTCGCAAAAGGGGCGCAAAGGTGGGAATCACCCTCGGCTATGGACTCACCGAGCTGTGCGGCGCCTGCATCCTCTCGGAGCCCGAGCGCGAGGACACCGCCATCGGCTATCCGCTCCCGGGCGTCACGGCGAAGCTTTTCGACGAGAGCGACGGGAAGTACTATGACCTCTCCGACGGCGCGCGGACCGGCGTGCTGCACCTGTCGTCCGCGTCCATGAGCAGCGGAAAGATCGACGGCAACGAGTTTTTCGCCCTGGAAGAGATCGACGGAACGCCGTTTTACGACACCCACGACCTGGTCTCGGTCGCGGAGGACGGCTGCATAACCTATGCCGGACGGATGAACAAGTATTTTGTCAACAACGAGGGGATCCGCTTTGACGCGGGGCTGGTGGAATCCGCCGTGGGCGCGCAGCCGGGGATCGCCCTGTGCGGACTTGCTCCGCAGTATAACAAGTCGATCCACGACACGGTGCCCGTGCTGTATGTCCGCGTCGCCGCGAACGCCGGGGACGCGCTGCAAACCGTGCGAAACGCGCTGATCCAGGTATTCATCCGGGACAATGAGATCGCGAAAACCAATCTGCCCGGCCAGTGCGTGATCGCCGATTCGCTCCCCCAGACCGAGTTGGGCAAGGTGGACGTCCACCGGATCGTCAAGGGCGAGGTCAACGGCTCCCGGTATATCGTCAATGCCGTCCGCACCGGCGGCGCGCTGAAGGATATCGTACTCGTCCCGGCCATGCCGAACTATCCCCAGTGGTCGGGTCTCCCGGAGGAGCTGGCGAATATTCCGGACGGAGATATTCAGCTCGTCAAGCAGTTCATGCCCAATCTCAACATCGAGCAAATGATGTCACAACAATTCGGACAGGCCGGACAGGCCGGCGCAGCGCCTGCTCAGTCCTGCGGAGCTTATCAGGAGGGAATCAATATGTTTATCAGAGCGCTTACCAATCCCCTTACCCTTGGGCATCTTCTCTGCCCCGGCAGCGGTCTGGAGAAGCTGGCCACCGTGGGCTGCGCGGCGATCTTCGCGCTGGGCTATGCCCAGGGCATGGCAGGAAACGGCGCACAGCCGCAGGGCAATCCGATGCAGGGCTTTGGCTGTAACCAGGGCATGCCGCAGCAGGGCAACCCGATGCAGGGGCTCGGCTGCAGCCAGGGCATGCCGCAGCAGGGCATGCCGCAGCAGGGCAATCCGATGCAGGGCTTTGGCTGCAACGCGGGCATGCCGCAGCAGGGTATGCCGCAGCAGGGCCTCGGCTGCAACGCGGGCATGCCGCAGCAGGGCAATCCGATGCAGGGCCTCGGCTGCAGCGCGGGCATGCCGCAGCAGGGCATGCCGCAGCAGGGCATGCCGCAGCAGGGGATGCCGCAGCAGGGCATGCCGCAGCAGGGTATGCCGCAGCAGGGGCTCGGCTGCAACGCGGGTATGCCGCAGCAGGGCCAGGGCGCGCCTTCGCAGGAACACGGCATCAATTCACCGAAGTTAGCGGGTGTTCTGGGCCGCTTCTTCAACGCCTCCAACGCAAGCGAATTCTACGAGGAATAAAGGGGCGAGTAGACGGATCCCTTGCGGGGCCGGTCTACTCGACCGAATAAAGAATCATAAGCGCCGGCGCAGCCCGGCAGAAAGGATCAGGAGGGAATCCATATGTTTATGAGAGCAACTATTCATCCATTTGCCCGTGGGAGAGTTCTTCGACCCGGCAACGGCTTGAGGAGGCTGGCCACCGTGGGCTGCGCGGCGATCTTTGCGCTGGGCTATGCCCAGGGGATGGCAGGACGCGGCGCACAGCCACAGGGCAGCGGCGCGCAGGGCAGCGACGCACAGGTTGCCGGCTCCAACCCGGCCAAGCCCCAGCCGGGCCCGGGCCTTGGCTGTAATCCGGGCAGCCCTGTGCAGGGCCAGGCGAATCCGATGCAGGCAAATCCGATGCAGGGCCTCGGCTGCAACGCGGGTATGCCGCAGCAGAGCCAGTCGAGTCCGATGCAGGCAAATCCGATGCAGGGCCTCGGCTGCAATCCGGGCATGTTCCCGCAGGGCCAGGGCTTCGCTATGGGCCAGAGGGGCCGCTCTGCCAACGCCAGTGAGTATGATGAGGAATGAAGCCTTGTCAGCGGAAAGGAGCAACGGTATTATCCCATGACTACCGCAGACGTAAAAATGAAAAAGCGCATCGAAACCGGAGAGATTATCGAACAGAAATGCTGGCAGTATATTCAAGAGCTGAACTCTGTCAGTGACGAGCGGCTGGATTCTGTCGCGCTGATCGACTGTAAAAGAAGCTATACCTATCGGCAGATGTTCCGCAAGTGGGAGTGCTATGCCGAGGTCTTCACGGCGCTGAATATGACCGGCGAGCACCGTGCGCGCGTCGGACTGCTCCCCGAGATCTCTGCGAACTCCATTTTTGCTCTCTACGCCCTGAATATGACGGGCGCCTCGGTCTCCATGCTCCCGATTGCGGATCTCATGGATAAGGAGCACTGCGCCAATCTGATCAAAAAGGAACGGATCACGGACCTGGTGCTGTGCGATACCAAGCTGAATCCGGAGCTTCTCGGCCGGCTTGCACAAAGCCGGGAGGAGCTGGGGCTGGGCAGCATTGTGGTGATGCATGTCCCCGTGGAAGGGCCATATGTGCCGCCGGAATTTGCCATGTACTGCAATATGACCGTTCCGAAGCTGCGCCAGATCCCCGGCGTACTGTATATGGGCCCGCTCCTGAGACAGTACGAGGCGACACCCATCGCCTGCACGAAGGCTGGCTCCATCGACGACGCGGTGATCGTCCACACCTCCGGTACGACCAACGGCATTCACAAGCCGGTGCCGCTTTCGGACCGCGGACTCAACGAGGCCGCCGCCCGCTTCCTGCGGGACGGGCGCTTTGCCGCCTATGAAGGGACCGCCGTGAGTGCCATGATGACGGATCTGACCAGCTCGTACATGCTGGCCGACGGGACACATCTCATCTTCTCCTTCGGCGGAACCGTGCTTGCCTTCCCGCTGGGCGTTTTCAATGCAAAGATATATGAAGCCATGGCGCACTATAAGGCAAATATCCTGATCGCAACGCCCGCACAGCTTGAAAACCTCGGCAGGATTCGCACGAACATCGATTTTTCCAACGTATCCTTTTTCTTCGTCGGCGGGGACCCTGTTTCTGTGGATAAAAAGCGGCGCATCAACGAGAATATTCATAAGTATGGCGCAAAGGTGGGTATTACCATCGGCTATGGCCTCTCCGAGCTGGCCGGTGCCTGCATTCTCTCGGATCCCGAGCGTGAGGACAACGCCATCGGCTATCCGCTCCCGGGTGTTACGGCAAAGCTTTTCGACGAGAGCGACGGGAAGTACTACGACCTAACCGACGGCGCGCGGACCGGCGTGCTGCACCTGTCGTCCGCGTCCATGAGCAGCGGAAGGATCGACGGCAACGAGTTTTTTGCCCTGGAGGAGATCGACGGAAAGCCGTATTACAACACCTACGATCTCGTCTCGGTCGCGGAAGACGGCAGCATGACCTATGCCGGGCGGATGAACAAGTTTTTCGTCAACAACGAGGGGATCCGCTTTGACGCGGGACTGGTGGAATCCGCCGTCGGCGCGCAGCCGGGGATCGCCCAGTGCGGCCTTGCGCCGGAATACATCAAGCTGATTCACGACACAGCGCCCGTGCTGTATGTCCGCGTCGCCGCGGACGGCGGCGATCCCGTGCAGACCGTGCGAAACGCGCTGATCCAGGTCTTTATCCGGGACAATCAGATCGCGAAAACCAATCTGCCCGGCCAGTGCGTGATCGCCAATGCGCTCCCTCAGACCGAGCTGGGCAAGGTGGACGTCCACCGGATCGTTATGGGCGAGGTCAACGGCTCCCGGTATATGGTCAAACCCGTCCGCGCCGACGGCGAGCTGAAGGATGTCCAGCTCATACCGGCCGTCCCCGGCACGCCCATGTGGTCGGGTGTCCCGGAGGAGCTGGAGGATATGTCGGGCGGCATCTACAAAATGTTCAGCCAGATCTCGCCCAGATTCAACCGCAGACAGGCTGCCGAACAATCCGGACAGTCCGGTACAGCGCCGGCGCAGTCCGGCGGAAGTATGCAAGAGGGAATCAATATGTTTATCAGAGCGCTTACCAATCCTCTTGCCCTTGGGTCTCTTCTCTGCCCCGGCAACGGTTTGGAAAAGCTGGCCACCGTGGGCTGCGCGGCGATTTTCGCACTGGGCTATGCCCAGGGCATGGCCGGACACAGCGCACAGCCCCAAGGCGCTGCGCAGGGCAGCGGCGCGCAGGGCGCCGGTCCCAATCCTGGCATGCCGCCGCAGGGGCAGGGCCTTGGCTGCAATCCGGGCACGCCGTCGCAGGGGCAGGGCCTTGGCTGCAATCCGGGTATGCCGTCGCAGGGGCAGGGCCTTGGCTGCAATCCTGGCATGCCGTCACAGGGACAGGGTACCGCTTCGTCCCCGATGATGGGCCGCTTCTTCAATGCTTCCAACGCAAGCGAGTTTGACGAGGAATGACACGATCCGGCTCGCGATGAGACGAACGATAAGAAAAACAGCCGATGCTCCCGACTTTACAGCCGGGTGCATCGGCAAGCTAAACTCCGATTAAAAGAATAAGAGGGGATACGATTTCATGGATTTGTCAAAGCTCAGCGCGCTTCCGTATTTCATGGCGCGCTTTCAAGACAGCGCGGCGCGCTATCCGCAGCAGCTCATGCTGGTGGACGAGCGGCACCCGGAGGGCCTGACGAGAGCAGAGGTGGACGAACAGTCCGCGCGCGTCTACGCTTACCTGACCGGGCATGGGCTCGGGCGGGAGGACATGGTAATGATCTGCCTGCCCCGCGGTGTGGAGACTGCCATCGCCATGATCGGCGTCTGGAAGGCCGGGGCCGCCCTGACCGTGCTGGAGGACGACCTCCCCCCGGAGCGCGTCGCTTTCATCCGGCGCGACTGCGGCTGCACCCTTGTGATCGACAGCGCCCTTTGGCCGGAGATCATGCGGACGCCGCCGCTGCCCGGCTATGTTCAGGCCGGCGACCATGACGCGGCCTTTGCGGTCTACACCTCCGGCTCCACCGGGACGCCGAAGGGCGTATTGCAGGAATACGGCTGTTTCCGGCTGCACGCGCTGTTTGTTGCGGATCTGTCGTGTATCCCCGAGCAGGCATGGACCGAGGCGATGATACCGCCGTTTCATACCCTTGCCGGTATGAATATTATTAACCGCCTGCTGCGGTCCCTGGATACCGTCTACATTCTCCCGCGCGAGATCGTCAGCGATCCTCCGCGCCTGAACCGCTATTTCACCGAGCACGGCATCACCCGTACCTTCCTGCCCCCCTCGTTGCTCCGCGCCGGAGGCTGCACGCTCAGTCCATCCGTTCGCTTCGCCGCGGTAGGTGGCGAGAGCGCCAACGGCCTGTTCCTGGACAATGTGACGCTGGAATGTGCCTATGCCTTGAGCGAATCGGGCTATCCGCTTTGCCGGTTCATCCTTGATCGGCCCTATAATCCCTGCCCTGTGGGAAAGCCCACCAGCGACCTGATCGCGCTCCGCCTGCTCGACGAGGCGGGACAGGAGGTTCCGGCCGGCGAGGAGGGCGAGATCTGCTTTGAAAACCCCTTCATGCGCTGCTATATCAACCGGCCGCAGGAAAGTCGCGAGGCGTTCCGTGGTGGGGTGTTCCACAGCGGCGATCTGGGCCGATGGGACGAAAACGGCAACCTGATCGTGACCGGACGCGCCAACGACATGATCAAGGTCAACGGCAACCGGGTAGAGCCCGCTGAGATCGAAAGTGTCTTCCGGAAGCTCACCGGACACAGCTGGTGCGCGGTGAAGAGCTTCGAGATCGGGACAAGGACGCTGCTCTGTCTCTATTACCATGGAGAAACCGACTTTGACGATAGGGCGCTGCGCGGAGAGATGGGCGCGTACCTGCCCGACTACATGATTCCCGCGAAGTTTCTGCGGGTGGAGACGGTGCCGCTGCTGGCCAGCGGGAAGACGGACAGGGCGGCGCTGCCGACGCCGGATTTCACCGAAAACCGTCCGGCTTTCGCCCCGCCGGTAACAGAGACGGAAAAAGCGCTCTGCCGCGCCTTTGAGACGGTTTTCGATATCGTCCCGATCGGACTGGACGACGATTTCTTCGATGTGGGAGGAGATTCCCTGACAGCGATGTCTCTGCTGACGGAGGCGGAGCTTCCCGGTCTGAGCACGCTGGACATCTACGAGCACAGGACTGTGCGAAAAATCGCGGAAGCGCTGGCGCAGCGGCAGGCTGAGGAGGCCAATGAGGATTACGCGGTTTCCGAAGCGCGACAGCGCGCGGTGCTGCATCCTGTGTCGGACGCATTATCCCAAAACCTTGCTCTACCTGAAATCAGCGATCTCCACTTCCCCAATTTGCTGCGCTTTGCCCCCACGGTGGATGCGCAAAAGCTATGTGACGCGCTCAATCGCGCGATCGCAAATCGATCCGTGCTATCCATGGTCTTCGAGACGGACGGCGCAGGCCAGGCCTTCATGCGCTACGATGCCGCTTTCATGCCGCATTACGAGGTTAAAAGGCTGACGGAGGCGGAATTTGAGGCAGAGCGCGCCGATCTGATTCAGCCCTTCCAGATATACGGAGCTTCGCTCGTTCACGCCGGCGTCTATGAGACAGAGTGCAGCGTGTATTTGTTTGTGGATGTGCACCATGTGATCATGGACGGCAACGCCATGCTGCTGCTCTATGACGACATCGAGAAAGCGTATCACGGTGAGCCACTGGCACAGGATACCTACTGCACCTATCTCGCCCGTCAGGAGCGCGAGCGCGCCACCGAGCGGTATTGGAAGGCAAGGCGCGGATGGATGCGGATTCTTGATGATGAGCGCTGGCGCTTTGGCTTTACGCCCGATCAGAGTGACGGGCCGTCCGATATGGCGGTTCTGACGTGCCACCGGGCGATCATGAAAGAGGAGATACGCAGCCTTTCAGAACGTCTTGGGCTGAGCGAGACCCTTATCTGCGCTGGTTTGATGTTCCTGACGATGGCCAGAGTCGACGGGGAGGGCAACTGCCTCTGCTCGTTCGTTTATCATGACCGCGGCGACGGTGTCGGCCGCAACGCGTTCGGCAATTTGATATCCTATATATTATTCGCAGCGAAGGTGAGGGGGAACGGCAACGTAGCCGGATTCTTTAAGGAATTGAAGGCGAACTGGATCGACAGCACCGCATCCCTCCGCGCCTCTTATGATGCGGGGATTTCTATGCGGAATAGCGCACAGATGATGAAGCTGGTTTTTGAACCCCACAAAATCGTGGGCGATGTCATGACTTCGCTGGGCGCAAAACGCGAGAAGCTGCAATTCACAGCGCAAGGCAGTAAAACGAACCAATTCGGTATCTTTTCCGAGCAGTCAGACAGGATCGCACCGATGCTGATGCTTAAGAAGAAGTATTATTCTCCCGAAAAGCAGGCGGCGATCCTGGATGCGCTGGAAACGGTGATCGACCGCACGGTGGCCGTGGAGGACCCGGAGACGACGACAGTCGCGGAGCTGCTTACCTGACGGGCAGACCTGCGCTGCCTTTCCTGCACCGGCCGGGTCGCCCCGGATTTCGTTTGTGATAGAAAGGATATATGACATGAAAAAGATTGTTGCACTGCTCCTGTCGGTGCTGCTGGTCTGCGCTTTTTGCGCGCTCGCCGGCAGCAGCATTGCCGCTGCCGAGACGGAAGAACTCACGCCGGTTACCCTGACCTATTCCACATTGCTTGGTGATGATCGCCCCGGCGTTGAAGGAGTGCGCATGCTTGCGCGCAAGGTCAATGAAAAGCTCGGCGGCGAGTATCTCACCGTCGACATCTATGGCAGCAACACCCTTGGCACCGGCGCGACCATGCTGGACGACGTTCTCAGCGGCGTGACCGATATCGGCCATATCCTGGTCTCCTCCCACACCTCCCGTCTGCCTCTGTGCGCCCTGTTCCAGACCCCGGGCGCCGCGACGTTCCTGAGCACGGAGAGCGCCAACTGCGCATTTACGGAGTATCTGCAGACGCTGCAGCCCTCAGAGCTTGACGGTCTTGTGGTTCTGTACACCTGCGCGAACGGCCCGGGCGCCATCGTCACCAATTTCGAGGCGCACAGCATGGACGACCTGAAGGGACGCCAGATCCGCTGCACCGCCACCACCGCCGATGTGCTGAAGGCCTGGGGCTGCAATCCCATCACTCTGGAATGGAGTGAGTGCTACGAGGCCATGCGCAGTCACCTGATCGAGGGAATCTACACCAATACCGGCGCCTGTGCCGACGGCACCTTCGACGACATCGTCGACTATCTGATCTATGCCCCCTGGTACAACGATTGTGAGATTTATGCCATAAGCCGCGAGCGCTTTGACAGTCTGCACCCCGCCATGCAGCAGGCGATCCTCGAGGCCGCCGCCGAGGTACAGGACGAGTTCATGCTCACCCTGAAGGATATCGCCGTGAACCCCTTCCCGAATATCGTTCACTTTGTCCAAAGCATCAAGGGCATCATCTTCTTCCCCCAGGAGGAGGTCGACCGGATGAGCGACGCCATCGCCGCCACCGTTGCCGAGACCAAGGCCGGGGAGCTGGACAAGAAGGGGATCAACGGCTCCGAAGCGCTGGCTCTTATTCGCGAGCTGGCCGACAGGAATAACGCCATCCCCGGGTACGACGATTCTGCCTATAAGGAGGCGCTGTTCGGCCTCGGCGCCAACGTCCTTGAGTGAATGCTTTTATACACAAAAAACGCGCCGTGCCCCTGCTTTCGGGCAGGGGCACGGCTTTCCCGGGGAGGTATCTTATGAAAAAACTGGATCGCATCACCGACAGGCTGTGTGCGGTGCTGATTCGCAGCTCCGCCGTCATATTGGTCTTGATCATGTTTTTCGTTTTCGTCAACGTTGTCTTGCGCCTGACGGTCAAAAAGGCCATCTTCGGCAGCACGGAGCTGGTGCGTTACGCCGCGCTGACAGGCGCCGCGCTGGCGCTGGCGCAGAATGAATGGTTCGACGGCAACATCCGTGTGACCATGGCGCTGGATCTGCTGCCGAAAAAGGCGGCAAGCGCCGTCGCGTTCATTGCCTACGCTCTGACGAGCTGCGGCGTCGGCTATGTCTCGTTTCTGCTGCTGCAGCAGGCAATGAAATACGATCGCTCGAACACCCTGACAAGCGAGCTTTCCATGCCCGCCGGGTTGTTCGTGGGCATCCTTTCGTTCGGTTTTATGTTGCTGACTGTCATTTTCATCATACGCACGATCTTTTTCGGCTACCGGCTCTTCTCAAAGGCTCCCGACAACACGCTTGGCGCACACAGGGCGCCGGTGGAATGAGCGGAAAGGAGCGCAACCTATGTCGAATGTAGTGATCGGACTGCTCTGCATGGCCGGATTCCTCGCGCTGATGTTCCTGGCCGTGCCGGTGCCTTTTTCCATGCTGATTCCCGCGGTCCTCGCTCTTGCGGTCATGAAAACGCCGAGGGCGGCCATTCAGATGCTGTCCGGTGATTTCATCGCCAACTTTTCAAACTATACGCTGACAGTCGGACCGCTGTTCGCTCTGATGGGCTTCCTTGCCAGTTACTCGGGACTTGGCGCAAAGCTGTTTTCTACGCTGAACGCCTTCTTTGGCCATCGAAAGGGCGGCCTGGCCTCCGCCACCGTCGTGGCGTGCACGCTGTTTGGCGCGATCTGCGGCTCTGTCCCCGCTACCATTTCCACGATGTCCGCCGTGGCTTATCCGGAAATGCGCCGGAACGGTTATTCCACCCAGCTCGCCGGCGCGTGCATCGCCGCTTCGCCGACCATCGCGGTCCTGATCCCGCCCAGCGCTAACTTCATCATCTACGGCATGGCCACCAACACCTCAATCAGTCGGCTGTTCTTGGGCGGTATCGGTCCCGGCCTTCTGCTGACCGCCGCCTATATCCTCGCTGTCAGGTACATCGCCTGGCGTCATCCCGAATGGGCGCCCGCCGCAAGGAAGTCCACCTGGAAGCAGCGCTGGGCCGCGGTTCGTGACGGCGGTCTGATCGAGACCCTGCTGGTGTTCCTCCTCGCCATGGGCGGCATGACCGCCGGCTTCTTCACCACCACGGAGGCCAGCGCCGTTGGCGCGGTGGGCATGCTGGCGATCCTGCTGCTGCGCAAAAAAATGGACTGGAAGAAGTTCTGGCGCGCGGCCGAGGCCGGCGCCCGGCTGATGGCGATGGTCTTTACCCTGCTCGCCTCTGCCGCTGTATTCGGCAGGATGTTCACGGTCTCTACGATCCCCGCCAGGCTCGGCGCGTTCGTCGCGTCTCTGTCCATCCCCGGCTGGGCTGTCGTGGGTGTGATCATCCTCATCTATGTCGTCCTCGGCATGTTCGCTAATCTCCTGAGCATTATGCTTGTCACGCTGCCGGTCTTCTACCCGATCGTCTGCACACAGCTGGGCTACAGCGACGTGTGGTTCGGCATCGTGCTGACCATCCTGATCGGCATCGGCGGAATCACGCCGCCGGTGGGCAACGGCGTGTTTATGACGCATGGCTGTGTCAGCTGGGATCCCGATTCCTCGGTCAAAAACATCTTCGGCGGGGTCTGGCCCTTTGTCGCAGCCAGCCTGATCTGCGCCGTCCTGCTGATCTTCGTTCCCCGGATTTGCACGTTCCTCCCGGAACTGTTGATGTAATGGGACAGGGGACGGTTCACTGTCCCGGCTGCCTGATGGGTAACCATGTTCATCTCCTGCTACGAGAGGGAAAAGAGCCGCTTGATCTGATTTTTAAGCGCCTTGGTAGCCGCTTCGTCTATTGGTACAATTGCTTTCTACCGCAACAATTCAAGGCTTCAAAAATTCCAGAAAGCCCTTTTTTTATTCATAAAGCTGTGATAAAATAGAAATGTATCACCATTTGATCCGCCGCTGCCTGCGGCGTCCCTATACGATCATCCACAGGAAGGAAAACACGCAATGGGATTTTTTGATAAACTATTTGGCAGCTATACCGACCGCGAGCTCAAAAAGATCCGCCCGATCGCCGACAAGGTCGA
>Ga0310691_10005906_pt1 | contig 13218 bp, 6 predicted proteins | sample 176DNAGHGlowgp2_FD_203887 | JGI IMG/M metagenome (GOLD analysis project Ga0310691, IMG submission 203887) | Sheep rumen microbial communities from Palmerston North, Manawatu-Wanganui, New Zealand - 1766 DNA GHGlow gp2 (v2) (version 2) | ecosystem: Host-associated > Mammals > Digestive system >... | reverse complement strand
CCATTAAGTTAAGGCTTCCCCCTCTGGGGCAAAACATGTCAGTGACATGTTTTGAATGGCGTATAGTCGCACCAAGTGCGGCTGCCATCGGTAAGCTGTCGCCGAAGGCGACTGATGAGGGTCATAGCGATCTTAACTTAACGCCATTGGCTTCGCTCAGAATGACAACATGCATTACCCTGATGTCCTCGCTCAGAATGGGAAAACGTTCAGTGAACGTTTTCCGGGCACGTATTCGAGCACCGAGTGCGAGAGTGCCCCGCACACTCCTGTATCCTTAAGATCCGAAATTCGTGTTTCTGGTAAATGAGGACGCAAGCGGGAAGGGTAAAAGGTTTCCCTCTTTATCTCTTACAAATTCCACCGCACGTTTATTTTCTTCTATCACATACTGCTGGGAATCCACCATGACCACCACACCTTCATATGCAGTGTCATAGGCTCTTACTGCAGCTCCTCCCGCTGCCTTTATAAGCTCGTCAAGTTCCTGCGCCTTCTGTTGTATCGCCTGGAGCGAAGCCTTGACCTCTATCTTTTCTCTCATTATCTTCTGGCGCTCCTGCATCATTCCTTCATTTGCAGTACCCAGACGCACATTTCTCTCGATCTCGTCGGACCTTAACTGCATCTCCTTCAGCCGTTCCGACTGTTTCTTCTCATCCCTGGACAGGTCTTTACGCCTCTGGGCAACGCTCTCCTTTACACCTGCAGCGATAACGGTCTTTAAGAAAACATCATTTCCCAGGAACCTGCCGTCCACTCCCCTCATTCCGTAGATGTCGCCACCTACTATACTTCCCTTTTCACCTGTGGCGTGTACCATATCATTGGCTACTATGACAGAATCAAGGATATAATTGGCTGACACATTTCCGCTCGCCTTTACCTCGGCATACTGTATAAAGTCAGCCATAATGTCGCCTCCGCATTCCACGGATGTTTCGACATTACCGGATATCATGCTGTTGACACCCAGTATCCCGCCCTGAACGACTATATCTTCTCCGGCATAAATGGAAGTGCCGTGGAATACTCCGTTAATGGTGACGCTCCTTGTGGCATTTATGGAGACGCCCTCCGAAACGCTGCCGTGAATGATAACGTCCCCCTTGAAATTGATATCACCGAAGACTATGTCCACATCGTGATTGATCTCCTGAAGGCTCGTGACCGTGAGCTTCGCCTTTGTGGCCTCTACTCTTCCCTCTATGTCTGCATAGTAGGTAAGCTCATCTTCTCTGTATGAGCACCCTGTGGTCCTTAAGGGCATGAGCTCCTTTGCTCTTCTCCCCGGCATCAGCTTTCCCTTCACATTGATACCGGGCTTTTCCTTTACGGCAGGATGATAAACCGCCAGCTTGTCTCCTGCCGATACGCATTCTATGACATTTACACTGGTATAATCAACAGTACCGTCCTCTCTGATAAGGGGCGGAGCTTTCTTCCCTTTCCCGCTGGGTTTGAAAAAGAACTCAAAGTATCCATCCACTCCGTCCACCGCAGGAGTCCCTTCTGCCACCATCTGCTCGATATTGTAGATGTGTTTCTTTATAATGGCAGATATCCTGGATCTGTTGATGCCTTCCCTTACCCCGTTTTTTCTGAGAAGCTCAAGTATCTCATCTATATCGTACTCACCATTTTCAGGCGCGGACAGATACAGATAGGCTTTCATGTCATTATCCTTAAGTATTACTCGGTTAATATTTCTGTCATCCCGGGAGCCCATACACTTACCTCTGAAAAATGAAATTAACTGAAGATCTTAAGTCGTTCCTGAACCTCATTCATCATCTTTTCATAGCTTTCGAGCTTTTCCTTTTCCTCGTCAATCTTCTCTCTGGGAGCCTTTGACAGGAATTTCTCATTTGAAAGCATTGCGTGAGATCTCTTTAATTCTCCTTCCAGCCTCTTCACTTCCTTCTGCAGCCGGTTCTTCTCCTCTTCGATATCCACAAGATCCGCAAAGGGGATGTAAATGGTAGCGGCACCGGTGACAACGGAAACGTCATCATCCCTTACCCCTTCCTTATCTGCCCGGACATTGATATTTTCCGCAGACGCAAGGCTCTTAAAGAATACCTGTCCCGCATCAAAAGCATCCCTCACCTTTTCATCAGATGAGACAACGGTGATGTCAGCTTTCCTGCCGGGAGCCACATTCATTTCCGATCTCACATTTCTCACGGCGCGAATGGCTTCCCTTATGATGTCCACATTATCCGCTTCGGTACGATAGTCGAATCTCTCTTCAAATACCGGCCAGTCGGATATCATAATAGAGGGAGCCGCTGCCTCGTCCCCTGCTTCCTCATTTACCGTACAGTATATCTCTTCAGTGATAAAGGGCATATACGGATGCAGAAGCTTTAAGGAAGATATTAGAACGGTCTTTAGTGTCCAGAGTGCAGCATTCCTGCTGTCTCCGTTTTCCGTGTTGTAGAGTCTCGGCTTAACCATCTCGATATACCAGTCGCAGAGATTGTCCCAGACAAAATCATATATCTTCTGTGCAGCGATGCCGAGCTCGTATTTTTCCATATTCTCAGTCACTGCTTTAACGGTCTCATTCATCCTGCACAGGATCCATTTGTCAGCGTCCTCAAGGGATCCTTCACCGGGTTCTGTGATCTTATTTTCCCCGATATTCATAAGGATAAATCTGGAAGCATTCCAGATCTTATTGGCGAAATTCCTGCTGGCCTGAACCTTCTGATCCGAGAAACGCATGTCATTACCTGGAGCATTTCCGGTGATGATGGTGAACCTCAATGCGTCAGCACCGTATTTCTCTATGACTTCAAGAGGATCGATACCGTTACCCAGGGATTTACTCATCTTCCTGCCCTGCTCGTCCCTTATGAGTCCGTGGAAGAGCACGGCATCAAAGGGCTTTTTCCCCATGTGCTCGTATCCGGAGAATACCATCCTGATAACCCAGAAAAACAGGATATCATAGCCTGTCACCAGCACGTTTGTAGGATAGAAATAGTCAAGCTCGGGTGTCTTCTCAGGCCATCCTAAAGTGGAGAAGGGCCAGAGCGCAGATGAAAACCAGGTATCAAGCGTATCCGGATCCTGCTCAAATCTTGTGGAGCCGCACTTCGGACACTTATCCGGCATTTCCTTTGCCACTATGAGCTCCCCACATTCACTGCAGTAATAGGCAGGGATCCTGTGACCCCACCAGAGCTGTCTGGAAATACACCAGTCCCTAATATTATCAGTCCAGTTAAAGTAGGACTTCTGCATCCTCGGCGGTATCAGCCGGATATCACCGTTCCTGACGCCTTCAGCCGCGGGACGGATGAGTTCATCCATCTTCACAAACCACTGCTGTTTTACCAGAGGTTCCACTGTTGTATGACATCTGTCATGTGTGCCGACGTCGTGGGTGTAATCCTCTATCTTTACGAGAAGACCCATTTCCTTAAGCTCCTTAACGATCAGGTCTCTCGCTTCATATCTGTCCATACCGGCGAACTTTCCGCCGTTCTCATTGATGGTGGCGTCATCATTCATTATGTTGATGACCGGCAGAGAGTGACGCTGTCCCACCAGGAAGTCATTGGGGTCATGTCCGGGAGTTATCTTTACCACGCCCGTTCCAAACTCCATGTCCACGTATTCATCTGCCACAACCGGGATCTCCCTGTCCATAAAGGGAAGGATCACGTTTTTGCCGATCAGGTCCTTATACCTGTCATCTGCGGGGTTAACGGCCACTGCAGTATCTCCCAGCATGGTTTCCGGCCTGGTGGTGGCGAACTCCACAAACCGTCCTTCTTCTCCCGCAACAGGGTACTTGATATGCCAGAAATGCGAATCCTGGGATTCATATTCCACCTCTGCATCGGAAATGGTGGTGTGGCATACAGGACACCAGTTTATGATCTTATTTCCCTTGTAAATAAGACCCTTGTTATATAATCTCAAAAAGACCTCATTGACCGCATTATTGCAGCCCCGGTCCATGGTAAATCTCTCTCTTTCCCAGTCGCAGGAAATGCCCATCTTCTTCAGCTGGCTGACGATTATCCCGCCGTACTCATCCTTCCACGCCCAGGCTCTTTCGAGGAACTTCTCCCTGCCCAGATCCTCTTTACTGATACCTTCTTCCTTCAATTTCTCTATGATCTTTACTTCCGTAGCTATGGAAGCGTGGTCGGTGCCGGGCTGCCAGAGGGTATTATACCCCTGCATCCTCTTAAACCTCGTGATGATATCCTGCATGGTGTTGTCAAACGCATGACCCATGTGCAGCTTTCCCGTGATATTGGGTGGCGGCATCACGATCGAAAAGGGCTTTTTATCCTTGTCTACCTCTGCATGAAAATATCTGTTATCGATCCACTTCTTGTAGAGTCTGTCCTCCATTCCCTTGGGATCGTATGTTTTAGCAAGTTCCTTTGACATCCTGTGTCCTCTCCTACAGCATCATTTCGGCGGTATCCGGTATTTTAAGTCCCGCCGCCGAGTCTTTCTCAAATTTAAAGTGTACGTATAGTTTTACGTTTTGTCAACGGTTCTCCCGCTTCCACTTACCGACTTCTTCGTATATCTCGCGGCTTTTGATCCGGATCCTGGTTCCCTTCATCCCCGCTGACCCTGTCTCTATGATGCCCGCGCTTTCCAGCTTTTTCAGGCCGTTAACGACAACGGATCTCGTGATCCCCAGGTTTTCCGCCACCTTTGACGCAATGACTGTTCCGTCATGTCCGGCGAGGTCATCGAGAACCTTAACGGCTCCCATGGCTTCCGAATATGACAAGGCGGAGAAAGCTCCCCTCACCATTCTCTCTCTCCGGTCTTCCTCACTCTGTTCCTCGGTTTCAGATCTCAGCATCTCAAGGTTCAGAACCGTATCTGCATACTCACAGAGAATGATATCATCAATGGAGTATGACTCTTTTTTCCTGCAGACTATCATGGTGCCAAGTCTCTTACCTGCTATCTCCACGGGAGTCACGAGAAGCCTCATGTCCGTGTCATCCTTAAGCCCCAGAAGCTCAGGATTCACGTTTTCCTGGGTGGAAAGAATGCTTAATAGTCTCTTATTGACAGAGGAATCTATCCTCTCTCCGACGCCGGATCCTTTAAGCATGAGATACTCATCTTCGCCGGTGACATTTCTGCCGATGATCTTTCCCTTACGGCTGAGCACCACCACGTCAGCGAGGAGGATCTGTCCGATGCACTCACAGATATCCGTAAACACCACTTTGCCCTTTTGATTCTTTTTCAGTAGACCGTTAATGGTCCTTATCCTGTCCAGAAGGTCTATTCTGCCCATGATGCCTCATTCCCGGTGATAACGTTCTTGCACTCCTCATTGGTACACAGGATACGTTTACCTTTTTCCACCATCAGGCTTCCGCACTTCGGGCACTTTACCTTTGAAGGCTTATTCCATGTCATGAACTCACATTCAGGATAGCCTATGCATCCATAGTACCTTCTGCCTTTTCTCGTAGTCTTCATCACGAGGTCTTTACCGCATTCGGGGCAGGCCACTCCGATCTTTTCATAGTAGGGTCTCGTATTCCTGCACTCCGGGAATCCCGGGCAGGCTAAGAACTTTCCGTGAGGTCCGTATTTTATGACCATATGCCGGCCGCAGTTTTCACATATCTCCTCGGTTTCCTCGTCAGCGATACTGATCTTTTCTATCTCGCTTTCGGCTTTCTCCACAGCCTCGTGAAGATCCGGATAGAAGTTTTCTATAATGGTCTTCCACTGGACCTTTCCCTCCTCCACACCGTCTAAGAGAGCTTCGAAATTTGCGGTGAAATTAACATCCACAATGCTGGGAAAAGCGTCTCTCAGAATACTGTTTACCGCACGTCCTATCTCGGTAACGTAAAGGTTCTTCTGTTCCTTTGTCACGTATCTCCTCGCAAGGATGGTGGTTATGGTGGGAGCATACGTGCTGGGACGTCCTATCCCCAGTTCTTCCAGGGTACGGACAAGGGATGCCTCTGTATAGTGTGCCGGGGGCTGGGTAAAGTGCTGCTTCTCCTCCATTTCCTTTAATGTGAGAACCGACTTTTCGCTTAATTCCTTTGCCAGTACGTTATTGTCCTGTTTCTCTGTGCCCTCGTCTGTATATACGGACATAAAGCCTTCAAACTCGAGCTTTGAAGCGGATACCGTGAATAAATATCTGTCACCGGAAATGATCTTTACATTTACGGTGGCGTATTTCGCCGGTGCCATTCTGCTGGAAACAAACCTCTTCCATATAAGCTCATAGAGCTTAAACTGCTCACGGCTTAAAGAAGCCTTTACCGATGCGGGAGTCCTCCTGACATCCGTAGGTCTGATGGCTTCATGGGCGTCCTGGATCTTTTTCTCACTTGATCCCTTCTTTCCCTTACCGGTGCCCTCCATAAGATAGTTTTCGCCGAAGGTCTCTGAGATATAAGCTGCCGCAGCCTCTGCCGCCTCCTCTGAGATCCTGGTGGAGTCGGTTCGGAGATAGGAAATGAGTCCTATGGTACCCTCGCCTTTTATATCAACTCCTTCATACAGCTGCTGTGCAACCCTCATGGTCTTCTGCGTGGAGAAGTTAAGACGGGATGAGGCCTCCTGCTGCATGGTACTGGTAGTAAAGGGAAGGGGTGCTTTCTTCACCCTCTCTCCTTTTTTCACATCACTTACTTTGAAAGGGGCGCTCTCACAGTATTCTTTTATCTCATCGGCCTGTGCCCTGTTCTTTATCTCGATCTTTCCGTTTGTATCTCCGTAGAACCTGGCAGTGACCGGCTTTTTCTCGCCCTTTACATTTAATAAGGCATCGATCGTCCAGTATTCCTCTGGTATAAAAGCATCTATTTCGTCTTCCCTGTCGCAGATTATACGAAGGGCTACAGACTGAACCCTTCCTGCGGAAAGGCCTCTTTTTACCTTGGCCCAGAGAAGGGGTGATATACCGTAACCCACCAGACGGTCAAGGACTCTCCGCGCCTGCTGGGCATCCACAAGGCTCATATCCAGCTCTCTCGGATTCTTAAGGGAATTCTTTACAGCGGTTTTTGTGATCTCATTAAAAGTGATACGTTCAACCTTTTTATCTGTCTCTCCCTTTTCTATCTTCAGTGCTTTTATAAGATGCCAGGAAATAGCCTCTCCCTCACGGTCAGGGTCCGTTGCGAGATATATCCTGTCGGCCTTTTTCACCTCTTTCCTTAAAGATGAAAGAAGCTCTCCCTTGCCGCGGATGGTGATATATTTCGGTTCAAAATCGTTCTCCACGTCTATTCCCATCTGACTCTTGGGAAGGTCCCTTACATGACCCATGGAAGCCATTACCTGATAATTACTGCCGAGAAATTTTTTGATAGTCTTCACCTTTGCCGGTGACTCGACTATTACTAGATTCTTTGCCATATCTACATCTCTTGTCCTTAATGATTTGTTGCGTTCCGTATCTATTCAGAACCCTCCTGATTCAGGTGCCTGTTCCGAACAGTTTGCCGCGTTCCTTCTATTATAGAGAAACGAGTGCACTATACAACATTTTTTTTTGCTTTGCAAACCTTTTTGATCTGAGATTAAAAGGACCGGCCCTTTTTAAGGGGCCGGCCGGTGCTGTTACTGCTTTCTCACTGCCTGTTCTTTTACTGGCTGCTGTGCCTTTTGCTTTCTCATCTCGCGGAAGGCTTTTCTGCCTCCCAGATCAAGTCCCTCTTCCTTTTCCAGAGTCACCAGGTTTAATTGCTTTATCTTATCCTTATTTATGTTCTTATCATTATGAAGCCCTGCTATATACTCATGGGCAGCCTTCGGTTCCAGTGTTCCGTAGGCCAGTACTGCCTTTTTATATAAAGGGTCTTCCCGGTTTTCAGGCTTTCCGAGGAAGGTCTTTAGCTCTTTTAACGCTGAAGCTCTGCTATACTTGGAAAACTCTTTTATACCGGAAGCAAAGTTCATGTTGATCCTCATAGTAGCATTCTCTTTCAGTTGATAGTCTCCCCGCATGAAAAATGCGGCATGATCGGCGGCACCCACAATGGTCATCAGATCATTTCTGTATGCGTTTAGCGACTTGAAGGCTTTCACCATATCACTGTCAGGTTTATGCGGATCATAGGGTCCAAGGAGTATATTTAAGTTCTTAGCCTCCGCCGTCAGGGCGTCCTCTTCCCTGTAGCCGGCCTGTTCTTTTACCCGGAGTACCTCCTCCACAAGACCCTTTTGCCCATAGCTGTCCGTCTTTAGGTACCAGCGCTGGCTTTCCACTGCTGCCACTTCCTTTAAGAGCCCAAGATCCGCCATCTGCCTGTGCATGAAATTCGTAAATTCATGTACATTATGGAAGGTAGTATTGTCAGCCTTCTCTCCGTGGAGCGCCGCTATGTTCATGTCTGCGAAATTATCCTTTGCCCACGCGGGATCCAGCTCGTTTGCAAGAGTGAACATAATATTGAAGCGGTTATTGTCGAACTCGTTTCCGGAGTGCTTATGTATCCTGTCATACTTCGGATCCGTAAGCCAGTTCTTCACATTATCCGTAAGACGCTGCCTGTCTTCCGCCGTAGCGGTGCCATCCTTAAACTTATCAAGGTCCTTCTTTATATCCTTGTACTGACGCGAATCAAAGTGGAAAGCGGAATCTGCGGCATCCAGCATATTCCTGACCGCATTAACAGCCCTGCCGGCTTTAAGCCCGGTTTTCGCTTCGAGGGTGGTCTCCTTTCCGGCCTTTACGATGTCTATCTCTTTTTTCAGTCCTGCAACGCCGGAATTGAGATAAACATCCACCTTCTCCGCAAACTCGGTATCGATCAAAAGTTTATTCTGCTTCGGCGGATTAACGTTGTTCGCGTCACGTTTGAGGTCGTTATAGACTATCGGGTCTACGGTTTCCTTTAATTTCTCTATTTCCTGTTTTACATTTTCCGCAGCCTCAACCTTTGCTTCAGCGGAAGCGAGCTTTATCTCATACTCAAGGGGCATGCCTCCGGCTTCGGTTAAATGATTTACATTTTTGAAAAGACTTACGGGATTATAAATCGCATCTTTCAGCTTATCAGAGATTTCATGGTTGGTTCCGAGCTTTGTCCTCTCTTCCAGGATCTTCGGGAGCTTTTTCGCTATATTATCATAGATCTCAGCCCTTTTTTCCGGGTCCTTCTCATAGGGCTTTGAAAGCACCTTGTCCTTAATATACGAGCTCAGATCTTTAATAGCATCAGCGTAGGGCTTATACTTTTCTCCACCATTTTCCAGCTCCTTTATGGAACTATCTATTTTATTGGCGGTTTCATAGAGATGACTGTAGAGTCCCAGTTCTTCCATAGGCCATCCATTCCGTCTGGCCTCTCTCCTGGGTTCGATATAATGCAGTATACTCTTAATTGCCCTGTCATCTGTGATCATATCTTTAAATGATTTATCCGGATCACCAGACTGTCCCAGCATTGTCCTCATGTTTTCCTTTACAAAATCAGGATTTTCCTTCTGTTTTGCTATAAGGTCATTTGTCAGGTTTTCGATCACAGAGTAACGCTCATCGATCTTTTGCCAGTATTCATTTTCTTTTTCAGGAGTTAATCTGCCATTTTGCTGCTCTGCAAAGAAATCTCCCCAGATCTCCTTTAGCTCGTACTGGGCTTTTACGATCTTATGTATCGGGAATACTTCTGCCTTTTCTTCAATTTCTGCAATGGTAAATTCGCTGGTCTGTCCCGGAATGATGGGGTTTTTCTTCCGGTCAACCTCCTTAACCGGTGCCGAGAAATTCGCTTCTCCGATCTTTATTAAGGGTTCTGCAGCGTTTATCTTCATAGAAGATACACCCTTTAGGCCGTTTTTTACATAGGTTTTCAGATCTTGCAGGTTTAGAGTGTTAACTACCTGTCCTTCTTCCAGCATGAGGCTTTCTATCCGGTCAATACCCATGTCTACGACATTTAGAACCCCCTTTATCCTGTCGCCGAAGGGAGCGTTTAGTAACCCGCCTTTTAAGCCATATGGAGTTAAGTATTTGGTCTCCAGTTCCTTCCTGTCCTCCGGGCTAAGGTTTTCCTTCTTAAAGAGACTCTCATCAATGTTAAAATCTGCAGTCTGATAACAATAAGGCAAAATGAGACCGGCTACACATTTCATTATCTCTTCCTTCTGCTGATCCTTATTCAGATTCCCGGGAGACCGGAGTACGGAGTTTAACCGGTCCACGTACTCGTTCTGTCTGTCGAAGGCCGTACCCTTCTCCAGCTCGTCATATATTTTCATTGAAAGTGCAGGGATATCAAAACCGGGGATAAGGGTCTTTGCTATCATGCTCATCCCCGCACCTAATTTGCCGGTTTCGGCCTTTCCGAGATTTGACACATTCTTTGCCGGTGCTTCAAGCTTCCTCATGCTGAGAGCTGTCTCCACGTTCTGAAGGAGCTTGTGATCCTTTGCCACATTGAATTTAGAATCCGGATGTGTCAGTATATCAAGAGCCTTATGATAGTCGTCAGTCCTTCCTTTCTTTGCCTTAAAGGCTGCCCATTCCTTTTCGCCTATGCATGACTTTACCGCGCTGACAAACTGCCCGGTATCCCCTCCAAGGGATTCCTGCATAGCCACTATATGATCATGGGCATAGGGGTCAACGGAAACGATGTTATTAAGCTCTGCATCATTATTCTTGAGATCCGTAAGATACTGAAGGTCTTTACTCCGTTCAGCCTCTGTGTATTCCTTGTCCGGATGTTTGGCTGCCATTTCACGGATTTTTGACGGATCCCTTAAAAAGGCTTTTTCAGTTTCGGAGAGCTCATGCTGCAGGGCTAGAGTGATATCTGTCTTCAAGCCCTCTATCTCGCGGAAACGCTTCTTTAATCCCTCCGGAACAGCGTTCACCGCTTCCACAAGGGATGTCAGGAGTTCCTTACGCCTTTCCTCAGTCTTCGGTTCCTCCGAAAGCAGCATATTCAGCTTATTCTCAAATTCAATTAAGCCACTTCGTTCTTCCTCGGAATAACGGGGAAAAGCAGGCTTATCCCCTGCCTCTTTCTTGGCCTCATATTCATCCCATGACTGGTCCAGGTTCACCATGTTCCTTTTTATCCCGGGGATCAGGCCTGCCATCTTTCCTATGGCAGTGATATCAGTCATGGCCCAGCCGTTTTCGATAAGCTTTCTCCTGGCCTTATGTGTTGCTTCCCACTTAAAAAAGGAGCTCCTTCTTCCTATGGCATCTGTCTCGGCTTCCTTTATCTCCCTTGGAAAAACACTCTTTATTTCCTCATTTCCAATGTTTTTCCTGATCTTATCGATAGCGTAAAGGCACTCATTCCCTAAAGATAGCATCTCTTCCCTGATCTGCATCTCGTCATCCAGATCCGGCGTTTTTTCCGCGGCCTTGATATTGTAATCAGAGACTATGTTCAAAAGGCGGCTTCCCCAGAGAGCAGGGGCATGTAAAGGCAGCAGCGGATATAAGCGCGAATAATCACTTACATAACTCTTATCAGCATTCTTTTTAACGCCCACACCATAGGGCTTTATACTGGGGATGATCCCCTTCATGGTCTTTACCGCATTGGTATAATCACCGGGGGTAAGGTTCTCCATCATCAGGTCACCACTTATGGCGAGGTTCGTGAGATTCTTAATGATCTCCAGGTTATCCCTGCAGAAATCCTTATTCCCGTAAGTACTGCCTGCAGGGGGATAGCCCTTCATCTCTTCTCTTAAGTCCTGATTCAGCTTATTTAAGTATTCATCAACCTTCTTTTCAGCTTCTTCTGAAAACACCGATGCTACGAAGCTCTTGTCTCCGTCTCCCTGTATCTGGAACTGGCCGGTATTATTCTTATTATTGTTTTCATTTAATTCCATGGTTTCGCCTAATACCATGGCCGCATCATCGGCATATTTCTGCCATTTTGTTTTTTCCTCAGGAGTGGCCGCAGCATTGGTCATATACATAAAGGCGGACTGAAGATAGGACAGTATCTCATTACTATGCTTGAATCCTGTCTTATAGAGTTCGATCCCGTCTTCCTTTAAGCTGTTTGCGAGATCCTGATATGCCATTTTTAACTCGGCGGGGCCGGAGAATATCTTTCCCTCAAGAGGCTTTGTCTTCGCTTCAAAGATTTTTCTCTGATCCTTAGTAAGATTTGAGGCTAGCGGAAATATAAAAGTTAATCCCATGATAAGTTCTCCTGTTTTGAAATATTGTTTAAGACTTCAAATGAACCCGATCGTTTACTGCCTTTGATCATACCTGTCCGGCAGTAAACCATCACCTACTATATATACAGATGGATCCGGAAAATACGCCAGTCTGTCCTGTCAATGGCATTTAGTTAAGCTTCTTGTCATCCTGAGCGTCAGCGAAGGATCTCTCTTACAGCTATAAGGGATTCTTCGCTTCGCTCAGAATGACACTAACTTAACGCCATTGCCTGTCCTGTTCCGGTTCTTTTGGAATAGTTATAACCGGTTTTTCTTTAAGAGGCGTCATCCTGTTTCCACCTCCGGAGATCACCATCATATTGTCCGGAATATGCCCCTTTACAACCGTTCCTGCACCTATTATGCAGTTGTCCCCGATCTCGGTACCCCTTAATATGATGGCCCCGGCACCGATCCACACGTTTTTCCCTATCTTCACACTGCCTTCCGTAAAGCCTTTTATGACACCCTTTTCCCCGTATTTATGATCATGGTCAAATATACACACGTTAGGGCCTATCATAGTATCATCACCTATAGTGATCTCCTTATGGCAGATAATGACCGAATTCCTGTTGATAAATACATTGTCCCCGATCGATATCCCGGCATTCTTCTTGCAGGCAAGATACACATTCGGACGGCACTCTGACGCACCTATCTTCACCCTGCCCTTTCCCTCTACCTTCACAGACAGACTGACTCTGGATCCCTTCAAAGGTATATCTGTTCCGCGAAGCCGTAAAATGGCCGCCTTTAATATATAGGGGATGTCTGTTTTCATATGCGGGTTTCCTCCCTTATTATTGGAGTCAACGGGGACGGTTCTCAGCGACTCCTTTTCTAAGGATTGTAACTCAAATCTATCCGCATGAGAAGAAGCCACCGGGAGTCACTGAGAACCGTCCCAATGTCATTAAATCGAGTAGGGGGAAATCAATCCCCCTCTCACACCACCGTACGTGCCGTTCGGCATACGGCGGTTCAACATAACTTCAAAGCATGACGCACAATGTAGTAATCGAGACAGCTGACAAGTCC
>Ga0310691_10005905_pt1 | contig 13218 bp, 21 predicted proteins | sample 176DNAGHGlowgp2_FD_203887 | JGI IMG/M metagenome (GOLD analysis project Ga0310691, IMG submission 203887) | Sheep rumen microbial communities from Palmerston North, Manawatu-Wanganui, New Zealand - 1766 DNA GHGlow gp2 (v2) (version 2) | ecosystem: Host-associated > Mammals > Digestive system >... | reverse complement strand
CCTTTTCCGGGTGGAAGTCCGCGAAGATTTTGCCAAAGCACACCACCTGCCTGTGCATGACGCATGACAACCAGCAGCAGAAAGTTGAGGACACGACATGAACGCCGACATCCAGCATCAGAGAATCCTTGACGGCATAAAGATGTGCGAACTTGAAGGATATGAGGAAATGCCGAACGGACAGTATTATGTGCCGCCGCAGTTGCGACTTGCATTGCGCCTTGCGTACCGGATGGTTCACAACAACGAAAAAGCGGATGACGTTATCAGAGAGTGGATGCAAACCGGGCTCGACTGGAACGTAAATTCATTTTCCGCGAAGCAGACGAAATATCTCGCCGGAATCGCGATCCTGAACTTTTGGGTATAATGCACACAAACAGACTGTGCGAAATCGACAAAAACCGATTTGACAAATAGAAAAACAATGCTATATTATATGTAAAGTTTTTCGCGAGAAAAACCAAACCGACAACAACAAAATAGAAAGTTGAGGCACCACATGAAAAAATTGATCGTTTACGGAACGCTCCTTGAGGGAGAAAACAACTTCATGCATTACAGCGAGGGCATTGAAAAGATCGAATCCTGCGAGATCACCGGACACCTTTACGATACCGGCTGGGGCTTTCCGGCTTTCGCACCGGACACGCAGAACGGCGGCAAGGTCTATGCGGAACTTTTCACCATGACGGATCGCGCATGGGCGAGAATCGAGATGCTCGAAGGCTACCCCGAGCTTTACCGCCGCGAAACAATCGAATGCAAGATCGGAGACAGAACCGAATCCGCGCCGGTCTACGTTATGAATCGAATCCCCGGCAGAGCGCGCGACATCACGCAGATCGGGAACTGGAGAACTTACAAACACGGAGCCATGAGATAAGATGAGCAAGCGCCAGAAGAAATTTTACTATTTCGCCTACGGTTCCAACATGTACGAACCTCGCTTTTTCGAGAGATGCCCGAAAGCGAGGTTTGTGGGAACCGGAGTATTGTGGAACTACCAGCTCGCGGAACGCAAGTACACGGACATCGACTATAAGGTAAACGAGCTTGTAGAGGGCGTCGTCTACGAGATCACTGAAAGCGACATGCGGACATTGGATCAGGCAGAGGGCTACCCCTACACCTACCGCCGGTATTGGGTCGAAATCGAAATGGAAGATCGCACGATACACGCAATCGTCTACGAGATGACACCCGAAACGAAAGAGATGCGACACGGAATCCCCTTTCCCGACTGGTACTACAAAATTTGCAAGATCGGGGCAAAGCAACACGGCATAGACTTCAACATCGAGCAGACGAACGACCTGTGGTTTATCCGCAGATGGAACAGCCGGTACAGCAGCGTGGGAGTGGATCGGCGATGAAGCTGAAAAAGAAGCAGCGTAAGAACTGGAAATTGAAAACCAACCACTTCGGGAACGTAGACGGTGTGCCGTCGGGATGGATACAGACCGGCTTTTCACCGTCGAAACTCGCGGAGTACGGTGTGCCGTACTATATGGCATTGACCGGCTTCCGGCTCGGTCGCAACGGTCGCGTCCCGATCACCGTACCGATCATTCCAAAAGAGTACATCCGAATCCTGAATCAGCGGCACAGCGGCAACGGAAAGAAGCCGAACAAGCACCTTAGTGTGGAACAGCGGCAGACGGCATGGGCGATGAGACTGGATCACTTTACCGGGTGTGGAATCCCGTTGGCCCGGGAGATCGCGCAATCCAAGCTGAAATTCAAGGAATCGCAGATCGGAAAGTTGGAAGATCGACAGGCGGAACATTTCAGCAAGATGCGCGCGCAATTGATCGCGAGAATCCACAAGGAAAACCCGCTCCGCAAGATCACCGACATCCACCATGCACACGCAATCATACAGGCTTATTACAGGCACACGCAAACGGACTACGACCAGAAGCTGGACGAAGCGCGGGAATATGCGAAATACGGCTTGATCGACAAGAAAGAGGTCAAATGGTTCGCCCGACGCGCAGCGGAAGAAAAAGATAACTGTGCGGAAGATTGAAAAACTAATTTGACAAATAGAAAATTGATGCTATATTATATGTAGCGGTTCACGAAATAGAACCGAATCGACAAACAAAAAAACGAAAGGACACGAAAAATGAGCATCACCGCCGACACCGCCAAGAGATACGCCAGCATCCTCACGCAGGACTTTTCCCACCCCTTTGGAGCATTGCGATCCATGCTCGGCACGAAGATGTTTATCTTGAACGATCACGGGCTCCGCTTTGATTTGCACCACGCCGCGCATCGCGTCACGCTTTGCGACCTTGACTATGACGAAGGACGCGACCTTTTCAACCTGACCTTTTACAAGAACAAACGCTTTGAGGGCAACGTTCCAGTTAAGAAGTTTTCCGGTCTTTTTTGCGATCAGCTGAAAGAGGTTTTTGAGGAATTCACCGGACTGCGCCTGACTTTTCCGATCCGCGTCCGCGCCTAACTTGAACCCATAGAAAGTTGAGGAGATACGAACCATGACTTGTAAAACCAACATGCGCCGCCGCTATTACAAACTCGCGAAATGCAAATTCTATTACGCCGACATGCTTGTCGAAGAAATCACAGCAGAACCCAGCCCCGCTTTATCATCGACCATCAAGCAGGCATTCAAACCGAAAGAATATGACATTCAGAACCGTCAAGCATTCGCGAAAGACATGATCGCCATGCTGAAAATGTACCTTACCAGCCTCAACCCCTTGTTTTCAAATTTCAACGATTACGAGGTCGAGGATCGAGACATTTTCAGACACGCAGTCGAAAATATCGAGGCGGCAATTGCAGACATCAAACTTTTTGCAAAAATTTGAACCATACACCTTGAACGAGATTTAAGGAGCCGCATCATGAATATCAAAGCCATCAAAATTGACCCGATCACGCAGCAGATCACCGAATACCTGTGGAAAAACACCGAGAACTTCGAGGAGCTTTACAAGGAAATCGGAAACGGATGCAGGACGATACAGGTCGTAAGATTTGATCGCGAGAATGTTTTACTGTGCGACGAGGACGGGCGAATCAAACAGATCAAAGGAGCGTTTATCATCGACACGCACAATATCAAGAACCTCATCATCGCCGGGATCGCATTCGTAGTGGGTGTGGGAAACGGCGACGATTTCGGAGATGCAACCATTGGTGTGGAAACAGTCGGACACGAGATTGCGTGGTATCCGAAACGCGCCTGTGTCGGACTGCAACTTTATTGAGAAAAATTGATTTGACAAACACTAAAAACCATGCTATATTATATGTAACGCAAACACCAAACAGGAGAGCGACCAATGCTTACCAACGAACAAATCAAGAGCTTTTTAAGCAAGGCGGAGTACCAAGCCGCCATCGCGATAATCGGTCTTGAGATCAAAGACCTCATTCCGGTTATGCAACACAACATCGAGCGCGAGAACGGGAAGTACAACATCGAGGATCGCGACAAGGCATTGCAGAAACTTTTGTTCGACATCCTCGTCGATACCATCGTCGACTTTTACGTCGAGCCGCATCTTGACCTCACCGAAGCACAGGCGAAAACCGCATACAAGTGGGCGAAAGACGAGGCGTTAGACGTTATCACGAACCACGCCACCAGCGCGGCAGATCACATTGCGCGCATCAGGGAAAACGGCAAAAATCTTTTCAGGAACGCAGAATGATCCGATTCAGAATTTACAGGAACGAAACACTGAACCTGCCGGAAATCATAATCGCCGGAGAAACGTCGCTTGACGCTATCAGGGAATACGTCGGTCGCGTAGACAGCGTTCAGCATTTCAAAGGATTTGCCACGAAGCTGCGCCGCATCGCAAAGATGATCGGATTGCCGACGTGGGGCGTTATCTATTGCAAGGATCGCCAGTCCGCATCATGGTTTATCGACCAGCTCGACAAAAACAAGCTCGGCGAGTGGATAGAGTATGACAAAAACGGATTCATACCGGAGCTTGCAAAGTTGAAAGTTGCGGCCCGGGTCGGACACACCAGCTCCAACGCGGAACGAAACGCCAAGATCGCAAAGGCGCACACCGAGCGACACAAACACATGACCGAGGCGCAGAAACAGGAGTGGAGAAATCAGCTCAAACGCGGGTGGGAGAAACGCCGCGAGAAGATCGCCAGCGGAGAGATTGTGCCGGAACGCCGTCCGTCGCCGATGAAATCGCTTTCGGAAGAAGCGAAGCACCGCAGAGCCGCAAAGGGCGTCAAGACATGGAAAGAGCGCATGAACGATCCGAAGTGGCGCGAAATCTACCAGCAGCGACGCGAGCAGCGCAAGATCGCGCGGCAGATCGAGCAGGGGCGCAGACCTGCAGCGGGCGAGGAAATCCCGGATTGGATGAAGTTTCCCAAAGGTGTGGACAAAAACGCCTGACCGGGTGTGGAAACCTCGCGTGGTGTGGAAACTCGACCGGGCGCAGCCGGGGAAAGCCGGGATTCATGAAAACGGATTCGACCAAATTTGTTTGAAGATGAATAAGTCCGCGCCGGAAAGTTGAGGCAATCATGACAGAAAACCAAATCAGGGAAACGATCAACAACTTCATCGCCGCAGAAATCTCCGACGAGAACCTCGCGTGGTTCCCGGAATTGAACGCGGACGCTATCAGGAACGATCCTTATTTCCATTTCGGGAAAGCAGACCGGCACGAAACGCAGGAAAGCAAATGTTATTTCGCCGCCAGATGCGCGGCGGTCAATCTCCTCGCCGTCAAGATTTACAAGAACGCAATCGCCGCATACGCCGAAAGCAATCTTGCAGATTATTTCGATTCAATGATCTGGGCGAAGCGATCAAAAGACCTTGCGTGGGATTGTATGAAATGTAAAACCAAAAACTGGAAAGATTGGACGGAATACTGGATTGATTTTGAGATCAAGCGATCATAACACCCAACCCGAACAAACAACCCACGTTGCATAAACCCGCCTTGCATAATGCAACGCGGGCTTTTTTATTGACGGATGATTTTATCAGGGATGTGCAAATCGCATCCACCCTCGTCAATGAGACGTTTTTCAATAAAATCGTTGACATTATATAGGGCAATTTTCAGAGTTTTGCGGAGCGAAATCAATGCTTCTTTTTTAGTATCGAAAACATTATCACAATCGACAATCATGGAATCAAACGGAATATTGATAAAGTGTCCATTCCCATCAACCGGCGAAATGACGATATTTCCGATGCTATCATTATCAATGACTTTTACTCTTACGATTGCAAAAGTCGTATTCTTATTGAACGTGTAGATAAACCATTTGAATTTCATAAAGGCTCCTTTGTTAGAGTAATTCATAAACTTTCGGGCGGTATTCGGCGATTCGGATTTTTTCGGAACCGATCAGCGTTTCAACCAGTTCTTTCATCTTCTTCGCTTCCATGCCCATCTTGCCGAGCAGAATACTGTGCGCCATCATGCCGCCATTGTCGGCGATCAGTTTCAGGAATTTTTTCTGCGCCTTGTCGAAATCGCTTTCATAGCAGAATTGACCGGCACGATACAGCATCCGCCTTGTGGCATGAGAAACGAACGCAAACGCCCATTCCACGGCGTTTGTATCAATACACGGCTTGAAGGGCGCGACGCTCCAAGCGTAGATCATAGCCAGCTTGCAGACCTTTTCCAGCGCGCGCGCCCATAACGCCATCGCGGACATTTCATGCACCTTTTCAAAGTTGGAGTAGTAATCATCGCACATCGTGCTGTACTTTTCCAGCAAGGCTGTGGCTTCCGGCGTTTCCGGCATTTCAAGCGGCTGCGGGATTCCCAACATATCTTCATTCGCCGGGAGATTCGCCAAGAAAGTGATCCGTTCGAGCAGGTCGGCGGAGATATGCGGCTGGATCGCCATAGGTGTGCCGTGCCGTTCGCGTTTCCCGGCTTCGATAATGAGGCATCGGGCAACCAAACCGTTTTCCAGCACACGCCTTGAAAGCGATTCGTAGAAATAATCGGGAACCGCTGTGCCGAACAGCGTCAAGCTCGGATTCGCGATGAACGCCTGATTGAGCTTATCGTTATTCGGATTATTCCGGTCGAACGCCTTTTTGCGCATGATGTAATTGGAGTTCGACGCGGAGAAGAATTTCAGCAGTTTTTCATTGATTGATTCGGAGATCGAGGCATCTTTCGCGCCTTTGAGAGTATTGAACAACCAATCCACCTCGTCCATCTGGAAAAGCTGTGCCGGGCATGAATACATCGAATCCTCAAGACCGGCACCGGACGCGAACGAATCGGCAATTGCGTTATGCTGCCCTGTGGAGATCGCCAGAGCGGAATTGACTTTGCGCGGATGATCCTTACCCGTGCCGGAATTCGCAAGCGCGATGAGATAAATGTTGGAAAAGGTATTCCGCTTGTCGCGCACCTTGCGACCGATCAGGAACGACATGAACGCCAGCGCGCCGGTAAACGCCAAGACGCGATTCGGGTACGGAGCCGTTTTCAGATCGAGCTTGATTATATCGTCGATGATGCCGGGGATCGTCAGGAGATCAGCCGGGAATTCACCCGGATTCTCAAAAGGGTTTTCTTTTTTGACCTTCTTTTCTTTCAGCTTCGCGAAGAAAGCCGACATATCAATTTCCGGGTCGGCGAACCGATGTGCGACGCTTTCGTGTGCCGGATCGAGCATTTCCCGCAGCTTCTTCCAGTCGTTACCGGCGCAGGAATTATGATGACAGGTAAACGAGATCGCGCCGTTTTCGAGCTGTGTAATGACGGCGGATTTATTCGTATGCTCGGAATGGAACGGGCAGACATCGAACACCCATTTGCGCCCGCCTTTCCACGGCGACGGGCCGGTAATATTCGTACAATGCCGCGCGATCCATTCGTCCAGATTGAATTCGGAGCCGGAATAATCATTGACCGGCGCGACATGCTGCACCGGCGCAGATGCGGCGACCGAACCGCAAGCGGATCGCAACTGTTCTTCCGAAACGACCTTGAGATCATCAGGAACAGAAACGATTTGTGCCAGACGGTGAGGACGCTCCGGTGTGGAATCCCCCTTGCAGTTCGGTGTACCGGGAAGCCGCCAAATGCGGGCGGGATTGTGGACGGTAAGGTCAATATCGACGGCATCGCTGGACACCACGGCAATGTTTTTCAAAACTTCATGGATCAGCCCGCCATCGGCAGTCGGAAGATCAACGCGATACATGAGCTGTGCGCCGTTGCCGGAATCCGTAACAATCGGCTCCGGCCAGTGCATCGAGGCGAACCCGTCACGGATTTCGAGAGCCTTTTTGTGGGCGGCTTCATGCTCGGCATCCGATGACGGAATCCCGGACGCGCGTTTCGCATCGCAGTCGATCAGCAGCCAGCGGCGAGAGATCACATCACCGTCGGCGGTAGTCGGCTCGCGACCGGCAGGGCGGATTCGATTGACGGCGCGGTTCAGCAATTCCGGTTTCACCGGATTGACGGTGACGTAACACCCTTTCGCCGTTTTGATGTTTGCGAGCGCATTTGCGACCATGTTAATATGATCGTAATCAAAATACCCGGATTCGACATGTTCGCGGAAATAATTATGCGTTACGGCATCCAAAACGCGAATTTCAAAGACATCCCCGGGCCGGAACCAAAGACGCAACGCCTTTTCGATTTCACGAGGATCAAGTTGCATATCAGACCTCGTATTTCCGGCTTTCGAGAGCGACCCACGGCCATTTCACGCCGCCGGGATTGCGGTCGTCGATGTAATAGTCGGCAAAGACCTTTCGACAATCGTTTCCATATTGCGTGATCAGTTCAGGCGTATTTTCATTGACGTAATCAGGAGCAAGACCGTTTGCTTGCAGAAAATTTACCGCTTCTTCCAATTGCTTTCCACACCGGTTCGTCCAGAGGATGAACGTGTGACCGCGAGCTTTCATTTCGCGGATGAAATATTCGGCAAGACCGTTCAGATGCCCGATTTCAGGATAGGCATCATCGACAATCGTGCCGTCAAAGTCGAGGGCAAAAATCATGGTGTTTCACGCTCCCAAGAAAAGCGCGCATTGCGCGGTAAGAGTGGAAACGAGGGCTTTTGTTTTCGCGGAGATGCGGTCGCCGGAGTTGAGATCGTTTTCAACGGCTGTGCCAAGCAGAACAGCGGAATCGAGGATCAGCGTAATTTGCTTCTTTTCCTCGGTCGGCCAGAGTTCCGTGCCGCGCATGGTATCAACATCAGCTTTGATTTTATTCAGGACATTTTGTTTCATTTTTTGGTTTCTCCTTGTTTGAACCTCGCAGACAATTTCCGAAAATACCACTTTATTCCTGTTTATTCCACATCAGAACGGTATTTCCTCGTCGGCTTCGACCGGCGTAAATTGAGGACGCGCGCCAAGCTCAACCTTGACGATCCTTTCGTACTTTTCGCCGGAAACGATCTGGACGCGAATTTTCTTCGGCTCGGCAAGCAACCCGTCGCGCGCCATTGATAGGGCTTCTTCGACCGTTGCCGGAGCGAGAACGCCGACGGCGGCGCGCATGTACCACCACTTTTCAAACTTCTGCCGGGCATACCCGGAATGTTCAGGACAGACCCATTCATGTTTGAATTGATACAGACCGACGCGGTAATTGACTTGCAGCGTAGGCGGCGCAGACTTGTCGCCACGTTTGTGGTGGATTTCGTAGGACACGTCGAGGACATCGTATTCTTCGTAGGATATTTGCCCGGACAGAACACCGTCGCGCGAAGCATACGGAGAGATTTTAATATCCCGGTTATTGATCGGGAATTGGAATCCGCATTCGGGGCAAATGGAATACGACGCATGGATCAGCGCGCGGCATTCAGGACACATCTTTGCAGGGGCTTTGCCGTTACCCTTTCCGCGTTCATGAATCCGAATACAATCAATCGGCCCATGCCGCATGATGTTTTCGCCATAGTCCAGAATGAGACAATTCTTTTTCCCGGTTTCAGGCGAAAGACGGAATCCGCGCCCGATCATCTGCACCAGCAGACCGGGCGAATTCGTCGGACGCAGGAGCGCGATGCAATCGACATTCGGCGCGTCAAAGCCTGTGGTCAGCACATTGACGTTGCACAAGAATTTCAGCGGCGGCTTTGAATCGCCGAGCAAATCTTTTATTTCAACGCCCTTGAAACGGTCGAGGATTTCGGCGCGTTCATCCGGCGGAGTATCGCCGGTCACAATCGCGACTTCCTGTTTCGACATTTCGGCAAGCGTTTTCGCCACATGCCGACAATGCTTGACGGACGAGGTAAAGATCAGCACGGACTTCCGATCCAGCGTTTTTTCGTAGATTTCACGACATGCACCCATGACAAGCCGATCCTCGTCCATCACCTTTTCGACTTCATCGGCGATGAATTCGCCGCCACGGATATGCAGGGATGATAAATCCGTTTCCGCTTTTCCGGCATGAGAGATCAGCGGAGACAGGTACCCGTGTGCAATCATCTCCTTAATGCCGACCTCGTAGCAGATTTTGTTCAGGATGTTTTCGGGCTTGCAAATCAGCCCGCCCTTCATGCGGTACGGTGTGGCTGTGAACCCGATTACCCGCAGCAGGGGATTCTTTTTTTGCATCGCCAGCAGGAATGTGCGGTACATGCCTTCGCCGTCGGGCGCAATGCAATGGGCTTCATCAATGATGATGAGGTCGAATTTCCCGATCAGATCAGCTTTGTTGTAGATGCTTTGAATCCCGGCAACGAGAATGGGAGTGTCGGTGTCGCGGGATTTCAGACCGGCGGAATAAACGCCGACTTCGATTCCATCGCAGAGTGCTTTGATCTTCCCTGTATTCTGTTCAAGCAGCTCCTTGACGTGTGCAAGGACGAGAACGCGACCGCGCCACCGGCAGACCGCATCGGTCGCGATCTGCGCGATAACAAGAGATTTCCCCGTATTATGATGAACGAAGAAATTACCATCTACATAAAGATGATCGCCGTCAAGCTCGAAACCGTAATAATCATCTTCCGGTAGTATTTCAACAGAAAAACCAGTCCTCAAAACATTTTTTTTCATCAAACGCTTATTGAACACATGCCGTTTACGTCGACACGGAAGAACATTAAAGTCACCGGACAAATGAACGCGATAATACCATCCGCCAGCACCAGTTTGACAGGACGCATATTTTTCTGTGTAATTCGCCATGAAACCGAGGCTTCGAGCAAGGAAAAGAATATCATTTGCCAAAAACAGAGATTTCGTAACAAAATCTAAACAATGCCCGTCGTAATATCCGTCGCTATCTATCAAGCCAGCAAGAAGTTGAAGCCGATCATTACGCGAAGCGGTTAAATACATTTGCGGAATATATTTTGAAACGGCGGTGTGCCCGCGCAATCCGAGATTGCTTAACATATCTAAAAGCGGATTGCTTTCGCCGCGAATGTTAGTTGATGCATAATAAGTCGGAACCCCCTTATCGTTTTCGCGTATTTCAGCACTACATCCGATGCTTTCAACGTATTCAATAAATTCGTCTCCAAGTTCTTCATCAGCAGTAGTAAAACCAACGCAATAGGTCATTGAACCATCACCAAGAAGAAGTCCTAAAATATGCGGGGGGATCGGAAGATTTGTCTTATTTGAAAATTCTACAGGAACACGGTAAAGTTTCCGAAGATGCCGCCACGATTTAGCTTTTGTTAAATAATCTCTTACGGTAACATTGGTTATTTCACCGCCTTTTTGATAGCAAGCAATGTCTTTCTTTCCCTCATTTGTGCTTACAAGAGAAAGAATATGCCCCATATTTACAACAAAAGATTCACCTTTTACCGGTGTAATTCTCGCCATCTGCTCATGTCCATGCGCAAGAGAAAGCACACATCGAGGAGTAGAATCAGCCCCCATAACGAGATCGCCAACACGCACATCTTGAACTTTTCGTACTGTGCCATCATACATTAAAATCGGATGATCTTTTGCATGACATCCTGTAGGCATCACCACGCAGGGATTATCATCATGGTTTTCCAGATATTGATAGACGGAACGAACCGCCTCGGCTTGATACGGACGCAACTGGATCATTTTTGCACCCATTCAAACCGTTTCCAGCCATAATCCACGGCGAGAGACAGGAACACGATAAGACGCGGCTCGCTTTGACGGCGGCGGGTATAGGAATGCAGGGAACGCGCATTCAGACCGATTTCGCGGAAATGCTTTGCCAGTTCGCCATACGGACATTTGAGCTGGATTTCGCCGAGCATTTTTCGGAACAGCCAGACGAATTGAGCGGGTGTGGAAATGTCGTATGTTTTGGTGTCGGAGTGGAGCCGGAGAACCAGCTTTCCACGCCCGTAGCGTTCCACCGTCCGAAACAGAGTGGAATGCCGGGGCTTTTTCACGATCTTCTTGAAATATTCCGCGTTTGTGATTTCCGACAGCGAGCGGATCAGATTCAGATGAAGATTGAAAACCTTTTCGGTATAAACGGATTTATAACGCATCAGTATTTTGTATTCCAGTCAAAGTTATCGAGGTTTTTGAGGAAGCGAAGGCACATTGCAGCGCACTGGATCGCTTCTGTGCGGTAATCGGAATCTTTTCCGCCCTTCTTCCCGGTAACGGAATTGTTGACAGCCTTGATGACTTCACCGGCTTCTTCGCCGATGATTGCCGCTGCGTAAATCGGATCATTCGGCCAGACGGGATGGATGCTTTCGGCGCGGCGGAGTTCGGAAAGGATTTCCTGTATAATAAAAGATTCCGGGGATTCCACACCGCCCGGTTCGTCACGATTGAACAGGATTTTTCCTTTTTGAATTTCACACATGACAAGACCTTTCATAGTTTTTCTTTGATGAACACAAGAAAATGAGTTTTGCCGACCTTGCCGCCGCGATAGCCAAAGAGCGGCGGAACCGGCGACAGAGGGATGATTTTAGAAAGTTGGATTTGCTCCTCGCACCACTTGAACACGAGGACACCATAGGGTTTCAACACGCGGAAACATTCGCGGAAGCCATAGGCAATATCGTTTTTCCAAGATTCGCCGCTCAACTTACCGTACTTCCGGCAGAGCCAGCTATTCTTTCCAAGCTGAACCATGTGTGGCGGATCAAACATCACCAGACGGAACGTTTCGTCCGCGAAGGGCATGTTTCGGAAATCGCCGAGGACATCCGGCTTGATGACGAGCCGCCGACCATCGCACAACGTTTCGTCGGTTTCCCGGTTATCCATGTAGACGGTGTGGGGATGCTCGCGATTGAACCAGAACATTCGGGAACCGCAAGCGGCATCGAGGATGTATTTTGTGCGCCCGACAGAAAGTTGAGTGGCTTCGGGCGAAACATCCGTTACTTCATCTTCCCAGAATGTAAGCTGATCGTCCATTACTGTTTCTCCCCGGACGGCACGCCAACGACGTATTGAGGCGCGACCTTTTCAAGATAATCCCATTTGACTACCAAATCCCAAGCATACCCTTTCCGCTCAATCGGACATGCGAAATAAAAGCAATTCGGATCGTCGATCGCCGTCGCGCCATACCCGATAGCGGGAATCGGCGGCACGTCGTTGAATTTCAGCAGCGCAATAATCGCGCGGAACGGTTCGGGCTTTTCAACCATGAGAAATCACCCTTTTTCGATTCGATTCGTCACGCCGTCTTTAATGATAACGGAAAGATGCGTTGAGGCGATAATGAGGGAGTAAAAATGTTTTTCGACGGCTTCGTCGCCGGACATTCCGTCCTTGACATCCTGAATGACGGAATCAATCATGAGCCGGACATGCGTCAGGCGATCTTCAAGATTTTTTGTGTTTATCATTTTCAGTTTCCTATTTTTTCAAGCGGAACAAGCGTTTTTGTGTTTTCATCGAAACCGAGCATGTGCCATCCGTCGGTTCCTTTGATGCAGCCGATGACGGTAATTTCATGACCGGCGTGTGGATTTGAGGGCGTTTCGATAATTTCGTCTGGTTCATTCATGGTGTGCCTCGAAGTCGAAAGTTAGTTGATTTTCCATTTCGGTTTTGTAGTGTTCAAAACGTTCTTTCCCTTTGTAGAAATACATATCATCCAGCTCGCAGGAATCGCAATCGAAACCGTCAAGCAAACATGCGATAGCGCAACTGAACGAACCGCCGTGCGGATCAAAGATTTTATTTCCGGGTTTTGCATAATGTTTGAGAAGCCAGCGGTATAGGGCAATCGGTTTTTGAGTGGGATGAAATCT
>Ga0310691_10005903_pt1 | contig 13219 bp, 11 predicted proteins | sample 176DNAGHGlowgp2_FD_203887 | JGI IMG/M metagenome (GOLD analysis project Ga0310691, IMG submission 203887) | Sheep rumen microbial communities from Palmerston North, Manawatu-Wanganui, New Zealand - 1766 DNA GHGlow gp2 (v2) (version 2) | ecosystem: Host-associated > Mammals > Digestive system >... | reverse complement strand
GATATAGAATATCATATTGGTACTATGATTGAAATTCCAAGAGCTGCACTTCTTGCTGATGAAATAGCAGAATCTGCTGAATTCTTCTCATTCGGAACAAATGATTTAACTCAAATGACATTTGGTTTCTCAAGAGATGATGCTGGTAAGTTCTTAGGTTCATACTATGAAAATAAAATCTATGAACAAGATCCATTTGCTAAACTAGATCAACATGGTGTTGGTAAGTTAGTTAAGATGGCTGTTGAATTAGGTAAGAAAACAAGACCTGAAATTAAATTAGGAATTTGTGGAGAACATGGTGGAGATCCTCAATCTGTAGAATTCTGTCATGAAGTAGGTTTAACTTATGTATCATGCTCACCATTTAGAGTACCTATAGCTAGACTTGCTGCTGCACAAGCTGCAATTAAAGCAAAGAAGAATTAATAAATTTAAGACTAGTTAAAACTAGTCTTTTTTTATGATATAATTGATATAGGTTGGTGATAATATGAGAATAGCTATTTTTTCTGATATACACGGGAATAAAGAAGCACTAAAATCAATTATTGATGATATCAATAACAATAATATTGATGAAATTATTTGTTTAGGGGATACAATTGGAATTGGTCCTAATCCTAAAGAATGTATGGATATGATAATAAGTAATAATATTAAAATGGTTTTAGGTAATCATGAATTATATTTTTTAAAAGGTACTGAAATAGATGATGAAATGGGTGAAGGAGAAATTAAACATCAAAATTGGGTAAAAAGTCAAATTACAAGTGCACAAAAAGAGTATTTAGAAAATTGTACCATGCATATTGAAAAGATAATAAACAATAAGAAAATACTATATGTACACTTCCCAATAGATTATAATTCCAAAGAGGATTATCCATTTCACGATTTGAAAATAGTAAAAGATGGATCAATTAGAAATGTAATTGAATCATTGGATTATGATTTGATATTTATAGGTCATGAACATAATAATTTTTGTATAGATAATAAATTATATGATGTTGGTTCTTCTGGATGTACAAAGGATAATACTACAGCATATACAATATTAGATACCAATACATTTAATGTAGAAAGAAAAAGTATTAAGTACAATAGAAAACAATTTGAAGAAGATCTATTAAAAAAAGACTATCCAGATAGAGATTTAATTGCTAAATGGTTCTTTGGAATAGAAATATAATATAGTTTTAATTTCATATAACTTTTACTCCCTTCCATGATGGAAGTACAGGCTGCCATAAAAAATGGAAATAAATAAAAATATAATTGAAAACTAGAGAAATCTAGTTTTTATTTTGTTAGAAAATATAATTTTTTGCGAACAATTACTTATTTCAATAAATGATACAAAATAGAATTGTAAAATAAAAGAATTATGATATAATTTAATTTAGAAGGAGGAATTTAGATGAAAAGGAAATTAATTTTAGGTCTTTTTGCAGTAGTTATATGTTTTGCATTAGTAGGTTGTGGTAAAGCTAATTCTAACAAAGAAATAGTAGGGCAATGGAAGAATGATGAAACAGGTTATGATTTTATCTATAAGTTTAATGAAGATGGAACTGGAGAATATGATGCAGCCGGAACAATTATGAAATTTAAATACACAATAGATGGAAACAAAATATCTTTCAAGTACACAGATGAAGATATGGAAACTTTAGATACAACATTCAGCATTGACGGAGATACATTAAATGTAAAAGATTCTAATAACGAAGATACATTATATAAAAAAGTTAAATAAATTATAAACTATGATTAATCTTCTTTTTGAATGCTTGAAGAATTTCATTTTTTATGTACATATAGTTTGCTCATAGTGTAGGGTACATGTGTTGCGAGTAATATTACTGCACAAGCTGCAATCAAAGCAAAAAAGAATTAATATAAAATAATTAGAAGACTAGATTTATCTAGTCTTTTTTTGTTCAGAAAATAGTAATATTACGAACAATTGATATTTTTAAAATATGATATAATGTTATATGAAAGTGAGTTGATTTTTTATGAATAAAGATGAAATTCATCACCTTGTAAAAGAACAACAATCCTTGAAAGACATAGACATAGATATGAATTTAATAATGATTATAAAGAAATACTTGAAAAACATGGTATGGTATTCTCAGGTAGAAATGTAGCATCTGATCTAGTAGAAATTATTGAATTACCAAAACATAAACACTTTATTGCTGGACAATTTCATCCTGAGTTTAAATCAAGACCAACAAAAGCTCATCCATTGTTTTTATCATTTATAAAAGCAAGCATTGATAAATAAGATTAAGTTTTGACTTTTTGATTTATTTGTAGTATAATATGCACCTATGAAAAGGGGTTGAATCAAATGGAAAGGATTATATCTTATAATGAATTACCAAATGGTAATGGTAGATCTATATATATAAAAATGAATGATACTGATCCAAATTTATATGTTAATTTATTAAATAAAGGATATAAACTTATTCATAATAATATTTATGCAGATTCATCTACTATTTATGTTACCTGTAGAAGAGAATTAACTATAGATGATTATGAAAAAACTATAGAAGATTCATTTAAAGATAAGAATATATTTAAACCAACTACATATAAGTTCAGTCTTGAATCTTTAAAAAATAAAAAGTATCAATTACCTTTTGTTTTTAAAAATGAAAGCATAAATGGTGGTAAAGAAAAATTTTTAATAGAAACTGAAAATGATTATAATAATCTAATTAAAGCTTGTGAAGATTTAATAAATATAGATAGTTTATATAATAGTAAAAACTATAATAAATATTTAAATGATAATTTCGTTATACAAGAATATATAGAAACGCCATCTAAATACAATACAACAGTAAGATTATTAACATCTTCATCAGGTGATTTATTATATGGATCACTAAAATATAATAAACCAGAAGAATACAAAGATGATACTACATTATTAGGATATTTTCTAAATGATATATATCCACTAAGTACAAAATCTATAGTTTCTAATACATTCTCTGGTGGTGAAAATATATTACTTGGTAAAGATAAGTATTTAGAAGAAGAAAAAGAATTATTGAATAGTCATAATATTGATTCAGATAGTTTTAATAATCTAATAGAAATATCAAAAGATATTCATAAAGAATATAAGAATATACTTGGTGTTATATGTGGATTTGATTATATATATGATAAAGAAAAGGAAAAATGGTTCTTATTAGAATACCATAGTAAACCTATGGTAGGAGATTATTCAACAAGGCAAAATATAAATTACACAGTAGAATCAGATAAAATAACTGCAGAAGGAAGAGTAAGAGCTACAGCTTTAAATTTGGTTTTAAAAAAATAAAAGATTAAGTATTAAAAAACTTAATCTTTTTTTATTATATTTATTTACTTGAAATATTTTAGAGTGATATAATGATTATGTTAGAAAATAGAGGTGTGCAGTATGAAAAAAGGTTTTGATAATGATAAATATGTAAAGATTCAAAGTAAGAAAATTAAAGAAAGATTTAAATTATTTGATAAGTTATATCTTGAAGTAGGTGGAAAACTATTTGATGATAGTCATGCAGCAAGAATTCTACCAGGATTTAAACCTGATGTTAAGATAAGCATGTTTCAAGAATTAAAAGATGACTTAGAAATTATCTTCTGTATTAATGCTGGTGATATTGAAAAAAATAAAACTAGAGGAGAATATGGAATAACATATGACCAAGAGATAATAAAACTAATAAATCAATCTAAGAAAATGGGATTTTCAGTAAACAGTGTTGTTATTACTTTATATAAGAATCAACCAAGTGTTAATAAATTTATTAAGAAATTAAATCGTAATGATATAAAGACTTATATACATACATTTACTAAGGGATATCCAACTGATGTTGATACAATAGTATCTGATGAAGGATATGGAGCTAATCCATATGTAGAAACAACTAAACCTTTAATACTTGTTAATGCTCCAGGACCAGGATCAGGTAAACTTGCAACATGTCTATCACAGATATATCATGAAAATAAAAGAGGTGTTAATGCTGGATATGCTAAATTTGAAACATTCCCAGTATGGAGCTTACCTTTAAAACATCCTGTTAACTTAGCTTATGAAGCAGCTACTGCTGATTTAAAGGATGTTAATATGATAGATCCATTCCATTTTGAAAAATATGGAGAAGTGGCTATTAACTATAATAGAGATGTAGAAACATTCCCAATACTTAAAAGTATTTTAAATAAAGTATGTAATAAAGATATTTATTTTTCACCTACAGATATGGGTGTTAATATGGTAGGTTTCTGTATATCAGATGATAAAGTAGTACAAGAAGCATCTAAAAAAGAAATAGTTAGAAGATATTATAATGAACTTAATAATTATAAAATGGGATTATGTGATGAAGATACTCCTAAGAAAGTAAAATTATTAATGAATGAAATAGGTATTGATGAAAACTATTTAGAAGTTATTAAACCAGCTCTTGAAAAGAAAGAAAAAGAAAATGGTAAACCAGTAATAGCCTTAGAAGTAGGTAAAAAGATAATAACTGGTAAACAAACAGATTTAATGACTGCAGCAGGTTCAGTAGTATTAAATGCTATTAAACATTTAAGTAAAATACCAGATATATATTTATTATCTCCTAGTGTTATAGAACCAATTCTTAAATTAAAGAAAGAATTAGGAGAAGAAGAAAGATTAACCTTATCAGAAGTATTAATGGCTTTATCAGTATCATCTATTACTAATCCAACAGCAGCTAAAGCATTATCTTGTTTAACTAAATTAAAGGGATCAGATGCTCATGCTACTTATATAGTAACAGGTAGTGATAAATCAACTTTAAAAGATTTAAAGATTAATTTAACTTGTGAAAACAATTCATTATTAGATGAAGAAATAGACTAGAATAATCTAGTCTTTTTTGATAGAATGATTGTAGGTGATATTATGGAAGTTAAGAATAATTATAATGAGTGTCTAACAAATTTAGCATGTTCTATTAGAAAGTATTTTGATTTAGATTATAAACATAATACTTTAGATTATATTGATAAAGTATTAGAAGAATATAAACCAAAGAATGTAGTAACTATTCTTTGTGATGGTATGGGTTCTAATATAATGGATAGAATGTTAGATAAAGATGCATTTTTAATTAAAAATAGAATTAAACCAATCACAACAGTTTTCCCAGCAACTACTGTTGCTGCAACTACATCAATGATGACAGGACTAAATCCTGTAGAAACTGGTATGCTAGGTTGGGATATGTATTATAAAGATTTAGATAAAACTATTACTGTATTTATGAATTCTGAAAAGGGAGATTTTGAATATAAACCTTTAGATGAAGCTATTGAATATAATAGTAAACATATGATAAGAAAAACTATTAGTAAAGAAATAAATGAAAAAGGTTTATATAAAGGTTATAGTTTGTTTCCGTTTGGAGAAAAAGCCTATTCTAATTTAGATGAAATGTATGAAAAAATAGAAGAATTGTGCAAGGAAGATGGAAGAAAATATATATATGCTTATGATACAGATCCTGATCATACAATGCATGAAATAGGTAGCGATAAACCAGAAATTAAAAATATAATTGAAGATATAAATGAAAGAATTGAGAAATTAAGTACAAAACTTTCTGATACAGTTATATTTGTAGTAGCTGATCATGGACATATAAATGTAGAAAATTTATTTATTAAGGATTATCCTGAAATTGAAAAATGTTTGCTTAGAAATACTTCTATAGAACCAAGAGCGGTTAATTTCTTTATTAAGCCAGATATGAAAGAAGAATTCGTAGAAAACTTCAATAAAACATTTGGCAATGATTTTGACTTATATGATATGGATGATGTTATAAATTCTCATTTGTTTGGTACTGGTGAAGAAAATGAAATATTTAGAGATGCTTTAGGGGATTATTTAGCTATTGCTAAAACTAATAAAACTTTATTATATACTGGAAGTGAAGAATTGGTTTCCCAACATGCAGGTTATACTGATGATGAAATACTAGTACCACTAGTAGTAATAAAAACAAACAAATAATGGAGGTATTATGAGACTATTGTTTGGCACAGGAAATAAAATGAAATATGAAATGATGAAGGAAAGATTAAAAGAATTATCTGATATAGAAGTTATTATACCTAAGATGTTAGATTTAAATTTAGATATAGTTGAAGATGGAAATACACCTGAAGAAAATGCAATTATTAAAGCGAAAGCATACTATGAAGCAACTAAACTTCCTACTATAGCAGAAGATTCTGGATTATATATAGATAAGTTTAGTGATGAAGAACAACCAGGGTTATTTGTTAAAAGAGTTAATGGTGTAGAAGGATTAAGTGATGAAGAAATATTAAAATATTATATAGATAAACTTAATACCTATGGAGGAGAAAGCTTAGCTTCTTATCATACAGGTGTATGTTTAATAGATGAAGATGGTAATATACATTCTGATATCATTGAAGAAACTAAATTCTTATTAACTACTGAAGTATATGAAAAAGAAAAGATTAGCGGTGGAGTATTAGAATGTATTAGTTATGATATAGAAGCTAATAAATACTTTAGTGAAAGAAATGAAATAGATAAGAAAAAGCACTATGAAAAATTGGATAAAAAGTATCGTGAATTAGTAAAAAAATACATTTTAAAGAAATAAAAATAAAAAAAATGAAGAATTATCTTGGAAGATAATTCTTTTTGCGTTATAATGTTAGTATAGGAGGCTTATATAATGAAGGAAAAGAATAAAAAGAAAGAAGTTAAAACTTCAAAAATTAAAAGGTTCTTTAGTAGTTTAAGCGATAATACATCTAAATTAAATAGAGTAGATGTTAAAGTATTAATATTCTTTATATTACTATATGGTATAATGGCTTTTACTAATTTAGGAACAACAAAAGCACCACAAACATATCATGAATTTAAATATAGTGGTGAAGAAGTTGCATTAGAAATACCTGATACAACTCAACATGTATCTAAAATTAGATACTATACAGGACCTGAAGTAGGTAAATTTGTAATTATGATATCTACTGATGGTAGTGAATATCATAGCTTAAAAGATTTTACAACAAAATCAGTATTTGCTTGGGAAGAATTAGAAATAGATGCTGATGTAAGATATATTAGATTTGTAGCTGAAGATGTAGGATCTTATTTAGGAGATATTCAACCATATGATAAATATGGTAATAAGATTAAATTTGTAGCTTTAAATGATCAAAGTAAAGCTGTAGTAGATGAACTTGATACAGTTCCAGTACAAATTAATCATAAAAATAGTAGTTATTTTGATGAAATTTACTTTGCAAGAAGTGCTTATGAATATGCACATGGAATTGACACTGTAGAATGGACTCATCCACCATTAGGTAAATTAATAATGGCTATACCAATACTATTGTTTGGTTTTTCACCATTTACATATCGTTTTATGGGAGCATTAGCAGGATTATTAATGATTCCAGTTATATACATTCTAGCTAAACGTTTATTTAAAAACAGAAAATGGGCAATTTTAGCAGGATTATTAATGATGTTTGATAACTTTCATTTTGCACATACAAGAATGGCAACAGTAGATAGTTTCTTGGTATTATTCATATTACTTGCAGCATTATTTATGAAACAATACATTGATTTAGAAAAAACTGCACCAATGAAACAAAAAATAAGAAATTTATTACCATCTGGTATATTCATAGGATGTGCTATAGCAACAAAATGGACTGGATTATATGCAGCATTAGCATTAGCAATAGTATTCTTTATAGATATCTTTAAAGAAAGAGAAGATAAGAGAAAGAAAAAATTAAATTATAATAAAGCTTCAAAAGTAGCATTAGTTGGTATGGTTATATTATCATTAATACCAATAATTATATATTATTTAACAACAATGCTTACAAGTAGTGCAAAAGCAACAGGAGCAATATTCTGGTATTATTTTGCAGTAGCTATAATAACATTATTAACATTAATGACATTAGCATTAAAGAAAGATAAAAATTTAAGAAAAACATTTATAATATGTATAATATCATTCGTTTTAATACCAATAATTATTTATGCATTATCATATATGTTATTTCCAAATGTACATGGATATACTAATAATTCTATATCTGGTATATTTAATCAAATTAGAGAAATGTTTAATTACCATTCAACTTTACCTGATAGACATAAATTTGAATCTGTCTGGTATCAATGGCCAATTATGTATAAACCAGTTTGGTATTATGTAGGATATCATGGCGGTAACTTAAAATCTACTATAGTTGGTATTGGTAATCCAATTATTTGGTGGAGTGGTTTAGTTGGTGCAGCATATGCATTAATTAAAACATTATTAAAAAGAGAAAAAGAAAGTGCATTTATATTAATATTTATATTATGTACATTCTTACCATATGTATTTATTGGTAGAACAATGTTTATGTATCATTATTTCCCAACACTTCCATTTGTTATGCTATCAATTGTAGCATTAATTAAATGGATTACAGAAAAGATTAAGAATAATAGTTTTTATATTTTCTATATTCTATTAGTAGTAGTTATATTCTTTGTATTCTATCCAGTAACTGCTGGTGTAGTAACTACAAATGACTATATAGACGCACTAAAATGGTTATCTAGTTGGATTTTTTAAAAAAAATATAAGAATTGTCTTCCAAGATAATTCTTTTTTTGGTATAATGATTATGTGAGGATAGATTCCTAGCTTTGGTGGTGATATCATGTACAATAATCTTAGATCACTAGATTTACATGGTGAAACTAGAGAAACTGCTAGAATTCTGATTAAAGAATTTATTGATGATAGCATAAAAATTGGAATCTATAAAGTTTTAATTATTCATGGAATAGGACAAGGAATCCTAAAAAATGAAACTCATGAAGTTTTAAAACATGATAATAGAATAGAGAGGTTCTATATCGATTTCTTCAACGTTGGGTCTACAGTTGTTGAAATCAAGGAAAATATTGACAAATAATTTGTTATGTGTTAAAATATAGGGCACATAAACAAAGGGGGAATGATTTATGTATGAAGAAAGACCTAGAAGAAGCTTATTAAAAGAATTTATCATGAAGCTAATTCTAATTATCATCTTTGTGTTACTTTTATTATGGTTAGTACCATGGCCTAATATGGATTCTTATATGAATGCATTAAATCCATTAAAGGACCAAATTTTCAATTCTAACCTACAAACTATGAAGGATGCTGGTATTACTTACTTTACTAGTGAAAGATTACCAGAAAATGTAGGAGATAAGACTACATTATCACTTCAAAAAATGTTAGACATGAAGTTATTAATTCCATTTACAGATAGAAATGGTAATTCTTGTGATGTCAAAAAATCATATGTTTCTTTAGAGAAGAAAGAAACTGAATACCTAATGAAGGTAAATTTAAAATGTGGAGAAGAAGAAGATTATATCTTAGTACATTTAGGATGTTATTCATATTGTGATGGTGCAATCTGTGAAAAACAAAACAACAAAGAAAAACCTTCAACAACACCAAAACCACGTGATAATATCAATACTCCAAAACCAACACCAGAACCAACACCAGATGTAACACCATCATTAACATACAAATGTAGATTTGTTAATGGTCAATATTGGGGTAAAAATTCTGTAGTTGTATCTGAAACTACATATAGAGAGGAATGTTTACCAACGCCTCCACCATCAGAAGAAAAAGAATACGAATATAAGAAAGAAGTATCTACTTTCTACGAAAAGGTATTTAGTCAATGGACTGGATGGAAAACTCATGCAGCAGCTGATGAAACATATTTACCATATATTAATACTGGTACATATGAACGTGAAGATTTAGGTATCAATTATGTTAAAACTGGTACTAAAGATGCTGTAATTGAAAAAGTAGTTATTACTAAACCAGTACAAGCTCAAATTACTACAGCTCAATACAATGTATGTACTGAACGTGAATACGTTATTGAAAGAGAATATACAGTTAAGAGAACTGAAACTGAATATATAGTTGAATATACAGGTGGATATCAATTAGTTGAAGTTAACGGAAGTTATCAAGCAACTGATACTTATTGGTCAGGATCTAATCCTCCAGGTGATACTGCATCTACTAAATGGGTAATTGCAGGTATTAACTTCAATAAATGTGATGACTGTGTAAATAATCCATATACAGTATGGAGAGAATATAAGAGAACAACAGGTGGAACATATAAACTTAATGATGATCCAACAACTACATCTAATACAGTTACATCTGCTGATACTAGTGTAACTGAAAGAATTATATCTTCAGGATGTAGTAAAACTGAAGTTCGTGAAATTCCAGTATATATAAACAGAATTAAGACTGAAGTAAAAGAATTTGAAAAAGAAAAAGCTCAAGATATATATGAATGGAAACATTTATATAGAGATAGATCTCGTCAATTATTAAGAGATGAATACACTGATACTAAGGCATTCTATACATGGTCAAAATATAATGATTTAACATTATTAAATTCTGGTTATGTATATACAGGTGTAACTAGACCAGTTGTGAAATAGGGGTGATATAGATGAATAATGAAATTAAAAATATAACTCTAAAAGCATTAGAAAAAAATAAAATTCAACAATATGAAGTTAAGTTTGCTAATGGTAAAAAATTAACTAGAAAACTTAATAGATTTGCTGATGAAGAAGCTTATAATAATTTTAAATCAGAAGTATCTAACCTATTAAAAGAAGCAGGCTTTAATAATAATGATAAAGGTAGTAAGTGGAACGTTGAAAGATATAGAAGAACTTTAAAAGAAGCTGTTGATCATTTATTCAACGTTAATTCTCATATATCTGAAGAAACTTTTACTACAACTTTAAAAGAAAATAAAAATGCAGGTAAAGTTGCTGGGTTCATACTTGGTGCTACAGCAACTATTGGAGCTGTATCATTAGGAGCATGTGGATTCTTTGATAAAGAAGAAGAACCAGTAGTTACTGAAACAGTAACTGAAGATACTGTTGTTGAAGAAAAAGAAGCACCAGTTCCTGAAGTTAAAGCACCTACTGTAGATATAGAAGAATTATCATTAGAAGGTAAAGATTGGGATTGGTATGTAGCTAATGCTGATGATACATTCCAAAAAGAATTCTTTACTGAAACTGAAGATTTCTTAATGGAAATAAATAATAGTGAAGACTGGATGGAAAAAGATATTACTCCAGAAATGAAAGAAGAACTAGAAAAAATAGGTATCTTTACTGAAGGTGATAAATACGTTGAAGGTATTGAAGTAGAAGAATTAGTTACTGCACGTATCATAAATGGTCGTTATAGTAATGAAGAATTAGCTGCTATCATGCATGGTCAACGTATAGATGTTGATTCATTAGTAAATAGTACTGAAAGTGAATATAATCAATTTATAAGAGCTGTACAACGTATCTATTTAAATGGTGATAAACAACACTATGGTTTCGATAAAATCTTAGGATTTAATGAAATTGAATCTCAAGCATTAAATCATTTCGAAGATGAATTATTTGAAATAAAGAATTTATTTAAAAAAGGTAAAACAAAAGAAGCAGAAGCTAAACTAAAAGAAGTTAAATCTGAAATAGTTGCATATGCTTATGCTACAAATGATGGTCAAGAAAAAGCTAAACCATTCATTTTAAAAACATTATATGAAGATTTCAATATTTTATCTAACTTAGGTCAATTTAAAGATACTGTAGAAGTACATTTATATGACAGCATAGATAATGTAGATGTATATTTAGAAATTGAAACAGATTTATATGATGAAATTACTAACCGTAAGGTTAATGAAGGATTCTTAGCTTGTTATGACAATGAAGGTAATGAAATTAAACAAGGATTTAATTCAATTGAATTCCTTAAGAAATTTAATTTAGATAGTAATAGATATGAAGTTATCGTTGATGATAATGGAGTTTCTAAATCAAATCAATTTAATAGTGATCTAATTGAATTCTTTGATGATTACAATAATTATTTAAGTAAAAATCCTGATATAGCAGAAGCTATTAAAAATACATATAAACCTGAAGAAATAATAGAACTTATGAAACAATTCTTAATTAAGAATAATAAACAACCATTAAATACTCAAGCAGGATTTACAGATGTATTAAAAACACCAATAATCGAATTATTCTTTAAGATTAAAGGATTAGATGGAAATAGTAAGGCTATTGGAACTGGTAATGGTGAAACAAGAAAAGTAATTAAACAAGTTCTAGGTCAATATACTACAAGAGAAGTAACTCATACATTCTGGGATACTTATAAAGAAACTGAAACTAGAACAGAATCAGTTAGTGAAGATGATCCTGAAAATGTAGCTGCAAAAGATAAAGCTGTTAAAGAAGCTAGTACAATGACTGTTAAAGATCAAAATGGTAATACTAAAGAAGTATCTTTACAAGATTACTATGATGCTCAATTCAATAAGAATGGTGCTGTAGATACACAACCAACTGTAGTTAATCCTACAGATACTGCAGAAACTAAGAAAGATTTAGCAGCAATTATGGATCAATGGGCAAAAGAAGATGCTGAAGCTAATGCTGCAGCTCATGCAGCAGCATCACAAAATGCTACAAGTTCATACAAAGATGAACAAGGAAATACACATTATGTATCTGGTGGAGAACTTCATTATGATGATATGTATGAAGGTACAAAATCATTTACTGAACAAGAAGCCAATGAGTTTAATTCAACTCATGAAGTTGGAGAAAATCAAGCCCAAGAAAATGGTGGATTATCAGGACCTGAAGTTTTACATGAAGATGGATTTGTTCCAGTAGAAACACCAGTTATTGAATCATTCTCAAGTGAAGCTGATGTAGATGCTTATGTTGATTCATTAGTAAATACACCAGTAGAAGAAACATCAGATGAGATTACAAAATAATTGTTGACAAATAAATACAAATAATATATAATTTAATAGAAATTAAAAAAGAAAGAGATTTTTGAATCCACCTGATGTTGCGAATAGCCATAGGTAAAAAGCTTTAATAATATAATAGGGTAAGATTATATTATGCTTTAAGGTGGATTTAAATATCCACCTTTTTCTAATTTTATGGAGGTGTTTTTTATAGCAAATAACAAAAATGATCAATTAA
>Ga0310691_10005902_pt1 | contig 13219 bp, 26 predicted proteins | sample 176DNAGHGlowgp2_FD_203887 | JGI IMG/M metagenome (GOLD analysis project Ga0310691, IMG submission 203887) | Sheep rumen microbial communities from Palmerston North, Manawatu-Wanganui, New Zealand - 1766 DNA GHGlow gp2 (v2) (version 2) | ecosystem: Host-associated > Mammals > Digestive system >... | reverse complement strand
TATAATAAAACCAAGAAAAGAGAAAAATTGACATTTTGTTTCCTCCATAAAAAGAGTTGGGCGCTGACTAATCGGGCGCCCAACTTTTTGTTTGCGCCCCGTCACTGGCTGCGACGGGGCGAATTTATTTTTTTGGGGAGCTATGCAATTTTTGTGCCAAGTTAGTTGGCACGATTCTTGCATTCCCGCCTCCCAAAAAGTTGGCACGCTTCTTGCATACGCTTTCACGCACTAAAGTCCAAAAGCAAGAATAAATATACACGGCCATGCATAAAAAAAAGTTTGCCAAAATGAAAAAAAGTACTTGCAATCAAGGGGCTGATGTGGTAATATACTAATAGAGGGGGACATCAAGAAAGGAGATACCAAAATGTTAATGACTACAATGTTCAGAAAAGGTTACACCATCGTTATCGGCTCCATGTGGGGTGACTTCACTCTCCAAGATATTGAAGAGTGTGAGGACTACGAAGAGGACGCAGTTCTCGAGTCCGTAGACTCCGCCACAATGGTAGCGTACTTCTATGATGCCAACGACTACGATGATTAAAAAAATCGTAGAAAATTTTAAAAAAGGTATTGACAAATCCACGGAAGTATGGTATTATAATTACAGAAAGAACAAAGGAGGAAGAAAAGATGTTCACAGTATTCACAGAAATCCACGAAAACGGCAGAGTAGAGAGATGGTACTACGGTACTTACAACGACCGCGACTTCGCCAACGAGGTCGCCATAGACCTGGGCAACGAGTGGCCCGTATATCACTGCGTATGCAGAGCCGAGGAGGCCGAGGATTGGGGAATCCTCAACCTGCCTCGCTAGGCTTATGCGATATAAGGCTCTTGCGAGCCGACGTCGCACGCGCCGGCTCGAGTTTTTGTTTTGCCGGGTCGGCCTGAATTTTTATGCATAATCGTGCATAAATATGCGTTGTTAAAAAAATCACAAAATGCATAATTATGCATGGCTCTGCATAATTATACATACACGAATGCTGCATATTTATACAGACCCATGCATAAATATTAAGGGTGTTTTTTGGGACACAAAGTGCTTGACAAGGTGAGGGCGTTGGGTGTATAATTAAGACAAGAAAAGACAAGGAGGACATACAAATGTTAAAGACATATTACTTCATTAATAACACAAAGAACGGCGTTCGCTTTTCAGTAGTTGGCGAGGAACTCGCAGAAGCCAAGGCTCTCGTCAAAACACTCTTCCCTACCGATAACTTAACACTTGAAGTTATCTGCAAATTCAAAGATAATTTTATCGAAAAAATTTGAAAAAGGGGTTGACAAAACCCCTAAAGGGTGCTATAATAAATACAGAAAGAACAAAGGAGGACACACAAATGTTAGTAATCGCTTACATCGTAAAAATGGACGGTAGATATATGAACACCTTTTACAACTACACAGACGCTTGCGACGAGAGAGACAGACTCGCAAGAAGATGGCCGATGTGCCGTATCACCATCGAGAACGCCGACTACTACGAATAAAAAAAATTCGTAAAAAGTAGTTGACAATTCTCGGCAAGTGTGATATAATTAAATCAAGAAAAGGGAAAGAGAGGAAAACAAAATGACATTAGTAAATAGAACAAGAAAATATTGGATATTCACAGTAGAGGGTCAGGAATGGTCATCCGACTACGATGACCCTTGGGGAGACGCTTGGAAAGAAGCCGAAGCGTTTGCCAAAGCTAACCACTTCGGTATCTGGAGACTCGAGGTCAAGGAAAACCTTGACGGCGAAGTTATCAGCCAGGAATGGGACTTTTACGCAAATGGATGTTTCCTCGCAGAGAGATTTTACACACCCGAAAAGATTTACACTTTCGATGACTAAAGTCATCGAGGGTGTAAAAAAAATAAAAAAAATGCTTGACAAAGTTAACGGACAGTGCTATAATATATATAGAAAGTGAGGTAAGAGTTATGAAGTATTACACAATCGAGATAAATGGATATGTTGAACAGATGTTCGTTGACTTTGACGAGATGATGGACACCTACAAGGAGTTAACTGAAGCCGACCCCACCGCAGACATCGTGTGGGGCGTAGAGTGGGACTAACCCACTCTTTTTTTGTCCCCTTATGGCCTATGGTCGCCTTGCGACCCGCGCATGGCCACGCGCGGGTCGTTTTTTTATTTTTGGGGCGTTTGCAAAAATTTTTGCACTTTAGCACGCTAAAGCGGTGAAGTAAAAAAATCCTGAAAAAAGTGCTTGACAACTTTAAAATTTGGGTGTATAATTATATTAGAAAAAAGGAAAGGAAGGTAAAACCCCAATGACTACAGACCTCAATACTCTTTGGACACTCTTGGAAGTGTACGGAATCGCAACCGAGGAAGAAATCGACCTCGTAACCTCTATCAATGGCTATACCGAAGAAACTTTAAATGACATTCTCTATGTTCGCACGGGATATAGAGACATCTCCCAGTTTGAAGAGGCAGAGTGCTAAACGCACTCTGCCACCCCCAACAGAAGAAAGAGAGGAAACCCCATGAAACAGATACTTAAAATTATAATTGTCGCAATTTGCGTTGTATTCCTTGCTTGGAACGTATGTTCATATTTTAATATTGTGTTCACCAACCTTGACCCCGAAAAAACCGTGGCTTCTTGGAATCTCTATGAAATATGGTTTAATGCACTTCGATAAAAAATTTTTAAAAACCCCTTGACTTTTTAGTTAAGGGGTGTTATAATAAGACCATAGAGAGAGATACTTAAGGAGGTAACCAAATGACTACTATCATCGCAATCAGAAACGAATACGCAATCTACTACATCCCCGCAGAGGACTACTATGTAGTGATGGAACCCTCTGGCGACCTCATTGGTTGGGCTGACACCCTCAACGAGGCTATAGCCCTCATAGATGGGGCTGAAGCCATCTTTGCCGAGTGGGCTTGGTAAGGGGGTGAGGAAATGGGATACATCTCTACTGAAAAGTGGGTGGTGGTACAGACCACCCCAATAGGCTCAAGCACTGAAGCCGAGTGCCAGACTCAAGCCGAGGCAATACAGACCATGGCGGCACTAAAAATCTGCTACCCCGACAGAGATTATGCGGTGAAGCGAGAAACAGAATACAGTATGTAGGCGAGGGCAACCCCCTCGCTTTTTGCCTGCCGTCGATGGGCGCGACGGCAGGAGTTTAGCTTTATACACGGCTCTGCATAATTTTTGCATAAATATGCACGAAAAAAAATATTTATCCATTTTCCCAAAACGCTTGCAATCGGTCTGCCGATGTGGTAATATATAATCACAGAGGGGAGATAAAAAGGAGGACTTAAAAATGACTACTATCATCAAGGTTACATTCCACATCATCGACAACGAATTTGAAAGCGAATACGATTATGATACCGTATTCCTTAAGGAATCAGAATTCCTTATGTTTATAAGAGAAAATCTCGAGGCGGGTAACAGAATCGAAGTTCTGTCCCTTGAAAAAGAGACCGCCACCCTTGAAGAAATCAAGGAAAAATTTTATCAGCATTTTTAAAAAGGAGGATTACGAAAATGGGAGTAATTATGTTTATAATAATAGTTGCCGCTCTTAAACAAATTGCAATAAATACTGCACCACCTACACCCGCACCGCGTCCCGTTAAAACCCACTACCAAATAGAATATGAAGGACTTTTAAACGACATAATGCAAGTTATTGCAAAGAGTGAAACTCTTTTAGATTTAAATGATTTGCGCGCCTATTATCCATCTATGAATATACAAAAATTAAGTGTTGCGTGCAATACATTAGTGAATGACAATTCACTAATATGTGTCTATATTAAACGCCGCGCTTATTATGGAATACCAAATAAAAAATATACAATAAATTTTTAAAAAAGGGGTTGACAAATCCCTTAAAGTATGGTAATATATAATCACAGAGGGGGACAAAAGAGAATACCCCCCAATAGAGAGGAGAAAAGAAAATGACTATTAAGAAATTATCCGCTATGCCTTATGCACAGGCTCACGTTGAAATCGATGACAATGGTAACATTTACCTTTATAGTTATGTAACCCTTGTGGCTGGAATTGAAGCCGATGGCACTTGCTTCTGTAACGGTCTTTACTCAATGACCACACGCAAGCACATTTCCGCTTTTGCAAGGGAATATGCAACCCCCCTCACTTACTACTCATTCAAGTTGATGGTAGAGGAAAACATCACCATCAATATGAATACAGGTGAAGTAGAGGAGAGATAAAGGGGACACCCCCCTTTATCGCCCACCCAATTCTTGAAAATACAAGGAGGACACCATGAAAACCAATAGAAAAGAAACAAGCATCTCTGTTGTTTGCCCCATTTGCAAGGAAGAGCATTTCATCTTTGCCAATGTCGAAGATATTTGGGCGTGGGAAGATGGCGAGTTGGTACAGAACGCCTTCCCCTACCTCTCTGCCGATGAGAGGGAAATGCTCATCAGTGGCATCTGTCCTGAGTGTTGGGACAAACTTTTTGGCGAGTAATCGCCATTTTTTTATGGCTTGGGCGCCGCGTCCCCGGCCCAGGACGCGGCGTTTTTTGTTTTTTTGGGAGTTTGGTAAAATTTTTGCATATTTATACAGCAAAATGTATAAATATTTTTTTCCCAAAACCCCTTGACTTTTGGCGTGAGTGGGTATATAATTTAGACATAGAAAAGAGAAAGGAGACCTCAAAATGAATACATATTGGTTTGAAGTAGTTGGAGCAGATAGTATTTTATGCGGTGAGCAGTTTTTCGTTGAAGCCTACAGCTACGACGAAGCACGAGCAATCGTAAACGAGTATTTCCCTAATGAAAAAATTGCTTGCTATGGAAAAGTGAGCGAAGACGAAGCCGAAATGATGGGGTTTGATACTTACTAAAAAAAATAAAAAAAATTTGAAAAAGTACTTGACAAGATATAGAAAATGTGATATTATATAATCACAAAAGGGAACACAAACCGAAAGGAGAAAATGAAATGACAAACTATGAAGTATTAAGAAATGAATATGCAAACGATGATTATATCTGTGCAATCCTTAACAACCTCGAAGAAGATGGATGCGATGCCGACGAGGCAGAGGAAATCATCGAGGATGGCAGATATAGAATATATGAAGATTGTGCTGATATGAGCGATGTAGCCTACTATGTAGCCGATGAGATGGGCTGGCTTGACACAGACGCTGGCAGATACTTCGACTTCGCAATGTTCGGCAGAGACCTTGACATTGAAGGCACATTTTATCAGCTCGATTATCACACTATAGCCGAAATCATCTGGTAACTTCCTCTCTATAAAGCGAAGACCCCCAAAGCCTTATGGCCTGGGGGTCTTTTGCGGCTCGCCCCCGGACGCCGGCGAGCCGCATTTTGGTTTTGACCGCCCCCGTGAAAAATTTAACGAAAAAAATTGTTAAAAAGTTAACGATAAAAAATCCCGTAATATCGCTTGACAAATTTTAAAAAATATGTTAATATATATTTATAAAAGGAGAAAATAAAAATGAGTTTAGATAAAGCAATAGAACACAACAAAGAACACCGCAAGCCCTATTATGGGAGCAAGGCAATTGATTGTAGTTGTCGCAACCATGGAAGTTGCCCCTATTGTTTAGCAAATCGAATGTATGCGACAAAAAAAATTAAAGATAGAATGAAAAAAGACTTGACAGACTACCGCAAAGGTGATACAATATAGTTAAAGAAATATAGAAAGGAGAAAAGAAAATGGATTTTTGGACAGTAAGTAAATTATTAGAAATGGGTAGATATTCCTTTGAAGTAAAACACAACAACAAAACAAACGGAGTTGACATTTTAGTCGATAGTTATGATGGAGATGACTTCGTGAAATTTCAGTTTGATGAGTTGGGATTTCTTATCCCTGTAAAATAACATGCCCTTATGGCCCCTACGGCTCTTGCGAGCCGCCAGCGGGCGCCGGCGGCTCGTTTTTTTCTTTTCGCCGCCGTTGGCAAAAAATCGCCGCCAATAGCAAGGGCGAAAAAAGAAATAAAAAAATCCCAAAAGTGAGAAAAAAATGCTTGACTTCCTCGGTCGGGTGTGGTAATATAATTGTAGAGATAATAAGAAAGGAGAAAACCCCTATGAAAATTAGTTTTAATGAAATGGACAAAATCGTCCGCACTCTGCCTATTGGCTATTACGCAAAAAAGAGAATCCCTACCAAACTCGACCACTGTGAAACTTCCTACTTTGACCTTGTGTCAAAGACCATCACGGTATCCTATGAGGGAGTATCCATCGCACTTGAAAAAGTTCCCGAAGAGCATAAGGAAACCGCAATTCGTTCAAGCCTTTATCACGAAGTATCTCATGCCATCTTATCGGGCACAAAGATTTTCACAGACCCGACTTTTGGTTGGTGCAGAGGAAAAGTTACACCCGAGTTCAATATCTTTGAAGATGAAAGAATTGAAACGAGATTCCTCAACGAGTTCCTTGATGTTGATTTCCTCAGTAACCGTTATTGGATAAACGGTCTTGACCCAACAGACCCTATTCAGCCTGCGACAGACCCAATGGGAGCATTTTACAATTTAGTTCGCTTCCACTATGGCACAAATGAATGGCTTGAAAGAGTCAAGGAAATTTTGGATAAATATATGGAGTTATGCGTTGCTACCGAGGATAGCGATGAGTGGGAATGGAGTTATTACTATAGGGAAGTTGAAGATTTATATACCGATTTTGCTAAACAGTTCACTTCAAACCCCGAAGAGTACAATAACAATGCAAGTGGCGGTTTTACTACCGATATGCAAGGCGACTTATCCAACGAGGGAGAGGGAGCAAGCGGTGAGGGAGAGCCGACAGACGAAAAGGGCGAAAAAGCCAATAGCAATAGCAAGGAAACCGAGCCAGGCGGTAGAAGTGGTGGTGCGGGGGAATTATTCTCAAACCTCTATGGAAAACTCGTTGATAAATATACCGCAGACCCGAGAACAGTTGCACAGATAGAGTCCATACTTGCAAACTTCAATAAAAAGAATGGTGGGGGAAGTGCTATTTACTCCTATAGTGGTAGAATTAACCCCCGACAGATGGCAAGAGATGAGTACAAGATATTCGAGAGAAAATCAAGTATTCGTGGCTCAAACTCCTATGGCTCTTTACACTTAAATCTTTTTATCGATGTGAGTGGGTCATTCTATAGCAACGAAGAGCCAGTTAATAAATTGCTTTCTTGCTTACAAGATTTAGAACGGAAATATTCTTATTTCAGTTTTGACCTCGTAAAGTGTGGGAATGGCGAGATATTAGCCGATAAAAAAGACCGCTTCATTAAGACGGGCGGTGGCAACTACCTCGATAATGATGTAGTAAAGTATTTTAGGGATTTACAGAAACCGCAGACACAGAATTGCAATATAATGCTTTTCGATGGAGATTGCGACCCCGAAGTTGGAGTATTTGCCAAGTTAGACAAATCTAATTTAACCATCATAGCCGAGAGCGATAATGCGAGATACCTTCGCAAGATGGAAAAGGCGAGAGTCATCTATCAAAATAGCGACTACTCCAAAGCACTCACCGACCATGTGATAAAAGCCATCGCAAAGGCTTTCAAGTGAGAATTGGAAACGAGCAGAGCCGAAAAAGGCTCTGCTCGATTTCGTAAAGGCACGGACGCTTCGCCTGCGGGCGCCGGCGAAGCGTTTTTCTTTTTCGGCAACCCCTGGCAAATTTTGGTAGCAAAAAAAAGTTTAAAAAATTTCAATTTTTTTTCCTAAAAACACTTGACTTTTTCTGTAGATATGGTATACTAATAATGTCAAGAGGTTAAGGAAACAACTTAACCACCACCATTAAAAAAACTTATAAAGAGAAAAAGAAAGGACAGTATTATGAAGATTTTAAACAATGTAGACATCACATTCCACAAGAACTCACTTATCACCTGCACCATCAACGGTATCGCTACCAAGTACGCAAGCACCGATGGAGCAATCTATGAAGAAGCCTATAACTTATATTTTAGAGCAAAGTCTGTTCCCGAGTCCGTCCGTCAGTCAGTCTTTGAAGATATGAAGAATGATGGTCAGCTTTCCCACCTCTTCCCCGAAGAGGGAGAAACCTTTATCCCCACCACTCCCGAAGAGAAGAAAAAGGCGATGGTCTTAGGACTTCAGCAACTCACTAACTTTTTCAGCGAGTTTGACTTCGAGCCTAACTTCCGTTTCGTGAATACTCTCTCAATGGCTTTACAGACCTCAAAGGAAAAGGGTATGGACTATATAAGAGATTACTTCGCACTCACCGACAACGCATACTCCACCGAAGTCGAGGACAAAATGAAGTCCGTTGAATTTAAGGGTATTCTCGATAACTTAATGTTTATGCCCCCTACCAAGAAAATCAATAACAGACTCAAGATTTACTACGGTTCACAGGGTACTGGCAAAACCACTCTTGCACAGAGTGAAACCGAGCAGAGATGTGTTGTATGCAATAGTGCTATGCTCCCGAGCGATTTGATGGAAGATTTTATCTTCATCGATGGCAAGGCAACTTTCAAGCATTCAATCCTTTGGGATTGTATGGAAGATGGCAAGCCTATTACATTCGATGAAATCAACCTTCTTCCGTTTGACTCCTTGAGATTCTTACAGACTATTCTCGATGGCAAGAAAGAATTTATTTACAAGGGCAACACCGTTCATATTGCAGAGGGATTCAAAATCATCGGTACTATGAACTTATCCGTAAATGGAATGGTTTATAACCTTCCCGAGCCTTTAGTAGATAGAAGCGAAGAGTTAAGGAAATTCACTCTGTCAGCCGAAGATTTACTTTCAGCCATCATCTAATCGGCAACCCCGAAAGGGCAGTAGCAATACTGTCCTTTCTTTTTTTGCAGTAAGGCATTTGCGTTTCGCTGGCGGGCGCCAGCGAAACGATTTTTATTTTTGCTGGCTTCTGGCAAAAATTTGTGAAAAAACTATCAGGAAAAAATTAAAACCTTTTTTCCCAAAAGTACTTGACAAACCAATAGAGAAGTGTTACAATAGTATCAAGATAGAGAAAGGAGACCCGTAACAATGACCGAAGAAAGAAGAAAGAATTTTATAAAAATCGTAGAAAACTTACAGTATATCACTCTTGTAGGACTTTTGACCGCACAGTGCGTTGTAGGTAAAAACTTTGTTATAGGACAGTTAGTTTATCTCCTCGCAAACCTCATCGCGGTTTATAGGTCTTTTGCTCTCAATAGACCAACAGCCGACAAGGTAAAAGACTTTGCTATGTTGGGAGTTACTATTGGTCTATTGGCAATTTATTACATACCAACTTTGCACTTTTTCTAATTGTCCTCTCTTTATATCTCAAAAAAAGAATGCCGAAAAAAGGCATTCTTTTTTTTGAAAAAGCATTGACAAAAGCTTGCATTTGTGGTAATATAATTACAGATAAAGAAAGGAGAATAGGCAATGGCTAAAAAAATAGTATATCTCGATATGGACGGAACAATCTATCCACTCTATGAACAGAAAAATTGGCTCGCAAGATTAAGAGCCGAAGATAAGACAGTATTCGGTGCTGACGAACAAATGGTAACAGAAGATGAACTGTACACCCACTTCCCCAAGGAAGAATATGATATAAAGATTTTCAGTATGACTCCATTAGGAGCAAGCGACAAGTATGCCGATGAAGTTATCGAAGTAAAAAATGAATGGCTCGACAAACACTTCCCTACATTAAAAACAAGAATCTATAGAAAATATGGGTTCAGTAAAAATTTAAGAAATTCAAGTACTGCCATTTTGGTAGACGATAACGAAAGAATCAGAGCCGATTTTAAGGGATACGCAATAGACCCAAAGGAGTTATGGAAATGAAGAACAAAATGATTACAATTACAGAATTTGTCGCAAAGGTCTGCCCCGACCTTTGCGTAGAATTTAACAGAGAAGATGACGCATTTTACGATTACGCAGAAGAACTTATCAGCATTGACCCAAACACCCCAAACACCGATGATGACGGATTCATTCGACACATCGTAGAAAAGCACCACTTCGCACAAGGCTATAATTATCCGATGTTACTTTGGACTATCTTACACGAGATAGGACACCACGAAACCGAAGATTTAGTCGAGGACTATTCAACCGAGTTTGAAGTCCGTACAATGTGTGCAATGGTATCCCAAGAGGTGGCAAGGTCAAACACCCATCTGCAAGATATGTATTACGATTTAGAGAGCGAGTGGCTTGCTACCGAGTGGGCAATACAGTTTGTGCAGACCCACGCAGACCTCTGCCGAGAGTTTATACAGAACACTTAACCCCGGGATTTTCCTGGGGTTTTCTCTGCGTTTCCTCCGCGGCCGCGGAGGAAACGATTTTATTTTTCGGTAGCCCCGGCACAATTTTCCGTATAAAAATACACCAAACTGAATAAATATTTTTTTCCCAAAACTATTGACATTTTAGCGCAGATATGATATCATATAATTGTCCAAGGGGAGAGGATAAAAAATCCTCAAGAAAAAACTTTAAAAAAGTTGAAAAAACCTCTTGACAAACTCAATAAAATAAGTTATAATAAGTATGTAAGTTAAAGAAAATGCCAAAAGAAAAGAAAGGTAAAAGGTACAAACTATGGCAACAAAGAGAGAAAATTTTGCAGAAATCAGAGACATCCTCGTAGCAGAAGGAAGAGCAGACCTTGTAGACTTCGTAGATAGCGAAGTAGCGCTCATCATCAAGAAGAATTCCTACAAGTCCACAAAGCCCACCAAAACACAGGTAGCCAATGCATCCCTTAAGGCTGACCTCCTCGGTGCGCTGACCTCCACACCTATGTCCATTGCGGATATCAAGGCAACCAATCCTGCTTGGGCTCCTCTGTCCGTGCAGAAGATGTCTGCACAGTTAAGCGACCTCGTAGACGATGGTAAGGTCGTAAGAACCTATGTTAAAAGGGTAGCCTACTTCGCACTTGCATAGTGTGAAGTACTCCAAGGGGGAGCAAGCCTCCCCCTAAATATGACCCATTAGCTCAGGCGGTAGAGCACTTGACTTTTAATCAAGGTGTCCCGAGTTCGAATCTCGGATGGGTCACCACCAAAAACATTTTCATTGCCTCCTTTCTTGAGCCCAGGGCTGAACTCAGCCTTGGGCTCGCCCTTTGCGGCTGCGAAGGGCGAGTGTTTATTTTTTTGCAGGCTTTCGCATTTTTTTGCAACCCCGGATTGTTAAAAACTTAACAAGGAAAAATCCCAAAATTTTTTTAAAAAGTGCTTGACATTCCGCACCACCTGTGCTAATATATAATTGTAAGAAATAGCGAGCCATTTAAAGGCTAATAAGTAAAAGAAAAGAAAGGACAACTAAATTATGATGAGAACACAGAATAACATTTTAATTATCGATACCGAAACGGTAGGTACTTTTGGCTCACCTATTATCCACGATATAGGTTACAAGATTATCGATAAGGACTTCAACACCCTCGTTGAAAGGCGTCATTTAATCAAGGAACTTCACGAAGTAAGCCCATTTATGCTTTATACAAGCGACTTCTATCAATCCAAAAAGCACTTGTACGAAGAAGCAAAAGCTACAAAATCCGTAGACATAATCCCTTGGAAAATGGCGGTAAAGGAACTAATGGACGATATGAGAGTATATAAAGTAAAGGTATTAAGTGCATACAATATGGCTTTTGATTATAAGGCTCTCAACGCAACTAATAACTTTTTCAACTTTGGGGATACAAAGTTAATGGACACCATCGACAAGAAAGCACTCCTTTGCATTTACAATCTCGCTTGTGAAACTATCCTTGATACCGATGACTACAGAGAATACGCAACAATGAAAGCATTTATCTCCGACAAGGGAAATTATCTCACAAATGCAGAGTGTTGTTATAGATACTTAATCGATGACCCCCTCTTTGAAGAAGAACACACCGCACTTGCCGATGTAGAAATCGAAAAGCAGATACTCGAATACATCATTAAGAATTGCTCCCACAAGGTACAATACGGACTTTGGTACAACTGTTGGAGAAAAGTACAGAAGTGAATAAGCATGCATGAAGATGCATAAATATGCGGAAGGTCAGGCGCGAGACTTGGCCTTCCGTGGCCGGGCGCCACGGAAGGAATTATATTTTTCCCCAGCCTCGGCAATTTTTTACAGCAAATTTTCACAGCGAAAAAAATTAAAAATTTTCCCAAAAAAGGGTTGACAATTTTTCCAAAATCTGCTATACTATAATTGTCCAAAGGGAAAGGGAACGAAAAATTCCCCCAAAACTTTTTAAAAAAAGTTTGAAAAACCCTTGACAGAATAAACAAAATCTGCTATAATAAGTATGTAAGTTAAAGAAAGTCATAAAGAAAGGTAAAGGTAAAGAACTATGACTAAGAAAGAAGCATTTGAAGCAATCGTAGAAATCCTTAACGCACAGGGCGAGTCCGACCTCGCAGATGTGATGAATCACGAAATCGAACTTGTAGTGAAGAAAAACGCATACAAGTCCACCAAGCCGACCAAGACGCAGAGAGATAATGAAGTCCTCAAGGGCACTATCGAAACTGTTCTTGACTCCACCCCCACTACCATCGAGGACATAATCGCCAAGAACTCCGACATTCCGAACTCCATTCAGAAGGTGTCCGCTATGCTCACCCAGTTAATCGATGAGGGTAAGGCGGTGAGAACTTACATCAAGCGTAAGGCTTACTTCTCTGCGGTTTAATCCGCAGAGAGGGGCAACCCCCCAACAGTGAATTTTCCGGTACGATAATTTTGACCCCTTGCGGTAATCCGTAAGGGGTTTTGCTTTCCGCGAGCGGGCGCTCCCGGAAAGAGTTTTGTTTTTTTACAGTCTGCCAGAATTTTTAAAATTTAAAATCCCAGTCTGGAAAAAATTTAAAAATCCTGAAAATAAAGGGTTGACACGCACGGAATAATGTGCTACAATATAATTGACCAAAAGAGAAAGGAGTGTCAACAATGTTAGCAATTAAAACAGAAAAGTATAAGTTTCTTACAAAAGACCCTCAAGCAGAAATTTTCATCAAATATATGAGAGATAAATACGAGTGGGGCGGTGCAGAAGTGTATGTTAAAACAGAAGATGGACTAACAACTGTAGGTATAACAACTCTATGCGAAATCACCGAAGCAGACCTCGAAACAGGAAAGGGGTACTAAATGAGAGA
>Ga0310691_10005900_pt1 | contig 13220 bp, 5 predicted proteins | sample 176DNAGHGlowgp2_FD_203887 | JGI IMG/M metagenome (GOLD analysis project Ga0310691, IMG submission 203887) | Sheep rumen microbial communities from Palmerston North, Manawatu-Wanganui, New Zealand - 1766 DNA GHGlow gp2 (v2) (version 2) | ecosystem: Host-associated > Mammals > Digestive system >... | reverse complement strand
GCAAGATGCGCAAAGCGCCACTTAAGTAGTTGTTATTGCCTGTGATGGTGTAAGTACCTGTTCCTTCTTTGATGATGCCCAAGAGTGTATTCTCATAATCCTTCGACGGGATAATGGTTCCTGCCAACATAGCATCACTATTCATACAGCCTAAAAGATAATAGACAGCACGCTTGTCCTTCATATAGCCATGCAGCGTCGAACCAGCCTCCATCTGCAACTCGCCAATGCGGAAACCAGCACCGCTGGTATTGGCCTCAGTGGCGATAGTGGCACCTGCATGCAGTGTTACGTGGTTGTTTTCCATGGTCTTGTTAACCTTGCCACTATTGATAGCGTCGTTAATATTCTCAGGAGAGAACGACTTGCCGCCATGGGCCAGAATGACACCCCAGAAGCCTGCCTTTGGAGAGTTCTCTACAAAGGGATAGATATGAATGTCACCCTTGAAATTGGTCATATTAGCCCATTGACTTCCGCTCTTGGTGCCCAGATAGCAGCGTTCGCCACCGCCATAGAGGTTCAGCAAGCCACTACCAGTCACGGTAGAACTGAAATAGCAGTATCGGGCCATCTTGACATTCACGATGTCGCCAGCGGGAATAGCGACAGAGGTACTATACGATTTGTAATCTGACGAAGTATTGTCCCCACTGATGTCAATGGTACGCTCCTCGGCAGAAACAGGCTGTACGCCCATAGCCAGCAGGATGCCAGCCATGAGCGCATTTTTGAAAGAGAAAAGTGTTTGCTTGTTTGTTTCGAATTTCATATGATTGTTGTTGCTCTTCCATTATTCATTGCCGCCGAAACCGCCACCAAAGCCGCTACCAAAGGCAGGCATCTGTGGAGCAGGTTCCTTACCGATGGCCAACAGCAACTTGACCAGTGCCCGACGGCGCTGGCTCCACGTTGGATAGTCGTCGGCACGCAGCGTACGGGGCTTGAAACCTGGCATCTGAGGCATACCGGCGTTCTGCATAAAGTCCAGGTTGCTGGTAGTCAGGATGCAGGGCTTTGTTTTGCCATCAGCCAACAGACGGTCTACGATAGCATCGGCACCACCCACCTTGAACCAGCTCTCCATCGTGTCGCCCTCGCCAGGTATCAGTTGTATCATGATAGGCATCATCATACCCTGTCCCCGTTGGGGCATTGCTGACGTGTACCACGCCTCCATACGGTCCAGCTCGTAGGCTACACGCCCATGGGCAATATCCTGTTGTGAGGCGAAGTTGAACGGAGAACTGGGATTGTCGCAGATGCTGTACTTAAAGCCCTGGTCGGGTGACAGGTACATGTTGCTGGGGTCTGCTACGCGGGTACCGTCAACGACAAAGCAGTACTTGAAGGTATCAAAGAGATAGTCGGTAAGCGTAGTACTCCATACTCCTGTGGAGTCACGCTCCATAGCCACATTCTCAGGCAGCATCTCGCAGTCCAGTTCCACTTTCAGTGCATCGGGGGCTTTAAAACGGAAGATAATGCCCTGTTCGGTATATTCTGGTGAGATGATAGGTCTAGGGAACAGACGTGCCATAACGCTAGGGGTGAACTGTTGTTCCTTGCCTGTCTTGGCAGGAGCAGGCTGTCCATTCTTCATAGCGTTCTCTGCAGCTTTCTTATTGAAGAGCAGTGGCAGTGTCTTTGCCAGGAAGTATTTGGCATTCATCCATGTATGGCCGAACTTGTCGTTGGTAAACTCCTTGACGCTACGAATGCCTTTCTTGTCGAGAAACTCCATATAGTCACGAGCATTTCCGAAGAGGAAGTCGTCAGTACCAACGCCCAACCAGAACAGGTGTATCTTCTTGTTGGTATCGTCAGCCTGGTCATAGACGTTAGGAATATCAGTAGAGGTAAACGAACTATAAGAGCAGAGATACGAGAACTTGTCGAGGTTCGACAAGCCATTAAACAATGCCTGGTTGCCGCCACGCGAGAAACCACCAATGGCGCGATGGTCTCTGTCTGCCTTAGTGCGATAGTTACTCTCGATATATGGCATCAGGTCGTTGATAAGATCTTTGCTGAAGGGGTCGCCGCCAAAGCGGGTCTGTGGCTGACCGGCAGCAGGCAGTCCGCCACCAGCAAGCAACTTCAGAGGATTACCATAGGGCATCACAACTATCATCTCCTTAGCATCGCCTGCTGCCAGCAGGTTGTCCATGATATAGTTCACTCGTCCGACTTTGTAGTACACCTCCTCGGTATCTGTCGTTCCGCTGATGAGGTAGAACACTGGATAGCGCTTTTGGTAGTCGCGCATATAGTTGGGGGGCAGATACACCACTGCATGGTTGGTAGCACCAATGGTCTTCGAATAGTAGTTGACATACTCCACCCTGCCGTGTGCCACATCGGTAATATCATGAGGCAGCGCAACTTTCTTGTCGCGGGAAGGTATCTCCAGCAAGCTGTTTTTGAAACCTTCGTTGGGGAAATACTGCGGATTCTCAGGATCCATCACGCTAACCCCATCGACAATAAAGCAATAGGGATACATGTCAGGAGCTGCAGGGCCGAGAGTCACCGTCCACAGACCATCAGCGCCACGTGCCATATCCTTACGTCCGGCAAACTGTACGTCGACCATCACGTTCTTGGCTGTTTCATTCTTGTATTGAAAGGTTACCGTCCCGTCAGCATTACAGCGAGGCTGTGCCACCATGGCCATGGGCAACAAGGCCAAAAGGGATAATAAAGTTTGTTTTATCATAGTTTTCATCGTTTTGTGTGTCTATTGTTATTGAAGTCTTTGCTCATTATTTGCCTTCTACCAGAAACTCACCCATGTCAGAAGCTTCTACATCGTTATCGTCGAGTTTGAAGCGCATGAAGTAGGGGTTCTCGCTGGTACACGGCTCCCAGTTGATGGCTGCTGGCGATTGGCTATTAGCCGTTGGCTGACCGTTGGGGTCACTGTACTTGACAAAGTTAGTCCATGCTGTCAGCATCTTCTCTGCCAGGTCCCAGTCGCCTTGTGTCCAGGGACGCCAACAATGCTTCAGCGACTTAAAGACAAACCACAGGTCGCTGCTATGAAAGGCGCCATTCAGACGAGTGGTTATTTCGGGGTGTTTGCCATCGTCGGGCAGCTTGCGGGCAAACTGATAGGCCCATGCCTTATCGCCCTGACGCTGACGAACCTTACAGAACTCCGCAATGCCAGGCCCCATAGAACCCATATCGTTCAGCGTGTATCCAATCATATAGGGCACGTCGGCAATGGTTCCCTCGCGAGTAGCCGCATCGAAACTCTTCAGCGATACGTAACCATCGACGATGGGACGCTGCATCAAGTACACATCAGTCTTGTTGACCATATTATACAATTGCGGAATGGTATAGAGTATCTCCGTAGAGGCACGGCGCAGCGCCTGCAGGTCGGTCAGTCCTGCCCAGTCCATCACCTTCTTGGTCTCAGCCTCACTCTCAGCAAGTGTAGGATTGTAGGTAAAGAACTTGACAGCGGGAGTAGCAGGTTTAGCCTCTTCACCCTCCTTGGCAGGAATATTAATACCACCGCCACTCATTATAACGGCTTTATGGAACAGGCCACGAGCCAGCGGACTCTCACAGAGTGTACGCACGCTGCCGGCTCCGGCACTCTGTCCGAAGATGGTTACGTTGTTGGGGTCGCCACCAAACTGAGCGATATTCTCCTTGACCCACTTCAGCGACTGTATCTGGTCCAGAATGCCATAGTTGCCACTAACGTGATGAGGGCTCTCTGCCGACAGTTCCGGATGGGTCATAAAACCAAAGATGCCCAAGCGGTAGTTGATGGTGACGAGGACGACATCCTTTGACGCCCACTCCTGACCATCGAACTCTGGCTCAGAACCCCAACCCTCACGATAGCCGCCACCATGAATCCATAGGGCAACGGGCAACTTCTTCTCTGTCTGGCCAGGGGCCTTAGTCCACACATTCAGATACAGGCAGTCCTCGCTATAGGGAGCCTCATCGCCATAGCCCCATTCCGAGGTATAGAATCCAGGATAGTGCACAGCCTGATAGCCTGGATGTCCAAACTTATCACACACCTTGACACTATCCCACGCCTCTACAGGCTGTGGCTCGCGCCAACGCAAGTCGCCAATAGGCGCTGCAGCATAGGGAATACCTCTAAAGGCATACACCCCAGGGTTCTCTGTCCGCACCCCTTGAACCTGACCTCCTTCAATAGTCAGCACTGGACTCAACGCTCCCTCATCGCTGCAAGTGCAGCTCACCAATAATGCCATCAACGGCATCCACAACAATAGTTTTTTCATCGTTGATAATATCTTTATGGTTAGTTAGAATGGTTTTCATGGGCAAAGGTACGAAAAATCCACGACACTGACCTTACGCCATGTGTCGCGGACTTTGCCGTATGTAACATTTGTTACATTCTTAACTATAACCTTTTCAGCCTGAGTTCAAAAAGTGGTCATATATACGATGAAGGATATAGCCCCAAACAAAGTGTTTGACGGATAAAACAAAGTGTTTGCATATTAAAACAAAGTGTTTGGGGAGACATACAGAAACACAAACACCTTTGTTTTCATACACCACTTGCATCAGGGAACAATGCATAAGAAAAGCGGGCTTCCACACACGTATGGGAACGCCCGCAAACATCTTATTTGTTAAGGGTTTCAAATGGTAGACAGAAAATAGAGTCTACTTTCTGAGCACCTTCTTTCCGTTATTAATGTACAGGCCTGGACGGAGGTTTTCGGCATTGACACGACGACCATCAAGAGTGTACCATGCATCACGTTGAACATTGAGCGTTGAACGCTGAACGTTTTCAATACCTGTAGGAGGCACATCCGTTTCTTTCAGCGTGCAGAAGGTGAAGTAGGTCGGCTCGTCGAACATAGCCGGATGAGCAGCGTCCTTGAGGTACTTGCCTGTGCCAACGTTCTTGATAGACCAGCCCTTGCCCTCTGCATACTCCATGCTCCACACAGCACCTTTTTCAAGGTCCTGACCATTCTGACTATTTAGCTTGCTGGAAATAAAGCAGCAGTCGCCAGTAACAACCTGCGTATTCAGATAAGCATTAGCGCCATCCAGCTGATAGTAATTGCCATCAGGAGCGACAAGGCGCAAACGGAAACCACCACCGCCCTTCTGAAGTCTAAAGAAATAGCACTCATTAGAGATATCGAAGGCACTTACATAATTGTCATAGCTCAGCGTCTGTCCTGACTCGCAGTAGAAAGCCTTGCCCTCAGTCTCGTTGACGATAGCCAGATTCTTATTCGCCAAATTTACTGTTCCACCAGTGATACGCTCGTCAATAGTATAATACTTGACATATTTCTCCGGATGGTTCATCACGTCAAGGACTTTCTCAGCGTAGCGCTTACCGAAGGTGCGATAGCCAGCAGCAGAGAAGTGCCAGGGATCAACGCCATTACCAGGGATGCCCTCAGCTGATACAACATGACCAGTAGGAATAACCTCAGGAATCTTGGCGACAACATGATTATGCCATGAACAGCCACCACCCATATTCTCATACTCTGTCTCACCAACAAAGATGGGGACGTCCTTTGCTCTGAGTCCCAAGTCATGCAGCATATCCTTATAGATCTTCTTCACTTTATCCGGCCAGTCTTCCTGTCCGTTATTCGAGCAACCCTGATGCAGCAAGATGCCCTTAATAATGCCTACCTTCTGAGCCTCCTTAGCCATCTCGATGATGCGTCCGTAAGGGTTGCCTCCATAGTGACGATTAGCAAGTGTAGCCCACCATGGTGTACTACCATTACTCTCCTTCTCCAGAATTTTCTCAGCGTACAGATCTTTGTCAAACATCTCGATAGGGCTGCCACCCATTGCTACAGCAATAACACCAATCTTTTTGTCTGGCAGTTCTTTAACCATCGTACGTCCGAAATAGTCGGTAGGGCCAAGCTTACCATCAGGGCTGACGATAGGACACTCAGCAGTATACCAATTACCCTTCTGGCGTGCAGGAATCTTCTTCGTGTTATCACCTTTTACCTTGCGTTCGGGGAAATTACAAGTTGCCAACATCTGAAAACGAGGATCAACCCCTTCATCCTGAACTTCCCAGTCAGCATTTCCCTCCATATTTGACTGACCAAAGCAGATGTAGATGTAGAAATTGGGGTCTACTTCTGCCTTTGCGCCCATCACGGAGCACAGGAACAATATTGCTGTAAGAAAAATATGTTTCATCTTATTACATTGCTTACTTGATTACAACTTTCTTTCCATTCTTAATGACAATTCCACGATAGCCGGCATTGACGGGAACACCCATGAGGTTGTAGGCAGGAGCATCGACAGCATCGTCACTCATAATCTCATCAATACCAGAAGCAGGTTCCGTGCAGGTAAACTTGATTTTATCTATGTTGCAAGTACCACCAGTAACATTAATACGCAAGGTATGCAGACCTTCTTTAAAGGCCGTCTTAACATTACCTGTCTTCACCTCGTAAGTATCCTTACCCTTATTGGGGACCTTTACCATAGGAATACTAATCTCATTGCCTTCACTATCTACCAGCGCCATTGTAAACTTTGAACCAGTGACATCCGATGATACAGTAGCTTCATAAGAGTATTTACCTGCCTGATTGACTTTGACCGAATATTCAGCCCAGTCACCATTTCCAGCATTGCCCCAAGCAAAACCATCAGCAGTAGCAACGATACTACCGCCCTTGCCGTTCACAAAGTCCTCAACCTCAACAATTCCTGGCATACTATATGTCGGCAGAAGATTGAACTTTATGTTCTTAATATAGAAGCCTCCCTTTTCAACAAGCAATGTAAATACATGCTTGCCTGCCGTTAGGTATTTCTTAATAGAGCAGCGTACAGGCTTGAACTCGGTAGTGCTACCCGTATTGGGAACATCGGTAAAATCTGTAAGGAAGTCTATGTTGTCGAAGGTATATTCTGCCAGATGGAATCTGCCACCAGTTTTCGTTGATGCAACTTCTATATCCATTGTATAAAGACCTTCCTCCTTCACGTCAACAGTGTAGTCCATCCATTGATCATCTTGGGTGGCGGTAGTACTAAACTTGCTACGTGACTTGAGAATAGTGGTACTTACCTTATTACAAGAAACTCCAGAAAGGCCCTTATCAAACTCTCCTCCAATAACAGTTCCTGGCAGTTCAGGAAGTGCCTCATTATAAGGCTCACGCTTGACAGTTCCAGAAAGCACCTCGAAGTGGCCATAACGCTCGTAGGTCTCACCATCGGTAGTAGTCACCACAGCCTTCAATTCTTTTGTACCTGTAGAACTAGTTGAATATTCGGCAAGGTAGGGAGCCTGCGTCATGGTAGTAATCAGTTCATCGTCAACATAAAGGTCAACCTTCTCGATAGTCTTGGTGGCCATACGAGCACGCACCATAATGGGAAGCACATCACCTTGAGCAACCTTCTGAGAAGCTGGACGAATATATATCGAAGCCTCTTTCTTGGTACTAGGGAAGGGACCTACGGCATTTTTAGCGGCATCGGTCTGCATATACTCTTTCAGCCAAGTCATGGCAGGACGCTCTGCACCATTGATATATAGTCCAGAAATACCTGGGCCTATCAAATTACCATTTGCATCCTTTGCGTCTTGATACGGATTGTCTTTTTCTTTCAAGTTTATCCAAGTACTACCATAAACATAGCCCCACAGAGTGACACCCGCACAATAAGGAGCCTCCCACATCAGAGGAATCTGCGTCTGAAAATCATTTTTTTGACTGTTACCATGAGTTTCAGGATCATAGTCACCGATATCATACTCAGTAATAAACATCGGCATTTTTAGTGCATCTTGCTGCTTCTTCAATGCGGTTTTCAAGTCGTTTGCGCTACAACCACCTAATTCATGTGCCTGATTGCCATAAGCATCAATAGGTGCACCAGCATCACGCAAGGTCTTCACCAAAGTAATATAGTTATCAATATCCCAACGGATAGAGTTATAGTCGTTGTAGATGAGAATGGCATCCGGCCAGCGCTCGTAGGCCATCTCGAAGGCCTTGATGAGCCAGTCGTAGCCCGTCTTACCGCCACCTCCCAATGACTCTTTAATCAATGGATTACCTGGCTGGTGATTGCCTACTGCCTCGTTGACCACGTCAATCATAGGCAGCGTCTCGTACTGAGCTTTGGCATGGTCAAACCAGTTCACGTAAGCAGCAAAGCGCTCTGCAGGTGCTAGATTCTCCAGCCAACCAGGATACTGGGCACCCCATACCAATGCATGGAACTTATAGGTGAAGTTATGCTGTTTGGCATAGTTGAAGGCATTGTTAGCACCATTCCAGTTGAATGAGCCGCGAGTACCTTCTACAGAAGACCACTTTGACTCATTTTCGCAGGTAATCTGGTTCCATAAGGTATAATACTGTGGCACGCCACCACCAGCTTCGACCTGACCTCTGGTCGTAATGTTACCTAAAAACTTGTAGGGATTCTGTGACAATTGGGCAGAGACAGGCTGCAGGAACAGACCTAATGCCAGAGTCAATAAACTTTTCGTTAGTTTGTTATTCATTACGCTTGTTTTAAGTTGTTTTCATTTTTCCGGCTGCAAAGGTACAAAAGAAATGTGGAACGCACTTTGCAGCGCGTTCCACACACTTTGTCCCATGTAACACATGTTACATTTAACGCAAGAATGTCACCCTTTAATTAATTAAATATACCTTCTCTTTACCTCTATACGTAGCCTTTATCGTAGTACGACCGGCAACAACCGGACTAATGTCAAACTCAACAGCACGTGGGGCTTTCTCACAAGTGGCCTGTACTTTAGAACCGGCCTTCAGCGGAGCATAGAGCTGGTAGCGGTTACACTCGGTATAGCCGTTGGCATTGGTCGACATGATGGGCTTCGCAGGGATGTTCAGTTTCTGACCGTCAACAGTAATAGTCACCTCAGGAACGAAGGCAGGCTGAGCACCTGCGCCATCCTTGGCAAAACCTATTCCGTGGAGATCGAAGAGGCCCTGTGGGCGCTGTGGTTCCTGGCGACGCCCCCAAGGACCACGCTGTGGCTGTTCGGGCTGTTTAATCTCCGGACCTTCTACTACGAGGTAGATAGCATGTTTACCTGTCAGACCCTCCAAAGCGGGAACCGATTTAGATATCGTGAGTGCCTTATTTGCGGTGAAATTGGCAGGTACATCAACCACAGCTACTTCCTCACCCTTCCAAGGGTTATCCAGAAGCACATGAATCTTAAAGGCGCCTTTGCCACTGGTTGTCAGGTTGATATTCAACTTGACACCGTCACCCTTCTTAACACCTTCGAAGGCCTTCACGCCCTTGGCGTCCTGAGCCAGACCGCCAAAGCCAAAGTACTTGAAGCCGATGATGCCGCCATTCTGAATGCCGGCAAGATCCATGGAGTTGTTCCATACGTCGTGGTTGTCCTGCATCCAGTTATTGCTGTTAGGACCATACATAAAGCAGGCATAACCAGCACTATAGAAATTATATGGTGGCAGACCGAAAATCTGGAAACCTTCACTGGTCACCTCAGCACCGGTATACTCGTTACCATCGGCAGCTTTGGCTGTCCACACATTATCCTTGGTATAAGGGTCGTAAGCCGTAATCTTCACCACCCCACCCTTGGCAACAGGTTTCTTGTCCCACGTAATCTTCACGGGAGCAACCATTGCTTGACGGGCATTGCCGAAGCCACGGGGAGGACGGTGGTAGAAGACATACCACTGACCATTGATTTCCTGCAGTGAACCATGAGTGTTATGAGCAGCATTGGTCGTAATCAACTTTGATCCATCTTCATTGAGGACAACACCACGAGAGTCAACCAATACGCCACCAGAGCGCCAAGGGCCGAGGGGAGAGTCACCGAAGGCATAGCGCAGGGCTGAGTTGGTATTGCCCAAGCCATACTCCTTGCCAGAGTAGCCAGAGAACACCATCACGTACTTGTTGCCTACCTGACGGATGCTGGAAGCCTCGAAGAAGTTGAAGTCCAACGGGTTCTGTCCCTTATAGAGAGCCTTGTACTCACTACCGGCCTTGTCGAGCAGACGGCCGTCAGCACTGCTGGCAGGAATAAAGGGGTCTATGATTTCCGTACCCTCACGCTTTGTATACATCGTGTTCTGGTCAAGTTCAACAGCAGTAGAGTGCTGGAAGCCATAGAAGACATAGGCACGATATCCCTTGTCAAAGTCCTTATCCTTCTTATTGGTGATAGTCTCAATGAATACCGACGGATCGAAGTCGATGAGTGAGCCTGGCAGACACTGCGTACCGTCTGCTGTCAGGTTGATAGGTGTGAAGGGACCGTTTGGACGGTCGCCCTTACATACCATCGGTACACGGCGCCAGCCACGACTGTGGGGATAGAGCCAGTAGGTCTTCTTGCCTGTAGCCTTATCGACCGTCTCTACGAGGTCAGGGGCAAACATTGTGTCCCACTGACCACCAACGAACCAGGTAAAGATAGGTCCTTCGTCACGCCACTGGCTAAGATCTTCTACCGGTGCAGACCACATGCGGATATCTGGTCCGCAGTAGGCTGTATAGGTCACATCATGTGAACCAATAATATAAGCACGATACTTTCCGGGGTGGTCGGGATCCTCAAAGACGCGAGGTTCACCATCGGGCAGATGTTCCCACAAAGGGAGATAAGGGTTCTGTGCCATAGCTGCCACAACAGTCATGCACATCATCCATGTTGATAATAAGATTTTCTTCATAGTTAGTTATTACTTAAATTGCCAATAGTCGAGACGTACGTCACCCTGTGCCTTGTCGAAGCAGAGGTAGAGGTCGTGAACACCCGTAGCACCATTGACCTTCGTATTAAATGCCTTATATTTCTCAACCGTACCGGTACTCTTCACAACGGCGGTAGCAATAGCGGGACCGTCCTGACTGTCGAGGCGCAGCGTAACGGTGCAACCAGCCTTGGCAGCAGCGGCAGCAATGATGCTAAACTGCTTGGCACCCTTTCCAAAGTCGACACCACGCAGACGGATGTACTCACCGTTGTCGATGTCGAAGATATACATGTTACGCTTACCGGTAGACTCCGGCATGTCCTTGACAATGCCAGTATTCTCGATACCCATCTTGGCAGACTTCAAGCCAAAGCCCCACGCCATGGTCTCAGCCTCCACACGCTGGTAGGGATTTAACCACTGCAGCTGTTTCATGGGCTGCTGGTCGAGCCAGTAAGGAATCTCCTGGATAGTACCGTCGGCATTGTATGTAATCTCCTGTGCCGACACCGAGCGACGCTCGTGGTGAACAAAGGTTTCCAGGTGCATCAATTCGTAGTTCTGACCGAAGACATAAGAGTGTCCTTTAAAGTCGCAGATACCGGGGTGGTTGCCACGGTCACGCTCTGTAGGACGCATGATGTAGCCCTTTTCTACCCAAGGACCTGTGGGTGAGTCACTCATGGCATAGCCCAGAGCCTCCGGACAACAGGTACTGGCAAAAGCCATGTAGTACTGGGCTTTTGACTGTTGGCCATTAACTGTTGGTCTCTTATAGAACCACGGACCTTCCTGATAGTGCTGTATGGCCCACGTTGCCTTCTCGCTCCAAGGAGCGCGGAGGTTGATCTTAGCACCTGGTTCCTTGACAGGACGCATCTTGCCGTCCTTGGGGTTGAGCACGAGGATATCGCCATCGGTGGATATCATGTCCTTGTTCAGCTTGACGCAGTATGTCTGTGGGTTGCCCCAGTACATATAAGCCTGACCATCGTCATCGATAAAGACGCTGGGGTCGATGTCGTCCCAGTGTTCCTTCTGCCATACCAGCGGTTCACCCAGCGGATCGCGGAAAGGTCCGTAGGGCGTATCGGCAACCAGCACACCAATGCCATGACCATGCAGCGGTGCATAGAGGTAGTACTTGCCATTGCGCTCAACGGTCTGGATGGCCCAGGCACCGTTCTCACGACTGCGCCATTTGAAATCTTTCAGCGAAGCCACAGCGCCATGCTCGGTCCAGTTGACCATATCGGTGGTTGACCACAACAGCCAGTCGTACATAAAGAAGCCGGCAGAGTTGCGCTCATTGGGGTCAGGAATGTCTTCTGGAGAAGCATCGTGAGAGGTATATAAGAATACAGTGTCACCCACAACCATCGGTGAGGGGTCTGCCGTGTACTTGGTCTGGAACAGCGGCATGTTAACCTGTTCAATGCCACGCATCTCCCACCAGTCGAAGTTGAAGAGTTTCGGACCCTTACGTCCCTTGAAGACAAGGTAGAGGTCGGCAGTCTCCGGCAGGGTGACGCCAGAAAGACTACGCTTGGGAGCATTCAGGTCGGTAAGAGTAGAATAGTTCAGGTCGAGGGTCAGCGTCTGCCACTTCTCCCAGCCACCAGTACCGGGAACATTCACCGTGCCGAGCAGTCTTCCTCCGAGGCTATCCAGACGAATCTCTATCTGTCCGCCACGAAGCCCACTGGCCACACGGGCCATGAACGTACGGGGAATCTTGTGTCCGAAGGCAACATTCTGCAGTTTGATATAGTCACCGTTATGGATATCGGTGACATACACGCCCACCTCCTGGTTTTGTTCGGTCTTTACACCCTTCGAGAACGCCATGGTCTCGGCCTCTACCTTGCGGAAGGGGTCGAACATGGCAATAGGCTTCACACCCTCGTCGGTAGGCATGATGGTCGGAAAGCTACCATCCGCATTGTATTTGAACTCTTCGACAGCCACACTACGGCCAAAGCCGCCACCATTGGGCAGCTTGCCGGTGTGGTAGAAGAAATAGGAGTGACCTTTGTAGTCGGCCACGCCACAATGGTTCGTAAATGACTTCGTATCAGACAGCGGCATAATCTCGCCAGCATACTTCCAAGGACCTGTGGGGTGAGGTGCCGTACTGTAGCTGATATGCTCAGGAACACCACCGGCGGCATACAGCAGGAAATAGCTGTTGGCCACTGACTGTTTACCGTTAGCCTTAGGATTCTTCATAATCCAAGGACCTTCCACATACGAGTCCTTATACTTCTTACCTCTCTCACGCTTGCTCATGATGGGACCGCCAAAGGCTTCCTCCGTCATATCCAAACGTCCCAGTTCACCACTATACGATATCATGTCGCGGTTGAGCTTCAGGTAGTAGCACTGCGGGTTACCCCACATGAGCCATGCCTGACCATCGTCGTCAATCATCACTGTCGGGTCGATATGATCCCAGGAACC
>Ga0310691_10005899_pt1 | contig 13221 bp, 9 predicted proteins | sample 176DNAGHGlowgp2_FD_203887 | JGI IMG/M metagenome (GOLD analysis project Ga0310691, IMG submission 203887) | Sheep rumen microbial communities from Palmerston North, Manawatu-Wanganui, New Zealand - 1766 DNA GHGlow gp2 (v2) (version 2) | ecosystem: Host-associated > Mammals > Digestive system >... | reverse complement strand
GAATATCCTCTCTCGATGGAATTATCCATGTTGTCCCAGTGATTGAGCATTCTTAACGGGCTTACGGGAACTTCCCTCACTGAAGCCGCAATGTCTTTGTTGAGCCTTATAAGATTGATGAACCTGAATACACCGTAAATAAGCGCTCTTTCGTTGTTTGCAAGTATCTCGCAGGAATCTCCGGTCTTCTTTATCTCATAGCCTTCATCACCGAGTCCTGTATCTGAAGCTTTTGTAACCACGACCTTAAGCCCTGAAACCGCTTTACGCGTCGTGAGTTCTTTCACCGCATTTATGTAAACCGCATTTTCGGTATCAAATCCGTTATTGGTCACGACGGTGCCATTATTTTCAACTACATCATCAAGCCATAGCTTCGCAAACATACTTGTGCAATACCTCCCTCACAGCGCCGGGTTCGGACATTTCCGAATAGATCTTAAGAACCTTATCCTTAAGTCCGTCCTCTGACAGATCACATCCGAATATTTCCTGTCTGTCCAGGATCTCTTCGGGTTTAAGTTTACATAATGTATCAAGCATCGGATCGGGACTTAACTCAAACTTCTTACCCGTATCGTCAACACCTTCAAGATATTTAAGCCATCCCGCAAATACAAGCGGTATAAGTGTCAGTGAATCCGTTGAAAGATCTTCTCTTCTCCTGTAGGCCTTAACGGTTTCACCGAATCTTATCGGAAGCTTCTGAGACGTATCACATGCTATACGCTGAGGAGTATCCGGCATAAAAGGATTCGGAAGGCGTTTTTTAAGTACTGCCTCAAGAAAATCCTCAGGTCTTAAAACCCCCGGATCCACCACGGTCTTCATACCTTCTTTGTGACCGAGCGTATATACAAGATTTTTAAGATCCTCATCTTCCATCTCATCATGTATCGTGGTATATCCAAGGAGGCACCCGAATATCGCAAGTGAAGTATGAAGGGGATTAAGACATGTACATACCTTCATCTTTTCAACCTTGTCAACGGTCTCACGGTCCGTATAGATTACACCCACCTTATCAAGCTCAACTTTTCCGTTCGGGAAACAGTCTTCTATAACAAGATATTCTGTCTCTTCGGCATTTACGAAGGGTGCCACATAAGTATTTTTACCTGTAACAACAGTCTCGAGATCTTCTATGCCATCTTTTTCAAGCATCTCTTCCACTTTGGCGTCAGGTCTTGGCGTGATCTTATCTATCATGCTCCAGGGAAAAGAAACCTTTGCGGGATCCTCGATATATTTAACAAAATCACTGTCTGCAAGACCGTTTGCCACCCAACCCTTGGCAAATGTGACAACCGCGTCATGAAGTTTGTCACCGTTATGGGAACAGTTATCCATCGATACCATCGCTACCGGAAGCTCTCCTGCTTTATATCTGTAATAAAGAAGGCTTACGACCTTTCCTATGTAACTCTTGGCTTTATCGGGACCGAGTTCGATATCTGTCTTGGTGGAAGGTAACAGTTCTCCCGTGGCATCTTTAACAACATAACCCTTTTCGGTGATCGTAAAACTTACCATCTTAAGCGACGGTTTTTCAAATACAGCCCTTATCTTTTTGAATTCAGAGTCGTTATCCCTGTCAAGGATAAAGGAATCCACTATGCTTTGGATCACTTTCTTTTCCATTGTGCCGTCCGCTTTTAATGTGACCAGGATACTTAAATTATCATGAGGTCTGTACATCTTTTCAACGATCTCATAATCAAAGCCTTCACACACCAGTAGTCCGGTCTTTGCGGCCCCGTTTTCAAGGAGTCTGTCCATAAGATTTCCCTGAAAAGCCCTGAAAATATTTCCTGCGCCGAAATGTATCCACTCGGGATTATTTAGCGTGTTTTCTTTTATGACATCTCTGTCATATGCGGCCACCACATAGCCTTTTTCCTTAAAGCCTTCTTTAATACCTTTTTGAGTTAAATACATACAAAATGCCTCCGCATTCATTAATAATATGATAAAAATTGTTTAAATACACGATTTAAAGATATTCCGGAAAAAGAAAACGCCTGCAATGATACGCTTTCGCGCGATAAAAATATTTACCTGCGGCAAAAGTGCTCAATGCGGGCATTTATATGCGTACGCTTTATTTGCGTGATTTAACGATGGCTTCCCACAATCCGTTAAGATAAGTTGCGCCGAGCGCACGGTCATAAAGTCCGTATCCGGGCATTGCAACTTCATCCCAGATCATCCTGCCGTGATCCGGCCTTATCGGTCCTTCAAATCCTATATCGTAAAGAGCAAGCATGATCTCGTACATGTCAAAAGATCCGTCGCTTGAAAGATGTGCTGCCTCTTCAAAGTCATCATCGGAATTGAACTTAAGGTTGCGGACATGTGCAAAATGAATGCGTCCCTTTAATTCCCTTATCATGGTGGGCAGATCGTTTTTACGGTTGGTACCGTATGAACCTGCGCAGAAAGTTACGCCGTTATGCGGATTATCAACCATCTTCATCATACGCTTGATATTATCAAGATTTATGATGATGCGGGGAAGTCCGAATACGCTCCATGCGGGGTCATCGGGGTGGATGGCCATGTTGATGTCGTATTTGTCACATACCGGCATTATACGCTCCAAGAAGTATTTGAGGTTTTCAAAAAGCTTTTCCTCATCCACATCCTTGTACATTTCGAACAATTCTTTTATCTTAGCCATTCTTTCGGGTTCCCAGCCCGGAAGGATCGCGCCGTTTGCGTCTTTGGAGATCGAAGAAAACATATCCTTTGGATCGATCTTGTCGATCGCAGCCTGCGAATATGCAAGTACGGTTGAGCCGTCGGGTCTTACACGTGCAAGCTCCGTTCTGGTCCAGTCGAATACCGGCATGAAATTGTAACAAACAAGATGAATGTCTTCTTCGCCTAAATTTTTAAGTGTTTCAATATAATTATCGATATATTGTTCTCTGTCGGGTGTTCCGACTTTGATGGCGTCGTGAATGTTAACGGATTCGATTCCCGATATATGAAGTCCCGATGCTTCCACTTCGTCTTTAAGTGCTCTTATACGCTCACGCGTCCATACTTCGCCGGGCTTGGTATCATATAATGTGGTTATCACTCCGGTAACTCCCGGAATCTGGCGGATCTGCTTGAGGGTTACCGTATCAAACCCCGTGCCGAACCATCTGAGTGTCATTTCCATTGCTGTGTTACTCCGTTTCTAAAAAGTTGGGGCTCCACCTTCGATGGAGCCCCGGCATTTCAAAATAATAACATGAATGACATTAACATTCAATTATTTATAGATTAAGGTAACATATCCGAAGAATAAGTTGCGTCCCAAGCGGATGTTCTTTCATCGATGATAGCCTGTCCGCCTGCATTGAGGTATTCGGTCATACCCTGATCCCATACGGAATCGAAATCAGCTACTGCTGCAACAACTGCTTTAGCGTAAGTCTGATCTCTCTTACCTGCAAGGTCTGTTCCCTCTGTTTCAGCTGCGATATCGCCAACCGAAGGTGTGGGAGGAACCTTTGCGTCCTTGGATGCAACTGCGATAGCGGTCTTAACATCTTCAGGATCAACATCGGAATATGAGTACGCAAGTGAAAGGGTTGTAAGTTCGGGAGTAGCAAGTCTTAAACCGTTACAGTTGATGGTCATATCGATGTTCTTACCGGAGTTCTGGAAGTAATCGTGGTGAGCATCATCGGGAGCCTGTAATACGATAGCGCCTGAAGCCGGATCAACGGTATGAAGAACGCCTTCGTCACCGATCTGGAGGTACTGAACCGTCTCTGCCTGGCTCATGAACTCAAGGTAGCAAAGAGAAGCTATGGGCTCATCGTTTGTAGCAGGGAAGAATACCTTACGGTCACCGGTGTTGGAGTAGCTGTACTTGTTGTAACCGCCGTTCTTGTCTTCGAAGCAGTTAACTGCAACGAACTTAGCCTGAGGGCCGTACTGAGCTGCAAGTGTAGCGTTGATGGAATCCTTACCGTTTCTGAAAGGATAATCATAGTTGTGTGTGAAAGCGCCTACGAAACCGGCCTTGATCATATCATCTTCGGTTGTATCATCGCTTCCGCTGTGCTCTGCGAAATCATGCCAAATAAGACCGTCATTGTACCACTTGTTAAGGAGTCTTACTGCCTCCTTGGTTCCTTTTTCGGTGAACTTTCTGTCATCATAACCGTTTACATAGTACTCTTTATCTGTGATGTCAGGATCCATGAATGATTCGATAAGTGTTGCTGCTCTCCAGCCTACATCATAAGAAATAGAGTAGGGAACCATCTTGGAAGCATCAGCGCCGAGAAGCTTGTCGGCATTGTCCTTGAATGCTACGAGCATAGCTTCGAATTCAGCCTTGTTGGTGGGCTCTTTGAGTCCTAAAGTATCAAGCCAGTCCTTACGAACAAATGTGTTGATACGGCAGATCTCGTTTCTCTTACCTTCGATTGCCCAAAGAGTTCCTGTATTGGGATCAAGATCCTGGTAGATAACTGCATCGCCGAGCCAGTCAAACATGCTGGGAACAAGATCTTTGTTCTCTGCAAGGATGGGAGCAAGGTCAAGAACACCGCCCATGTTTGCATATGTCTGAATCTGTCCGTAGTTGTAGGTATAGCAGATATCGGGTGCGTTCTGAGCTGCAAGAAGGTTACCTATATCATCGCCTTCTGTCCAACGTGCTACTGTTACGAACTCAACTTCTACGTTGTAACGATCGAGCATCTGCTGCTGGATCCACTTGGTCCATGCATTGTTGCCGGCTTCTGTACCGCCGTCAACGTTACGGTCATAAAGTTCTACAGAGATGTGTCTGGTCTCTGCGAATTTGCCGTTAACCATTCCGCGAGCATCGGGAGTGTTGGGATCAACGTCATCGGTGCTTGCTACAGTACTGTCAGTGCTTGCTGCGGGTGCGGGATTGGAAGCGCTTGCAGAGGTTGTATCGCCACCGCATGCTGCCAATGAAAGAACCATTGCTGCCGCAAGAACTGCTGCAAAAATTTTCTTTTTCATTTTCATCCTCCTTTATAGATGTGTGTATGAATAGCGCCAAGTGATTTCGGCGTTTATTCCTTGATAGCGCCCATGGTCACGCCGGCTATGAAATAACGCTGTAACCAGGGGTAGATAAGCAATATCGGTACGGTTGCGAACATAACCGTTGCGGATTTAAGCGAATCCTTGAGTCCGGGCTGCATAAATCCTTCCTGAGCCGCAACTTCAACCGCGTTGGTGTTGTTTAAGATGTTATATAGCAACAGCTGTAACGGGAAATACTGTTTATTGACCTTGATATACATAAGGGCATCTCCGTATCCGTTCCAACGTCCGACCGCATAGAAAAGAGCAAGTGATGCAAATACGGGTTTGGAAAGCGGTATGTATATCTTTAACAGTATCTGTATAAAGCTCGCGCCGTCTATCTCCGCCGATTCCCTGAGTGAATCGGGAATACCGTAAAAGAAGCTTCGCATTATTATCATGTTATAGATGCTTAAACAGCTCGGTATTATAAGTACAAGCGGGTTTTCAAGGAGCTTAAGGTCATTCATTAAGAGGTAGTTGGGTATCGTACCTGCATTAAAGAACATAGTGATCGTAATGAATACATTGATGGCACCGCGTCCCTTGAGTCCTGGGAATATAAGGGGATAAGCACAAAGCGCCGTCATCGTAAGCGAAAGGAGCGTACAGATGACTGTAAGTATCGTGGTCCACACGAAAGCTCTCTGATACTTGGAATCGCTTAAAACCGTCTTGTATGCATCAAGGTTAAATCCCTTGGGCCACAGGAAAACATCGTGCCTTATCAGATATTCGGTTCCCGATAATGACTTGGCTGCCAGATTTATCATCGGTACCACGCAGATGATGCTGATGATCACGCATATGATCACGAATATCCAGTCGCCGATCTTGGAGCTTGTTGATCTGATCTTCATTACCAAATCCCCCTTTCACCAAGTTTTCGTGATATTGTATTCGCAGTAAGCAAAAAGAACAATCCGACTACCGACTGGAACAGTCCCACAGCTGTGGTAAGCGAGATCTTAAGCTGCTGGATACCGTTTTTGTATACGAATGTTGAAATAACTTCACTGGCTTCGATAACGAGGTTGTTTTTCATAGCCCAGGGCCTTTCAAATCCACCGCCCATGATATATCCGAGGTTCATGATAAGAAGTACGACTATAGTGGGCTTAATGCCGGGAAGTGTGATATGCCACATCTTTTTAAATCTTCCCGCGCCGTCAACCGAGGCGGCTTCGTAAAGTTCTGTATTGATGCCTGCAATGGATGCAAGATATATTATCGAACCCCATCCGAAGCTTTGCCATACACCCGCGCCGACATATGTCCCAACCCAGTGTGAAGGAACCGAAAGAAAAGAAAATTCAGTACCACCAAGATTTGTTATAACTCTGTTAACCAGACCATCTGTCGTCGCAAAAAGCGTTGTTACAAGGTTTGCAATGATGACCCATGAAAGGAAGTGAGGCATGTATGCTATGGTCTGAACAACCTTTTTAAACTTTGAAAACCTGAGCTCGTTTAAGATAAGGGCAAAAATTATCGGAGCCGGGAATCCCATTATGAGGTCAAGAAGATTCAGCTTTATGGTATTTCGAAGCGCCCTTAAGAAGTCGGGGTTTTTGAATGCCATCTTAAAGTATTTGAAAGCATCCGTTTCACCTTTCACCGTTGCCCAGGGCATATCCTTAAGCGGCATGTTCAGTTTATATTCCTTGAATGCGAGAACGATATATCGCATGGGAACATATTTGAATATCAAAAGATATATGAGGGGCAAAAGCAAAAGTGCGTATAGCTGCCAGTATCTCTTGATATAGGTCTTGTTAAATTTTGACTTTGGAACCGTATTGATTTTTTCCTTTGCCATAAAATAAAGTACCTGTCTTTCTTAGTGTAGGTCCGGATCTATTTAAAATATTCCGGGAACTGTGCTTTGATAAGTTCCGCATCTATGCTGTATCTGGAAAGATGCTTTTCTACCAGAGCAACCGCTTTTTCCTCATCGTGCTCCTTGATCGCCGATAGCATCCCGCTGTGATCAGCCACGATCTTCATGTCCTTGACCGTCTCGACAGAGAGGGTACGGACTCTGTCGAAATGGATCATGATGGTCGAACGCATCTCGTAGATGATCTCTTTGCGGGCCGCTACATATATAAGCTTATGAAACTCATTATCAAGTTCGTAGATCTTTTCTGCATTTCCCTTGGCAAGATAAAACTCCTGCAGGTCTATGTTATCTTCGAGTTTTGTAAGAACATCCGGATCCGTTTCCCGACAGGCCACTTTAATGACTGCGGTATCCAGAACCTTTCTTAGGAATCTCGCTTCCTCGACCATCTGCGGATCTATTAAAGCCACAAACGATCCTCTTTGCGGAAGTGTCTCTATAATGGATACTTTTGCAAGATCATTAAGTGCTTCTCTTATAGGTGTTCTGGAAAGACCAAGCTTGGCTGCCAGATCGTTTTCCGAGACAAGTGTCCCGGGTTTAAGTTCAAGTGATACTATATTTCCCTTTAATATCCTGAAAGCGAAATCCCTGCCCGATTCACCGGGTAGTCTTCCGTCTATGATCATTTTGGGGCAACTCCTGACTTTGTTAAAAAATTGTCTACTTGTTTACTTGTGTACAAGTTTATTAAAGCACACGCTTATTTTTTTTGCAATTTGGCAATATTACCCATTTTAGTTTGGATTATTTGGTGAAATTGCACAAAAAATCCCGCCGGAGTACGGCGGGATAAAATGACGTATATATTATTTTAAGAATGTTGAAACCGCTTTTTTGATATCCTTATTGTTAAGAACGCTCGTCAGCATCTTTTCCATATCCGACTTCTGTTCTTTTAAAAGCTTTGTGGCTGCCTTCTTGGTCTCGGTATCCGCTGCTCTGTAAAGTTCAACCAACGTTTTCTCGGCTGCGGTCAGCTTCATATCGCCAGATGAAGACTTCGTGGCTGACGATTTCGAACTCGTTGTCTTTTTCGCCGTCGATGTTGTCTTCTTGGTGGCCGATGACTTTGAAGAAGTTGTCTTCTTGGTCGAAGATGAAGTCTTTTTTGAAGCGGGCACCGAATCAAGAAGTGATTTCTGTGTAACTCCGGTAGCCTTTGCGATCTCTTTTAACTGCTCCGTTGTAGGATACGCCTCACCGCGCTCCGCTTTGCTGATATCCGTTGCAGCCATTCCCTTAACTTTCTTCGCAAGCTGCTCCTGAGTCATTCCCGCCGACGTGCGGGCTTCTTTGATCAACTGTCCCGTAGTTTTTTTAGCCATGATACCCTCCTGAATGCTTTTAAAAAAATGCGTTCCCCGAAAGGAACGCATCGGTTTATTACATTATACATTTGATCCCGTACATTTAAAAGATTAAACTGTGCTGTCGAAGGTTCCGAAAAGGTTTGTTGTAAGAGATGCATTGTTATTATAAGTGCTTGAATTCATGATGGCATCCCTTGATATCTCTCCCGCTCTGTCGGAAATCTGCGAACCGTACGAAACAACACCGGCAAACAGACTCTTTACGCTTCCGGGATTTGCATTTTTAAGAGCTTCATCGTTAACCGATAACTTTCCGTCGGTCTCTACCGTAATACCGATCTTTGAAAGAGCCTTGGACATCATATCGGTCATTGATTCCATGCTGTCTACGCTGCGGCCTACCGCTTTTGAATTGACCTTCGATGCTTTTGTAAGAACATCGTTGTAGTCTTTGACAAAATCCTTAACGGCGCCTGCGATCTTCTCGCTGTCGTATTTTCCGTCCTCAGCCTTCCAAAGATCGTCGCTTCCGATCTTTGAGATCGATGTCTTTAAGCTGTCCGCCTCTTTTTTAAGAGCGGAAAGCCCTGTATCGTCCACCTTTGCTTTGGACCTGTCGGTCTTTACCTTTGATGTTGTTGCTGAGTCAACGCCCGCCTTGGCCTGTTCGGCATAATGAGCTTTCAGAAGTTTTCCGTAACTTCCGTTTTTGATGGCAGCATAATCCGTGAAATTGAAGGAACCCATGGGGTTGCTTTTGCCAAGTCCGCTGAACAGCTGGGTCATATGCGAATCAAAAAATCTCATGCCGTACTCCTTTCCGTGTATTAAAAACACTTAACTGATACTTTACCGCTATATTTGCACACAGTATCACTACTGTACTATATTTCCAATATGAATGTACCATAATAATATTAACGGATTGATAACAACTTAATTCAGGCTTCATCCAACAGATTTTTATCTTTATTTACGAGTGTAAAAAAGAAAACAAAAGGAACGACCATAAATATCGGGAACCCGTATCTTGCATGTTCCAAAAATGCGGGAGCCGCAAAACATATCAAAAGTGAAGTAAGCATATAAACTCCGAAAAGCCTGTATTTTCTAAGATCTTCTCTTTTCTGGAGCATAAAAACAAACGCATATACCCAGATCGAAAATGCCACGTTTTCAAGCGCCCCGAGTATCGATATACGGTCAAGGAATCTGTAGAGAAATACCATGCCTTTATCGATCACTTCAAATATGTCGTGCGGTGTCAGAAAATCATCGTCGGGCGTCTCGTACCTCTTTTCCGCCGTTACGACAGGGCTGTACCATCCGTAAGTATGTATCAAAAATCCGTCAACATATGCCATTGGATGTTTAAAGAAAAGCTTCGTAAACGTTCCGATAAATCCGATCACTTCTTTGTTGGTGGCGCCGGGTCTGTACTTTACCTTGATCTGGTCTGCAAGATCGGGATTGTATCCGGAAAGAGCATATTCAAACGGCCCCAAGACCGCCTCAATGGACTCCTTGTCTTTTTCACTGAAATCTTCCGGAAATTCCAGGTAGTAACGCCCCATCATCTGAAAAGGAAGCGAAAGCATGTCGCCTTTTGTCACCTTTTCGGCTCCGACCGCCCTCGAAAGACCGGCATTTGCCAAAGAACCTATCAAAACCGCCGCCAGAAAGAGACCTGCGAGCGAGATAAGTTTTTCTTTTGCGGAAGTTTTCTTAAGTCCCGTAAGCCACAACACGATACCGGTTATAAGCACCATGTATAAACCGTTGTTTCGCAGTAATATCATAAATATCTGCGACACCGTAAATGCCGCGATAAATTTTCTGTCATATATCAATGATCTGTTTTCAAGATACATCATCACAAGTACCGCATAAACTATGACAAAAGCCATAAAAGGTACGTCTTTTATCGCGGTACTTACAATATTGGTATATATCGGGGTAATGACATAGATAAGTGTGATGACCCACAGGTACGCGTTCTTTAATCCCTTTTGTGCCAATACATATACGGAAAAAGAAAGCGCACCGGCCAGCATAAAACATTGTAAGAGCGTGTAAACAAAAAGACCGATCGCCATAGAACCCGTTAATGAGTCAAACAGTTTAACGATCCCGCCGGTAATAAGCGTAGATAATAAGGGATGATGTTCGCTGTACGGCATCTCACCGTATACCTGGTAGATCTGGCCGATCGTATCGGCATTAAGATTTCCGGGATAACAGATAACAGTAACTGCCGCGTAAACCGAAAAGATGATCAGAAAAGCTTTCCAAAAGGGCTTTTTATCAAAAAATCCGATTTTATCCTCATCGGTCTTTATGAAGTTTTTTTTTAAGAAAAAATCTTTTAGAAAAGCAATGAGATATGCGAAAAACAGCCAAAAACCGGCTGTGATCAGCACAAACTTAAAGATATTTACCACACCCGAAAAACAGTATACCGCGGTCTTATGATCACGGAGGCACTGCCCTATCGGTATCAAAACGGCAAAAATACCGGAAAGCGCGATTATTCCGGTGTTTTTGACATCTTTTTCTTCCATATATTTGTAATACGCCGCACAGACCACAAGATAGAGCAAAAATACAAAATCATAATTACCAAGCAGTTCAAATACATTGGCGAGCAGATAATCACGCGTTGTTTCATACCACTCCGGCCGCAAGGGCTGATCTATTATGATGCGCATGGCATATGCGGTTAAAAAGCCTTTAAAAAAAGGCATGATCTTTTGTTTCATCTATAAAGTACACCCTGAATTAATTGTTCTCATATATAATTGCAAGTCCTATTCTATTATAAATATGCAGGGAAATCAAATTGACCCGGCAGAGTTTTTATGCTTTTTGTGCCATACAGGTAATTTGCGGGATATTACCTGTAAAACAAAAGATCCGCATCCCCGAGGGAGAGAGGGGATGCGGATCTTTGTTATCATATATATTACTGAGCGTTAACTTCTTCTTCCTCTTTTTTCTTCTCGTAGTACTTGTAGGTACCGTAACCTGCTGCTGCAAGAAGAACCAGGAGTAACCAGAGCCACCACATTGAAGCCTTTTCAGCGTTATTTGCAAGAGGAGTTTCTTCCTCAAGGATCTTAACTTCGGGAGTCTTCTTCTCTACGGTCTCAGCAAGAGGAGTTGCCTCTTCGGGAATCTCTACAACGCCTGCTTCCTCGATAACTTCGGGAGCTTCGGTAACTTCTTCCTCGCCTGCTGCGGGAGCTGCGGGTGCTGCGGGAGCTGCTGTGGTAACAACTGCTACGGGTGTAACTGCTGCGGGAGCTGCGGGTGTAGCATCGTCATCGCCTGCGGGAGCGTTGTCATCGGTTTCATCGTTTACGGGCTGTACATTGAATCTTGAAAGATCAATCGCTGCGTAAGCCTTTCTTGCTTCTTCAACCTTTTCTTCAAGAGCTTCCTTCTTATCCTTTGCCGCTTTAACTTCGTCCATTGCCTTATTAAACTCGGTTCTTAAAGCTTTAACAGCGGTGTCGTCAGCAGATACGTTTGAAAGCTTTGCAATCTCGTCAGCGAGCATCTTAGCCTTTTCTTCAGCTGCTTTAACAGCTTCGGCTGCTGCTTCATAATCTGCGATCACCTTGGACGCTGCTTCTGCCTGTTCAAGAGCTGCAACGAGTTCGTTGTAGTTTGACATGTCGTATTCGCTTCCGGTCTTTGCTGTTTCATAACCACCGTTTTCGTCTGATTCTACAAGAGCAAGATATACAGGACCATCTGCAAGAGAATCATTTTTATCTTCAGTGGAATTCTTGAAAATGTAGTTGTAATATGCTGTCTGGATGTTTCCGTCACTATCCTTATATGTTACTACAAAGCGATTGGTGCGGCCGCCGTCGTTTTGGCTGCTCTTATACTGAACCATTTCGGTAGGAGCGTTGGGCTTAAGTTCTTCTCCCTGTCTGCTATATCTGGTAGTGTCAACAACAACCTGATCTTTTCCGGAATCTGTTCCTTTTACGATATCGCTTGATTCAAAAACTCTTGCTTCGTATCCGTTTGCCTGGGCGTAGCCTTTAACTGCTTTGCCGTTTTCATCAACTTCTACAACACCAACCTGAATGTCGGTATATCCTTCGTTGGTAAGCATGTATTCTACCATCTGCTTCATAAGATATCTGCCGATAAGCATGTTCTTGTTGGGGCTTTTAGCCTTAGCATCCTGCTGTGAAGCATTTATCTTGTTAAGAGAAGCATTAACATCGAGAGTTCCGTCATTTTTGTAAACAGCGCCGTTTCCGCCTAATATATCTCTGCAATACTGAACCATCAGTGCGTAATACTGTTCCTGCATTGCTGCAAGTTCTTCTTTGTTATCGGAAAGCTTATCAACTTCAGCCTTAAGAGCATCTGCGTTAGCCTTAGCTTCTGCAAGATCGGCTGCTGCCTGTTCTGCATTTCCTTTTGCACTGTTAAGCTTTTCCTGAGCTTCTGTAACTTTGATCTGAGCCGCCGCATAATCAGCTTCAGCTGTTGCAAGCTTTGCTTCGATCGCATCTGCCTTTGCTACTGCATCATCATAAGCTTCTGTTGCTGCTGTAAGTCCGTCTTCAGCCTTTGCAAGTTCTTTGCCTGCTCTGTCCTTGGCTGCAACTGCTTCGTTCGGATCGTTTGATGTATTTGCTATTCCTGCGTCAGTGATAACATCTTCAGCAAAACCGGTTGTATCCTGATCTGCATCATTGAAATCATCTACAACGCCGTTAAGAGCTGTGATCGCATCGCCAACGTCGTCAGCTGCCTGATCGGCTGCTGCTACATCGGCTTCTGCTTCTTTCATAGCTTCCTTGGCATCACCAAGATCTGTTCCTGCTGCTTCAAGATCGTCTTCAGCATTTTCAAGATCTTCGATTATCTCATTTGCTCTTTCATCATCAAGCTGTGCAACCAGTACGATCG